>WUUC01220505.1_pt1 | contig 12776 bp, 10 predicted proteins | sample 6278441 | NCBI WGS metagenome assembly WUUC01 (sample SAMN13675441, study PRJNA597444) | soil metagenome | isolation source: soil | place: USA: Washington | collected 2017-10 | reverse complement strand
TAGCTCAGTTGGTAGAGCGCCGGATTGTTAATCCGGTGGTCGCAGGTTCGAGCCCTGCCGCCACAGCCAAATCTGCGTTTCGAATCGTGCTCCGGCGTCCGGCCGGAGCACCCGCTTTTGGGAGTGTGTTGTCCTAGTGGCCGCACGCCGAACCCCAGCTGCTACCGATGAAAGCGACCGCCGCAGCGCCGCCGGCTTTCTCTTCGAGCGTGATCGCGCGTTGGAAGAAGATGTTTCTCCACGGGTGGGGTGTAGTCGCCCGTGATGATCCGCAGGCGGGCGAATAGCTCGCCGACTCGATCGTGCGCGAGCATCATCATCCGCACCAGGTTCCTCACCGTTCCGAAGCAGGGCGTCGGTGCCGGTTGACCGCTCGCCGCGGCCGCTTCGGGTTGCTGGACGAACGGGAAGAGCACCGGTTCTTCATTCAACATGTGCGGGAGGAGGTCTGTCGTGAGGTCACTCACGAGCGCCACGACTTCGGCCAGCTCCGGACGCCGCTGCCGTGCACGGCTCAACACTTTGTTGGCGAGCGGCGCCGGCGACATCACGCCAGTAGAGCCCGATCGCGTGCCCTCAGTACGCTGCCGCCCGACGCGGAGGTTCGTGTTGCTTTCAGTTTTTCCATCAAACTGTCCATTAAACAGCCAGGTGACCCGATTTCGCGCCGCGTGTTCACGGACCGAGTTCTTGAAGTGACTCAGTCAATTGGGCTTCTCCGCGCGGTGCGAATGGTTCGCCCCTTGCGGTAGGTCTTCCCCGAATCGACAAAAAGAGGGCGGATCGTCGATCCGTCGATCGTGCTGCGAGGCGCGTTCGGCACTCCTGCTCGGTGGCGACTCAGCCGATGGAACGCCGCGCTGCTCTCCCGCGCCGCAACGATGATTCATCACAGCAGTCGAGGAACCGAATGAACGAGATCATGGTCGTGACGACGCAGCTACATGGCAGTAGCCTTCCGCTTCAGCTTTTCGGCCAGAAGGCCGAGAGGTGACCGTCCTACCGCGATACGAAGACCCTCCGTCGGCGCCGGCCATTCATAGCAGTCTCGAGACGGTCGCAGAGAACGACCGCGCCGAGATGGAGGGGCGATACCGCGGACTTCTCGAAGCCGCCCCCGACGCGATGATCGTCGTCAACGAAGCTGGTGAGATCGTTCTGCTGAACGTCCAGGCGGAAAAACAGTTCGGGTATCGCCGCGACGAGCTGTTAGGCCAACAGGTCAAGAACATCATTCCAGAGGGATTTGCAGAGCGCCTGATCGCCGATGGCACGCGGTCGGCGGCCGAGGCGCTTGCGCAGCAGATCGGGACGGGAATTGAGCTGGTGGCGCGGCGCAAGGACGGCACCGCCTTTCCGATCGAGATCATGCTCAGCCCGCTGCAGAGCGCCGAAGGCATTCTGGTCACGGCGGCCATTCGCGACATCACCGTCCGCAAGGACGCCGAAACCCATCTGGCGACGATGCAGAAGGTCCGTAGCCGGATGGAAGAAGAGCTTCGCGACAGCGAAGAACGCTACCGTCTGTTGCTCGATGGCGTGCGGGACTACGCCATCTACATGTTGAACGTCGACGGCGACATCGTCACCTGGACGAGTGCTGCCGAGCGATTGAAGGGATATGCGCCGGACGAGATCATCGGCCGCAACTATTCGTGCTTTTTTCCACAAGACGAAATCGATGCGGGGCGGCCTCAGGAAATCCTGCGGCTGGCGGCGAGCACAGGCCGGCACGCGGAACACGGCCTGCGCGTCCGCAAAGACGGCTCGACGTTTCTGGCGAGCCTCACCTTCACGGCATTGCGCAACGCCGCCGGCCATCTCCGTGGCTTCAGTGAATTCAGCCACGACCTCAGTGAGCGCAAGGAGTCGGAAGCGAGGTATCGCGGACTTCTCGAAGCTGCGCCTGACGCCATGGTGGTGGTCAATGCCGCGGGCGAGATCGTTCTCCTCAACGTTCAGGCCGAAAAGCAGTTTGGCTATCGCCGCGATGAGTTGGTCGGGCAGCAGGTCAGAAACATCATTCCTGAAGGATTTGCCGAGCGTCTGATTGCCGACGGCACGCGATCAGCGGCCGATGCATTGGCGCAACAGATCGGCACCGGGATCGAGCTTCTGGCGCTGCGGAAGGATGGCAGCGAGTTTCCGATCGAGATCATGTTGAGTCCCCTCGGCGCCGGCGACGAGATCCTCGTCACGGCTGCGATTCGCGACATTAGTGTGCGCAAGGCCGCCGCAACGCATCTGGCGCATATGGAGCAGAGGTATCGCGGGCTCCTGGAAGCCGCACCGGACGCCATGGTGGTCGTCAATGGCGCCGGCGAGATCGTTCTCTTGAATGCGCAGGCGGAGAACCAGTTTGGCTATCGCCGCGACGAGTTGTTAGGCCAGCAGGTCAAGAACATCATTCCCGACGGATTCGCCGAGCGTCTGATCGCGGACGGACTCCGCTCCGCGGCCGATGCGCTGGCACAGCAGATCGGTACGGGCATCGAGCTCACCGCGCGCAGAAAGAATGGCACTGAATTCCCGATCGAGTTGATGCTCAGCCCTCTGGAAAGCATTGACGGAATTCTGGTCACGGTTGCCATTCGCGACATCTCCGCACGAAGAAAGGCGGATGCCGACCTCCTTGCGAAGGTCGATGAATTGAAACGCTCGAACGAAGAGCTGCAGCAGTTCGCTTATGTCGCCTCCCATGATTTGCAGGAGCCGCTGCGGATGGTCGCCAGCTATACGCAGCTCCTTTCCCGACGGTACAAAGGACGGCTCGACGCGGATGCCGACGATTTCATTGCGTTTGCCGTGGACGGAGCAAATCGGATGCAGCGTCTCATCCAGGATCTTCTCGAGTACTCGCGTGTCGGAACGAAAGGACGCGAGCTGGCTTCGACCTCCAGTGAGAATGCATTGAAGCAGGCGCTCCTGAATCTCAGGGGCGCGATCGAGAACAGCTGCGCGATCGTCACTCACGATTCACTTCCCATGGTTCGCGCGGACGAGATGCAACTCGTTCAGTTGTTCCAGAACCTGGTCGGCAACGCCATCAAGTACCAGTCGCCGGGAGTCGCCGGTTTACCGCGGGTTCACGTCGCTGCCGCGGCCCAACGGGGGAAATGGCTGTTTTCGGTGCAGGACAACGGCTTGGGGATCGAAGCGAAATACTTCGACAAGATCTTCGGCATGTTTCAGCGCCTTCACAAGCGGGATGAGTTTGCCGGCACCGGAATCGGCCTGGCCATCTGCCGCAAGATCGTCGCGCGCCACGGTGGGGACATTTCGGTCCAGTCCCAGCCCGGACATGGCTCTACGTTCATGTTTTCGTTACCAGCCAGCGAGGTCTCATGAATCGATTCATCGGAGGAGAAGGCGCCATGATCAATGTTCTACTAGTAGAGGATAGCCCCGGTGACGTGCGGCTGACACAGGAAGCCTTCCGCGACGCGAATGTCACCATTCAGGTCGCCGCGGACGGAATCGAAGCGATGGCATTTCTGCGCCGCGAGGGCATCCACAGTGCGGCTGTACGGCCCGATCTCATTCTGCTCGACCTCAATCTCCCGAGAATGGACGGTCGCGAAGTGCTCACGCTCATCAAGGCCGATGACGATCTGAAGACGATTCCGACCGTGATCCTCACGACCTCTGAGGCGGAGGCGGACATCGTCAAGAGCTATCAGTTGCAGGCGAACTGCTACCTCAGCAAGCCCGTGCAACTCGATGCCTTCGAGAACCTGGTCAAGAGCATCAACGATTTCTGGCTGACCAAAGTCAAGTTGCCGAAGGCACAACAGGCGCTGTGACCCGCGCGGTCACGAGCGTTCTCCTGATTGAAGACAATCCAGGCGATGCGCGCCTGCTGCGGGAGATGCTGCGTGAAGAACGGGCCACGGAAACGGCTCTTCTGCACGTTCAGTCGATGGCGGAAGCGGAGGCGTATCTCGCCGCAAGCCGCCCCGACGTCATTCTGCTCGACCTCGGATTGCCTGACGCGCACGCGCTCGAGGCGCTGAAGCGCGCACATGCCGCCGCGCCTGGAGTCCCAGTCGTCGTCCTGACAGGATTCGACGACGAGGCAGCGGCCACCAAGGCATTACAACAGGGCGCTCAGGATTACCTGATCAAAGGGCAGGTCGACGCGCGCGGACTCCTGCGCGCCCTTCGGTATGCCATTGAGCGCAGGATCCTCGAAGAGGCGTTAGGCCGGGAAAAAGAGCGCGTGCGGATCGCTGCGGCTGCGTTGTTCGAAGCGGAGCTCCTTGGACAGAAGTCCGCGGCCGATGCGTCCAGTGCCGCCAAGAGCGAGTTCTTCGCGCAGATGAGCCATGAGATCCGTACGCCGATGAATGGCGTATTGGGAATGGCTTCGCTTCTGATCGACACGAAGCTCACTGCCGATCAGCGTGAGTATGCCGAGACCATTCAGAGCTCGGCGACGGCGCTGCTGACGATCATCAACGACATTCTGCATCTGTCGACCATCGAGTCTGGGAAGGTGGTTCTCGATCACTCGCCTTTCTCATTGCGCCACACCGTCTCCTCGGCTGCCAAAGTTCTCGCGGTAGCGGCGGCGCAAAAAGGCGTCGAGCTGATCGTCGATATCCATCCGAAAGTGCCTGACGCGTTCATCGGCGACGCGACTCGCCTTCGGCAGATGATTCTGAATCTCGCAGGAAACGCGGTGAAGTTCACGGAACGCGGCGAAGTCGTCGTCACTGTGGAAAACGACGCCGCGGCCGGGACGGTGCCAATTCTCCATTTCGCCGTAAAGGACACGGGTGGCGGAATCCCTGACGATCAAATCGATCGCCTTTTCGAGGCGTTCGAGCAACTCGACTCCTCCGATGCCAGGAGCCATGGCGGCTCCGGTCTCGGTCTGACCATCACGCGCCGCCTTGCTGAAATGATGGGCGGAAGAGTGTGGGCGGAAAGCGTTGCCGGGGTCGGCTCGACGTTTCATCTGTCGGTACAGTTCGAGACGGGCAAGAACGACGCGCCGGTCAGGGAGCTGGCCGGACGGCGGATCTTCGTCATCCACAACAATCCGTCCTTTCTCGATGCCGCGAGGGGAATGCTGGAGGCGCATGGCGCCGAGTACCGAACCTTTAGTTCCTGTAAGGAAGCGGAGTTCTTCTACGGCTCGAAACCGGCCGCATTCGACGACCTCGTCCTCGACTCGCTCATGCTCGATTGCGACGGTGACTCGACGATCGAGCGGGCGCTCAGCCGAGGTGTGCGGCCGGAACAGATCATCCTGCTCCTTTCCGCGGCACACCTTGGAGCAGCCGCCCAGCTGCGCCAACGTTATGGCATTACGCGCCACCTGGTGAAGCCATTATCCGAAGAACGGTTGATCGAGGTCGTGCTCGGGACGCCGCACGCCGTCGAATCGGCTGTCCCGGCGAACGTCGTGGCCCGGAAGCTGCGCGTGCTGATTGCCGAGGACAACCTGGTCAATGTGCGTGTGATTACGCACCTTCTCGAGCGCGACGGACACACGACGGTCGTCGCGTGCAACGGCCGCGAGGCGATCGACGCATTTCGGCGACATTCCTTCGACATCATTCTGATGGATGTGCAGATGCCGGTCATGGATGGACTGGCTGCCACGCGCCAAATCCGAGAGATGGAATGCCGCCTCGGTCTGCACACACCGATCGTGGCTTTGACCGCGAACTGTGTCGACGGCGACCGCGACCGATGCTTCGAGGCCGGCATGGATGGCTACGTCTCCAAGCCGATTCGTCTGGCGGAGCTGCGAAACGCCATCGCCGTCGGAATCATGACGATTGCCGGCAGCGTCTCGCCAGATGCAGCCGTCGGCCGCAGCGGCGCGGGCGCAACCGCCTAAATGTGTTGGATAACGCGACAGCTGGTTGATTCGCGTACATACTCCAGTCGGCCGCAATCCAGCCAAGCCGTGTCGGCGCAGTGGTTTACCGTGTTGGCAGCACCGGTCTGCCCATTGCTCCTTGGTTAGTAGGAGCTGACTATGACAACCCCCGACATGCCTGCCGCCCCCGTCCAGCAGATCGCGATGGTTTCGTGTCTCAACTGCCGCTCGAACTTCGACGTCGTTGCATCTTCGTTCTGCGGATGTATCGCACGCGAGCGCACGTTCGCCTGTCCGCGCTGTGGGGTGTGTGCCTGTCACGCTTCTTACAGTCAGCGCCAGAGTTTTCTCGACGGCGCGCCTGCTGTGCTGCACGAGCGACGTCGCAGAGAGCGGACCGAAGGCGTCGGTCGCCTGCAAGCCACGGATCCGGAAACGGTGCAACGCCCGTTCGCGCTGATCGTCGATGACGATCCGCTCGTGCTCGCGGTCGCCGAACGCGCCGTACGCGCCGCGGGCTACAGCACTCTCGTGACGAGTAGTCCCGAGGAGGCGTTTCACATTGCGGCGGCTCTCCTGCCGGACGTCGTTCTGACAGACGCGCTCATGCCTCGATTGGATGGCCGCGAGCTTTGCCGGCGCCTGAAAAGCTCCTATTGGACGAGGAACGTGAAAGTGATCGTCATGTCCGCGCTCTATCGCGGGACCATTCACAGGAACCAGGCGTTCAAGGAGTTCTCGGTCGACGAGTATCTCTGCAAACCGATCAAGCCGACTGTCCTTCGCGACGCATTGGACCGGATCCTTCCGCACATTGCACGAGCCCGCGGGCACATGCGCGAGCTGCAGGCCGCATCATGAGTGCCGATGCGCAGTTTCTGTCGCCCTATACGCCACGCGCAGAACTGATCGAGATGTTCGACGGCGACTCCGAGTTCGTCGACAGCCTGGCCGCGCAATTCACCGCGCAGTGTCTGACAGCTTTGCACGATATTCACGAAGCTCTCAATGCCGGTGACGTCGCTGGCGTCTCACGAGCGGCGCATGCGCTCAAGGGCTCGGTGGGATACTTCGACCCCGGCACCGGCCACGCCATGGTGGAGGCCATCGAGCGGATTCCATCTGCGGAGGTGGAACGTCTTCCGGCGCTCGTGCGCGCTCTCGAGCTGCGCATCGATCGGCTGAGACGACACTTGTGCGCAGAGTTTTGGCCGAGCGGCGGTTTTCATTCTCACCACTGAGTCCTTCGACCGTGTTCCGCGGCCGACCGGGTGGCACGCGTGGATCGTTTTGCGCCTCTCGCCTGATCGCCTTGCGCCCTGGCGCGTGTTCGATCGCACGACGAATGTCGATCGCCTGCCCGACGACAATCGCACGACCATGATTCCATCGAGGTGTTGATCGCGCTCTGATGGTCGGTCGTTCCTGGTCGCTGCTCGTCTTCATATGATTGACGGTCATGCGCAACAAAGAGCGGTCGTACGTCATCTGTCACATGCTTCCGTCGATCGATGGTCGGATCGTGATTCGCGACTGGAACCTCGACAACGCCACCCGCGAGTACGAGCGGACGGCGGCAACGTTCGATGCTGATGCATGGATCATCGGCCGGATCTCGATGGAGCCGTATGCCGGCAAAGCACGTGTGCCTGTGCGGAGGAACCGCGAGCGGATCGCGCGCGAGGATTTCGTGGCAGAGCACGACGCGACGTCGTATGCCATCGCGATCGATCCTTCCGGAAAGCTGCGATGGCCCGCGAACCACATCGACGGGGAGCATGTGATCACCGTTCTCACCGAGTCCGTGTCGGATGATGTCCTGGCGTTCCTCCAGTCGAGAGGGGTCTCCTATCTTTTCGGCGGGAAGACGCGCATCGACGTCCGCAAGGTGCTGCAGAAACTGCGCGCATCCTTCGGCATCGAGAAGCTGCTCCTCGAAGGCGGCGGGAAGATCAATGGCTCGTTCCTCGCCGCGAACGTGATCGACGAGTTGAGCATTCTCATCGGACCCGTGGCTGATGGGAGCGTCGGGACCCCGTCGCTGTTCGACGTCGAAGGCCGACGAGCACCGGCGCGAAAGCTGAAGTTGATGTCGATGACGAAGCTCGCCGGCGATCTCGTTTGGCTTCGCTATAAAGTCCGTCGCTGAATGGAAGTGTTCGAGATCATCGTGGCGATGCTCCTCGGCGGAGCAATCCTCGCGGCGATCGCCCGCCGGTTCGCCACTCCGTACCCCGCGCTCGTTGCGATCGCCGGTGCTGCGCTCGCGCTGTTCCCCGGCGTGCCGTCGCTCATACTCGACCCGCAACTCATCCTGGCGTTGTTCGTCGCGCCCGTGTTGCTCGACGCCGCGTTTGATGCCTCGCAACGCGACCTCCGCAAGCACTGGCGCACCGTGGCCGGCCTTGCAATCGGCGCAGTGGTATTGACGGTCCTCGTGGTCGCGGTCGTCGCGCATGCACTCGTCCCCGGACTTCCATGGGCTGCCGCAATCGTCCTCGGCGCGATCGTCGCGCCGCCCGACGCCGCGGCCGCGACCGCCGTGCTCAAGCAACTCCGTCCACCGAATCGTCTCCTCGTCGTCCTCGAAGGAGAAAGCCTCTTTAACGACGCGAGTGCGCTGCTGATCTACCGATTCGCGGTCGGCGCAGCGCTGACCGGCTTCGTCTCCGCTTGGTCGTTCACCGGGACGCTGATCGCGGTCAGCGTCGGCAGCATCGTGTTCGCGCTCCTGGTGGCGCGCATCGTCATCTTTCTGATGTCGCGGATTCACGACGTTGCTACTGCCGTGATCTTTCAGTTTTGCAGCACCTTCGCTGTCTGGCTGCTCGCCGAGCGTCTTCATCTCTCCGGCATCATCACGATGGTGGTCTTCGCGATGGCGGCGTCGCGCGCATCCGCGCAGTCGACGCCCGCGCGGGTGCGGGTGCCTTCGTATGCCGTATGGGAGGTCGCGGTCTTCGTGTTGAACGTACTCGCGTTCATGCTCGTCGGATTTCAGCTTCGACAGATCGTCGAGCGCGGCGCGTGGACGCAGTACATCGCCGTTGCGACCGCTGTGTGCGTCGCGGTCATCGTTGCTCGCCTCCTGTGGGTGTCGGGTGCCGCCGCGCTGAGTCGTTGGCGCTGTCGACCGCGACGCGGCGGTGGTGACCAGCCGGACGATGTCGTCGCGCTCTCCGGCCGTGCTGCGTATGTCGTCGGCTGGTGCGGCATGCGCGGAACGGTGACCCTCGCCGCGGCGCTCGCACTCCCCATTCACTTTCCGCAACGCGATCTGATCTTCTTCACGTCGTTCGCCGTGGTGCTGGTGACGCTCGTTCTGCAGGGGATGACGCTTCGGCCGCTCCTTCTCTGGCTCGATGTGCGCGATGACGGCTCGGTCGAGCGCGAAGTGCAGCTCGCACGCGTAGAGACGCTTCGCGCAGCGTTGGACGCGGCGCGGCAGTCGCCCGGAGGCGAGAGCGCCGAGTTGCTTCGGCGCCGTTACGAGCTGCGGCTGCGGCATGCGGAAGGGGAGCATGCGGTGAACAGCACGGACGACGAGGACGCCGAGGTGGTGCAGGCGGCGATGGCGGCGGAGAGACGTCGGCTGATCGAGTTGCGCGATGACGGCACCATTGGCGATGCCGCCTTTCAGCGAGTCGAGCAGGAGCTCGATCTGAGAGAGCTGGACGTGCTGGCAGTTCCCCACTCGTAGAAACGCGTTCGCCGGGGACGTCGAACGAGCTGCGCGTGGACTGCTGTCATTTCTCATGCCAAAAACGCTTCGCGTCGTTCTCGTGATGTTGATCGCGGTCGCGGCACCGTGCGCGATGGCGCAGACTTCGATCGGCGCTTTCACGGGCGGGGATATCGGAGAAGGCCTCGACCTCGACGGCAACTTCGTCTACGCCGTCAACGTCGGCGGGCCCGCGGCGGGGCCGATCAGCGATGCGAACTTCACCACCGAGACCGCACCCGGCGTCACAGTCGACGCGCAAGTCACCGTCCCCGACTGGGCGGTTCCCAACTACGGCGCGACGACCAATGATGACAATCTCGAGACCGTGATGGAGTCGATGCGGCACCGATTTTCCGGTGCCGCTCGAAGTCACGCTGGCGAACCTCGTCCCGGGAACGATGTATCAGGTTCAGCTTTTGTTCACCGAGTCGTGTTGTCAGAACCGCGGATTCGACGTCTTCGTGGAGGGAAGCTCCATTGCCCACGATTTCTCTCCTGAGACTTTTTCGGGCGTCAATGCGACGCCGACGGCCGGTGCGGTGATCCGCCACTCCTTCGTAGCGACGGACACGGCGGCGAACATCACGCTGTCCGGTGTAACGGCGTCTACGACGTTCGACGATCGAAACGCGACGCTGAGCGCTGTGACCCTCGAAGCGTTGGCCGCGGCCGCACCCGTCCCCGCACTCGATGCGAAGGCGATGGTGATGCTGGCCGTCCTTCTCGCCGCCGTTGCGATCATCGCGCTGCGACGCGTGTAGTCCGCGCGTCGCGGTTTCGCCCGACGATTGCGCCGGCGATATGCTCGCGCCGATGAGTGAACTGATCGATCGCTTTCGCGCGCTGCACGACTCTGGATGCTTCGTGATGCCGAACCCGTGGGATATCGGCGGCGCGCGGCTCCTCGAGAGCATGGGCTTTCCGGCGCTGGCGACGACGAGCTCCGGCTTCGCCTGGTCGCGCGGGCGCCGCGACAACCACATCTCACTCGAAGAGGCGCTCGCGCATTTTCGCGAGATGAGCGGCGCTGTGAACGTGCCGATCAACGGCGACTTCGAGGGCGGATTCGCCGTCGACGCCGACAGCGTTCATGCGAACGTGCGTGCAGCCGCGGCGACGGGTGTGGCCGGCTTGTCGATCGAAGACTCGACGAGCGATACCGCGAATCCGCTCTTCGATTTCGACCTTGCGCTCGACCGCATTCGCGCCGCACGAAGCGCCATCGACGCGAGCGGTACCGGGATCGTTCTCACCGCGCGTTGCGAGACGTTTCTCGTCGGACGTCCCAATCTCGATGAGGCGATTCGTCGCCTCTCTGCGTTCGCGGAAGCGGGGGCCGATTGCTTGTATGCACCGGGTGTGCGGGATGTGGCGTCGCTCACAGCGATCGTGCAGGCCGTGGCGCCGACGGCGCTGAACGTGTTGGTCGGCAGCGACTTCACGAACGTCGCGGAGCTTCGCGCGATCGGAGTCCGCCGCATCAGCGTCGGTGGCGCGCTCGCTCGCGCGGCATGGGCCGGATTTCTGCGCTCGGCGCGAGAGATCGCTGACGAAGGGACATTCCATTCACTCGCTGACGCGGTTCCGTTCGCGGAGATCAACGACGCGTTCTCGTGATCGCCACGCCGGACGCATCACGTACACTCGCGTGGATGACGATGCTGGCGCGCGAGCTCGATGGCGTTGATGATCGGAAGTGCGGATGACCGTCCGGCTGCGTCAAGCGGTCGGTGTCGCATTCGGTGTGACGGTGATCGTGGGCAACACGATCGGCGCGGGCATTCTGCGGACGCCAGGCGAAGTCGCCGCGCAACTCCCCACCCCCTTCGCCTTCTTCTCCGTCTGGATCCTCGGCGGCATCTACGCGCTTCTCGGCGCGGTGTGTCTCGCGGAGCTCGGAACGTTGCTCCCTGCCTCCGGCGGCCAATACGTCTATGCGCGCACTGCGCTCGGCGACTACGCCGGTTTCATCGTTGGCTGGAGCGATTGGATCTCGACATGCGGAACGACGGCCGCGGTGTCGATCGTCATCGGTGAATATTCGAGCGCGCTCATTCCGGCGCTCGAAGGACGCGTCATTGCGGTCGCGCTGTCCGTCACGATTCTCTTCGCCATCCTGCAATGGCGCGGCGTGAAGTGGGGCAGTCGGACGCAGGAGATCACCGGCTTCCTGAAAATGGCCGCCTTCGCAGCGGTGGTCATCGCCTGTTTTCTGTGGGCGCCGGAGCGTGCCGCGGGCGCCTCCGTCTCGTTGGCGACTCCGACATTCGTCGCGCTGGTGATCGCGCTGCAGTCCGTGATCTACACGTACGACGGGTGGGCGGCGGTCATCTACTTTTCGGAAGAGGTGCGCAACGGTGCGAAGAACATCCCACGCGCGCTGTTCGTCGGCGTCTTCTCCATCATCGCCATTTACATCGGGGTGAACCTGGCGATCTTCTACGTGCTGCCGATCAGTGAGATCGCCGGAAAGAACCTCGCGCTCGCGAGCGCAGCGCAGACGGTGTTCGGTGCATTCGGGGATCCGCTCGTTCGCGCGCTGATGGTGATCTCGATGATCAGTGGCATCAACGCGTATCACCTGATGGCGTCGCGCGTTCTCTTCGCGATGAGTCGCGACGGCCTGGTGAGTCGACGGGCCTCGGTCGTCAACGAAGGTGGGACGCCGACGATTGCGCTCGCCTTGAGCGCGCTCGTTGCGGTGCTGTTCATCGTGAGCGGCACGTTCAACGAAGTCATCGCCGTCCTGGCGTTCTTTTTCGTCGCGAACTACACGCTGTCCTTCGCGTCGCTGTTCGTCTTGCGTCGCACGATGCCGGACGCGCCGCGGCCTTACAAAGTGTGGGGTTATCCATTCACGCCTGCGCTCGCGCTCCTCGGCTCGATCGCATTTCTCGCCGGCGCGATCGCGGGCGACACGACGCGCACGTTGTGGGCGCTCGCGCTTCTGGCGGCGAGCTATCCCGCCTATCGTCTCTTGAGGATCGCTCGATGAGATTCGTCGGCATCTTGATTCTTCTCTCGGCATGCGCGACTGCACCGGTCGCGACGAACGCGCCGCTGATCGCGATCGTCGGTCCGACCGTCGTCGATGGCTCCGGCGGCGCGCCCTTCGTCACGACCGCCGTGCTCATTCGCGGAGACCGCATCGATGCCGTCGGCCCGCGCTCAATCCCTCGCGGCGCGACGATCGTCGACGGGCACGGCCTGACGCTCGCT
>WUUC01142792.1_pt1 | contig 12776 bp, 8 predicted proteins | sample 6278441 | NCBI WGS metagenome assembly WUUC01 (sample SAMN13675441, study PRJNA597444) | soil metagenome | isolation source: soil | place: USA: Washington | collected 2017-10 | reverse complement strand
GGGGTCACGGCGGGCACCGCCTCCGGAACGGGCTCGTGCTCGGGGATCAGCAGGCTGGCGGGGAGCAGGACGATGGCCTGCGTTCCGCCGTACGGGGACTGGCGCCCGACGGTGATGGTGAGCTGGTGCTGGGCCGCCAGCACCCCGCACACCGGGAACCCGACCTGCGCCGGGTTGCCGAGGTCGCGCACGTCGACGACCAGCTGCCCGGACAGCAGCCGCTCGGCCCGCTCCACCTGTTCCGGCGCCATGCCGACCCCGGCGTCGTCGATCTGGACGACCACTCCCCGGTCGACCGGGAACATCCCGACGTGGACCTTCGTGCTGGGCGAGGAGCCGCGGGTGGCGTTGTCGAGCAGCTCGGCGACCACCAGCGCGACCGCCTCGACGGCCGGGCCGCGTACCGCCCAGCGCACGGGTGCGCCGAGCTCGACACGGTGGTGGTCGCGGATGCGGCCCATGGCGCCACGCACCACCTGCTCCACCGAGGTGTCCTCGCGCTGGATGCCCGTCCCGGAGCCGCACAGCACACCGATGCCCACGACCCGGCGGGCCAGCTGCCCCGCGGTCAGGTCGATGTCCATCAGGCCGGCCAGCACGTTGGGGTCGTCGAACGCGCGCTGCATCTGCTCGATGGCCGACTGCTGCTCGGTGACCAGCGCACGCAGCGTGCGGGTCACGCCCATCAACGCGGCCTGCGCGTCCTCGGCGCCCCGCCGCGCGGAGGTGGTGGCCGCGCTCCTGGCCAGGGCCATGATCCGCTCGCCGTACCCGTCCAGCTCCGGCACCCGGCGCGCCCCGGTCCCCGGTGCCGTGCCGAGGTCGAGCGCGGCCGGCAGGTGCACGTCGGCCAGCACCCGCAGGCCGTCCCGGTAGGCGGCGACACGCGCGTCGAGCCGCCGGGTCACGTTGTGCTGCCGTGCCAGCAGCACACCGAACACCAGAACCGCGAACACCGACGCCGCGCACACCAACCACCCCGCGAGAAGCACCCCGGCAGGATGGCGCGCGAGCCCGCCGGCCACGTCGGTATTTCTCTGCCTGCTCGATGCGCTGAGTGCACGGTCGGCATACGTACCCCCGGCGGGCTACGTCATTGTGCGGAGTAAGGAGTGAGCTCACGCAGCGCGTGCCGGGCGGGCATCAGCATGCCGGCGAGCCCCACGACGGAACGGACGCGGCCGGGGTGCTCCAGCTGGTCGCCCAGGTCGTCGAGCGCACGGCTGGTCGCGGCGACCGCCGCGTCGAACTCCGGCCCGTCCTGCCGGCCGTCGCCCCGCAGCCGGGCCAGCTCGGACAACCCGTCGAGCGCCGTCGCGAACGCGGCCCGCGGCGCCGTGTCGGGGAAGAGGTCGGTGTCGCTGGTGGTCTGCAGCACCCTGGCCACCGCCTGGACGTACGGCCACGTGGCGCGGAGGGTGAGCAGTGCCAGCTGGTGGCCGTTCTCCGCCGCGCGGTGGCGGACCTTCCGCCGGCGCGGGTTGAGCCGGCGGCTCTCCTGGCTCAACCCGATCGCCCGTTCCGCCTGGGCGACCAGGTCCGACACGCCCGCGGAGCGGTCGACCCACGCGTCCGCCCGGTCCGGCTGCTCGCCGTGCCGCAGCGCCCCGGCCATCTCGGCGAGCAGGTCGGCCAGCTCGTCGGCGAGGCGCCGCGTCGCCTCCCGCGCGCCGTCGCCGTACACGGGCGGGAACACCAGCCCGTTGACCGCGAGGCCGATGGCGGCACCCAGCGCCGTCTCGACCAGCCGGTCGACCAGCAGCGGCTCCTGCACGGCGGTGCCCCACGTGAGCAGCAGCAGTGCGGTGATCCCGATCCACGGGCCGCTGTCGCCGAACCCGCGCCACCGGCCCAGCAGCAGACCGACCAGCACCGCCACGGCGATCCCCACCAGCTGCCAGGGGACCAGCCACGCGACGGCGGCGGCCAGCAGGACCGCGACCGCCACCGCCCCGACCTGCTGGCACGCCGACCGCACCGAGCGGTAGACCGTGGCCTCCACGATGAACACGGCCGCCCACGGCGCGAGGAACGGCTGCGGCAGCCGGAACACCCAGGCCGCGGCGACCCAGGCGAGCACCGCGGCCAGTGCCGCCTTGGCGGACTGCGCCAGTGCGGCGCCACGTGCGCGGTTCCAGCCGGTGATCGACACAGGAGGCCGTATACCCGTGCAACCCGGCCGTGACACCCTTCCGTCGTATGAGCGTGGACATCTCGAGGCGCGGAGTCGCGATCGTGGTGGCGGCAGCCGCGGCGGCGGTCACGTTGTTCGTCGTGTTCGCGACGGCCGGGGGGCCGCCGGGCACCGGCGAGCCGCCTGCCGGCTCCGGGGAGGCGCCCGCCGCCGGGTGGCGGTGGGAGTCCTACGACGGGGTCGAGGTCCAGGTGCCGGACGAGTGGGGACACGGCACCACGAACACTCCCCCGTGCCTCGACGTCCCCGGCGGGGCGGACCAACCGAAGCAGCCCGGCTACGTGGGCCGGCCGGGCATCGTCGCGACGATCGGCTGCAGCATCTCCGTGCCCCCACTGGACAAGCGGACCCCCTACCTGTGGTTCGACTCGCATGCCGACGCCGGTGTGCGGGAGCACGACGCCGGCTGGGTGGAGGAGACCCGGGTCGTCGGCGACCTCGCGCTCACCGTGTTCTCCGACGACGCCACCCTGCGCACCCGCATCCTCGACTCGGCCCGCCCCGCCGGCACCACCGGCACCGGCCCCGGTTGTGCGGCCGAGCACGCCGTCACCACCGGCCCCGACGCCCATCCCGATCCCGGACCGGGCGGTCTCGCCGCGATGGGCCGCGTCACGTCGATCACCCTCTGCCGGTACGCGCTCGGCGAGGAGAGCAAGGTGCTGGCCGGCAGCCAGCTCACCGGCGAGGAGGCGCAGGCCGTGGTGCGGGCGATCCTCGCGGCGCCCGAGGGCGACGGCCCGAACGAGCCGGGCAACTGCGCGCCCGAGGTCGCCTTCGGCGAGGAGGTGCTGCTGCTCACGGCGCGGGACAGCGCACGCGGCCAGGAGGTCTTCGTCCGCTACAGCGGGTGCGACGGCCACGGCTTCGACGACGGCCAGACCCACCGCCGGCTCACCTCGGACGCGCTGAAGCCGCTGCTGTCCGGTCCGCACGAGCCCAGCTCGCTGAGCGGCGCGGTGGGCGAACTGCTGTGGCGGTGACCCGGGTCGCGGTCGTCCAGGCGGCGCCGCGGCTGTTCGACCTGCCGGAGACGGTGCGGCGCTTCACCTCCCTGCTGGAGCGGGCGGCGGGCGCCGAGCTGGTGGTGTTCCCGGAGGCGTTCGTCGGCGGCTACCCCAAGGGCGTGACGTTCGGCGCGACCGTCGGGCAGCGGCACGCCGCCGGCCGCGCGCTGTTCGCCCGCTACCGCGCCACGGCGATCGAGGTGCCCGGCCCGGTGGTCGACGAGCTCGGCGCGGCCGTCGCCGCGCACCGGACCCACGTGGTCGTCGGCGTGATCGAGCGCCGGGCCGGCACGCTGTACTGCGCGGCCCTGCTGTTCGGCCCGGACGGCACGCTGCTCGGCCACCACCGCAAGCTCGTGCCGACCGGGACCGAGCGACTGATCTGGGGCAGCGGCGACGCCCGCGACATCATCGTCGTCGACACCGAGGTCGGGCGGATCGGCATGGCCATCTGCTGGGAGAACTACATGCCGCTCTACCGCACGGCTCTCTACCAGCGGGGCGTGCAGCTCTACTGCGCACCCACCGTGGACCAACGCGACAGCTGGACGGCGACCATGCGGCACATCGCGGTGGAGGGCCGCTGCTTCGTGTTGTCCGCCAACCAGTTCGCCGAACCCGCCGACTTCCCGGACGACTTCCTGGCGGAGGTCGCCCGCTGCCCGGAGGAAGGCAACACGGCCCTGATCCGGGGCGGTTCCTGCGTCGTCGACCCGTACGGCACCCTGCTCGCCGGACCGTCCTTCGACGAGCCGGACCTCCTCGTCACCGACATCGACCTCGACGTGCTCGACGGCGCCTACCTCGACCTGGACGTCGTCGGCCACTACGCCCGGCCCGACCTGTTCCGCCTCGACGTCAGGTCCTAGACCTGAACACAGATCGAGCCGATCACCAAGGTGCAGACCTTCGTGGTCGCGGTCGCCGTGTCGTTGGGCTGGACCGGGTCGTCGACGAGGTGGCTGGCCGTGGCGGCGGTGGCGGTGAGGGTGGTGCCGGCGGGTGCGGCGACGGTGACCGTGATCGTGACGACCGCCGTGCCGCCGGACGGAACCGTGCCGAGGGAACAGTGGACGGTGCCGGGTGGGCCGGTACAGGTTCCTTGTGTGGCAATGGTGTCGAGGTGATGTACCTGGTCGGGGACGGCGATGTCGGCGGTCACCTCGTTGGCGGTCATGGGGCCGAGGTTGTGGACGGTGACGACGTAGTCGAGGACCGCGAACGGCATCGTCGGGTCCGGTGTGTCCGTGACGGTCACCTCGAGGTCGGCGTTCGACCTGACCACCGTCACGGTGGAAGCGGTGTTGTCGGCGGTGTCTTCTTCCGGCCCGCCCGCCAGGTCGGTCGCGGTCGCGGTGGCCGTGTGGGTCAGCGCGGTTCCGCCAGGGGTGTTCGCCGGGACGGTATGGGCGACGGTGCGGGTGAGCGACGCGCCGGGCTTGAGGTCGGGCAGTGACTGGGTGGTGGTCGTGCCGTCGGGTCGGGTGTTGGCGAGCATGACATCGGTGGCGCGGCCGGTTCCGGTGTTGGCGACCGTGACCGTGTAGGTCAGCGTGTCGCCGGGCACGGGCCCGGTCGGGGTGACGCTGGTGGTCACCCGAAGGTCGGGGTCGAGCAGGGCGTACCACTGCTCGGTGATCTGCTCCAACTCCTGGATGGTGGGCTCGTCGAACGTCCCCGGTGCCAGGGCGCCCGGCACGGCGTCGCCGCGGTACACGAGGTTCGCCCAGTCGTCGTGGCCGTGGAGTACACGGCGGACGGTGCCGACCGGAGCCGCCTGCGCGTCCCCGGTCGCGGCGGTGGTGTCGCAGGTGCGGTTGTGGCCGCCACGGATCTGGTTGCCGTCGACGACCACGTCGTCGGACTGGGGCGTGGTCGTCAACGTCGCGTCGGCTCCGGCGACGACGCAGTCGCCGCCCTCGTCGTGGTCGAGGTCCGCGACGACGCCCGTGTCGTCGTCGACGACACCGTTGCCGTCGTGGTCGTCGCCGCTCCAGTCCAGCGGTCCGTCGCCGCGACCGGAGTCCCCGAAGCCCAGACCGTTGCCCCAGCTGGTCAGGATCGGTCCGTCGCCGATGCCGGCGGCTTCGTCGAGGTTCAGCTCGTCGAGCGGCGGCAGCTCGGCTCGCGAGAAGTCGACCCGGTAGATGGCGTCGTCGGCGTTCTGCAGCCCGACCGGGAAGCTGTTGTTCATCACGCTGAGGTAGTTGGGCTTGTAGTTGATCCAGTCGGCACCGCCGTGGCCGAGGCCCATGGCGTGGCCCAACTCGTGCATGAAGGTCAGGGACTGCTGCCGGACCGTGCCGTTCGGCGAGACCTTCGCCGCGCCGAGGCTGACGACGATGTCCTTTTCGTCCTCGCCGAAACAACACATGCCCGAGAACGGCCCCGCCAGGGTGTGGGCCCACAGGTTGTAGTGCACGTACGGCCGCAGGACCTGGTCGAAGTTGGCGCTCTTGATCGCGTCGAACTGAGCCTCCGTGGCCAGCGGTCCCTCAGCGACCGGATCATCCACCATGGCGATCAGGTCGATGCCGGGGTCTGCGGCCGCGCCGGCATAGGGGCACGGCTGCGCCCCGGGTACGGGCGCGTCGTCGAACGCCGCGACCATCTCCGCAACCGCTTCCGGCTCCGGCACGTGGGAATGCCCGTCGCCGGACATGTAGTCCATCTCGACCGGAATGGTCTTGCGGCACGGACTCGCTCCCAGCGCGGGCAGGTCCAGAGCCGTCGTGCCGTCGCTTCGGCGCAGCCCCAGCCGTTCCACCCGGTCCGGGATGCCGTCTCCGTCGAGGTCCCCGTCGCCGAAGGTGCCCACTGCCATCCGGTAGTTCACCGACATGTCCGCGCCGAAGCTCGACACCAGCGAGCCGAGAGCGCCGTAGGCGATGACGGTGTCCGTGTTCTCGTTGACGACGACGATCTCGTCGACGCCGTCGCCGTCGACGTCACCGGCGGCGAACCCGGACGGGGAGCTGTACGCCACGGGGAACATGGCGATCTGCGCGCCCGCGCTGTCGAGAACACGGACCTGGTCGGTGCCGGCGTCGGCAAGAAGAATCTCGTCTTTCGCGTCGCCGGCGACGTCGCCGAGTGCCAACCCGTCCCCCGCCCCGAACGCCGTGGAGAAGCTCCCTAGATCGCTTCCCGAGGCGTTGGAAATACGGATCTCGCCCGGCTGGAAGGGCCCCGCCGCGTCGGCGACGACGATATCGGCTTTGCCGTCGCCATCGACATATCCCGCGGCGAACTGGTCCCCGTTGAACACATTCTCGGCGAACTGGCTGAGCACGGCGCCCGATTCGTCATAGCCCCGGATCAGCGTGTCATGGGCGACCAGGATGTCGTCGGCGCCGTCACCGTCCACATCGGACATGGCCAGTCCGTCGACCTCGCCACTGACGGTGAAGCCGCCCGCTGTCGCGCCGGACATCTCGAACACCGCGACCTGGCCGACAAGCGGAACCGTCGCACTGGCGCCGGCGAAAACGACCTCGTCCACGCCGTCGCGGTCGACATCGCCCACCGCGACCCGGCTCTCCCCCACGGGCCGGGTGAACGAGCCGCCCTCGGTTCCCTCACCGTCGTAGACGACCACGTCCGCATTCGGGGGAAACCGCGGTGAGACGACCACGACAGGGGCGCTCGTCGTCGGTGGCGCTGCTTCCGCCACCGGTGGAACCGGGCCGGCGACAACCAGTCCCGCGCCCATTGCCACAACACCGAAGAACGCTCCCGCGCGACGTCTCGCCGCCTCTGTCCGACGCATCCTGTCAGCCTGGCGAACCACCGAACAAATGCCAGGATCCTTTGGGCAATCAATCGGGCACGCTCCACCGGATATGCTGGAACTGGTGACCGGCAAGGAGACAATGCCGTGGTGGACAAAGCGATCCTGACATGGCGCGGTGGCGGACGGTCCGTGCGGGCACTGGCCCAGGAGACGGCCGCGGCGGACCGGGTCGGTGCGGCCCGGGAGCTGGCGACCCCGACGGGAACCATCATCAGCGGCAGCGACGAGCAGTTCCGGGAACTGGAGTCGCAGGGCTACCGGGTGAAGGTCCTGCCGGACACCAACATCCTGCGGATCGGCCGCTACCGGATCGACGTCGAACGGGCGGAGCCCGCGCCGGAGGTGCCTCGGGGACTGAGCGTGGACCGGGACGCGACGCCGGACTGGCCGCATCACCTCGTCCAGCTGGCGGGGCCGCCGCACCTGGAGTGGATCGACGAGATCGAGCGCCGCGGCGTGGACGTGGTGGAACCGTTGTCCGGCTACGGCCTGTTCGTGTTCGGCGCCGACCAGGACGTGACCGCGCTGCGAGAGCTGCCGTTCGTGGTCTGGACCGGGCCGCTCGAGCCCGCGTACCGGATATCGACGACGGCGGACGACGTGCCGCTGGACCACATCTCCGTCGGGATCTACCCGCCGGAGGCGGTGGCCGAGGTACGTGCCCTGGCCGAGACGGCAGGCGCCGCGGTGGCGGCCGAGGGGCGGCAGCCGGCCGGCTACGGCGGCGAGTTCGCGACGCTGACCGTCGCACCCGTCGCGGAGGCCGTGCCCGCACTGGCCACGATCCCGTTCGTGCGCTGGGTGGAGCCCACGCCCCGGATGGCGCCGGGAGGCGAGCGGGAAACGCAGATCGTGGCCGAGAACCTGGACGGCGTCGCACCGCCGAACACCGCGCCGGTGACCGGGTACCAGGCGTGGCTGGCCGGCCTCGGGGTGACCGGGCGGGGGTGACGGTGGCGATCGCCGACACCGGAGTGGACGCCAACGCCGACAACAACACCGCCGTCGCGCATGCGGACGTGCGGGGGCGTCAGGTGGCGTTCGTCGACTACTCCACCGGCGCCGCGCCCACCGACACGAACGGCCATGGCACGCACGTCGCGGGCATCGCCGTCGGCAACGCGGCCTCTGGCCAGGTGGAAGCCGTCGCGCCGGAGAACTTCCTGTGGGGCCAGGGGATGGCGCCGGACGCCACCTACGTGAACCAGAACTTCCTCGACGACGACGCCGGGCCCCAGCCGGCGACCGACGTCCTGATCAAGGACTCGGTCACCAACGGCGCCCAGGTCATGAACAACAGCTGGGGCGTGGACAACGACGGCGGTGAGGGGTACACGGCGCTGACCCGGCTGGTCGACCTCTGTGTCCGCGACCCGAACCCGGGCACACCGGTGCCGGAGCACCTCGCGATCGTGTTCTCGGCCGGCAACGCGGGCGGACGGCCGAGCAGTCTCACCTCACCGCACGAAGCCAAGAACGCCATCGTGGTGGGGAACTCGCTGACCGCACGGCCAGGGGCCGGCTTCCCGTCCGAGGACATCCGCGGGATCGCGGGGATGTCGAGCCGAGGGCCCGCGGTGGACGGCAGGACGCTGCCGACCGTGGTCGCGCCGGGGACGTACGTGCCGTCGGCCCTGTCCCGTACCGCCGACACGACGTTCTACCCGCCGATCCCGGGCACCGGGGCACCCGATCCGGCCAACCCCGGGCAGTTCGTCGACCAGTACGTGTTCAGGAGCGGCACCTCGATGGCCTGCCCGCACGTGACGGGCGCGTGCGCGCTGCTCGTCGAGTGGTGGCGCAACCGCACCGGCGGGCAGGCGCCCAGCCAGGCCATGCTGAAGGCACTCCTGGTCAACGGCGCGGAAGACCTCGCGGGCGGCGAGAACTGGCGCTCGCTGAACTCCGCTGCCGTGGACCAGGCGCAGTGGACGCTGGAGTCGGGCAGCGTGTACCGGCGGCCCGTCGCGTTCGAGCCCGGCGCCGTGGACAACGCCAACACCCCGCTCACCAAGGTGGCGGACGCCGCGTCGATCTCGGCCCCCGGCCAGTGGGCCCACGACGCCGCGACCGGTCAGCTGTACGTGCGCAACCTCGACAGCACCAACCCCGGGACCTTCGGCGGTGGCTGGATCACCGCCCGCGACGCACAGCCCCTCGCCGCGGTGCCCGACGACAACCAGGGCTGGGGGCGGGTGAGCCTGGCGAACATGATGCTGCAGAGCCCGGCTTCGGACCGCGGACCGAAGATCTTCTCCGACCAGAAGCACGCGTTCACCTCGGCGGGGCAGGAGTACCTGGTCACCGTGGCGCCGGTCGACGCCGCCCGGCCGTTGCGCGTCACAGTGGCCTGGACGGACGCCGGGTCGGCGCCGGCGCCGACCCGGCGCTGGTCAACGACCTCGACCTCGAGGTGTTCGAGGTGGGCACGGGGAACGTCTTCAAGGGCAACGTGTTCTCGGGCGGGTTCTCGGTCACCGGAGGCATCTTCGACACCCTGAACAACGTCGAGTGCGTGTTCGTCCAGAATCCGGGCGGTACCTACCAGGTGCGGGTCATCGCCTCTGTGCTCGCGGCGAGCGCGAACCCGGCCGTGGTCGGGCCGTGGCAGGACTTCGCCCTGGTCGTCGACAACGCGGACGTGCCGGGGGCGGCCCCGGTCGGCGTGGTTCCGGTGCTCGACCGGTCCGGCAGCATGGACTTCTACGGCTACGCCGGCATCACCCGCACCAGCAGCAAGCAGTTCGTCGACGAGCTGAGCATCGACGACCAGCTCGGCGTGGTGAGCTTCGGGTCCGACGCGCAGGTCGAGTTCCCGCTGGGCGGGGCACTGCAGACCATCACCGGGCAGCCGGTGAAGGACGCGGCCGCGGCCGAGATCGACGGCATGCCGTTCACGGGGTGCACCTTCATGGGGGCCGGCATCCAGGCGGCCGGCAACCTCCTCGCCGGGGGAACGGGTACCCGCGCCATCGTGCTGCTGTCGGACGGCTACGACAACAAGGGCTGCGACGCGGGGAACCCGGCGCTCCCCTGGGCACTGGACGCCGCGGCCGCGCTCCCGGCCGACCTACCGATCTTCTCATGCGCCATGGGCCCGGCCTCGGACCAGGCGCTGCTGTCGCAGTTGGCGACGATGACCGACGGGCGCTACTACTACATGCCGACGGTCGACGACCTGTTCGAGATCTACAACTACATCCGGGGCCAGGTGAGCGGGGACTCGCTCGTCGCGAACGAGAGCGCGACCGCGTCCAGCGGTGCCACCCCGGCCTTCGTCGACGCGGCGGCCGAGGCGGTCACGTTCACGGTCGCCTGGGCGGATCCGAAGATCCACGCTGTGCTGACCTCGCCGGCGCAGAACGAGATCGGCGTCCGGCTGCGGGATCCGGGCGGACGCCCGGTGCCCGCACACGCGTCGTACGTGCGCCGGCAGATCGGCGGCGGCTACGTGATCTTCTCGATGGCGGAGCCCGCCCCCGGCGAGTGGACGATCGAGGTGACCACGGCCGGCAGCACCCACGTCCGCTACACGGCCGGTGCGTTCGTGCGATCTCCCCTGCGGCTGCTGCTGGCGCACCACCCCGCCACGGTGTCCGTCGGCACACCACTCGACCTCGCCGCGGTGCTGCTCGACGGCCAGGACGCGGCCACCCTGTCCCGTGCGTCGGCGTCGGTGTCCCGGCCGGCAGCGGGACTGCCACAGCTCATCGACATGTTCCGTCCACGTCTGGACACCATCGCCGTGCCCGCGCTGCCCGGAGGCGACACGCTGCCGGACGACATCGCTCGGCTTCGGTTGCTCCAGAAGAGGAAACCGGACCTCTTCGAACACGTGACCGCCCGCGTCAAGCTCGGGCCGACGCAGAACTTCCCACTGGACCAGGCGGTGCTGTCCCGGCCGGGCATCCACCTCGCGCCGGGGACACCCGCGCTCACCGGCTCGTTCGCCGACACCACACAGCCAGGCGGCTACAACGTGACGGTCCGGCTCTCCGGTGTCTCCCCGTCGTCCGGCACCCGGTTCGTACGCAAGGAGATGATGAGCGTCCTCGTCACGGACCAACCGTGACCGCCCGGCCGTCGCGGGGCAACGCCGGCTAGTTGCCGAACAACTTCTCCACATAGGGCTGGAAGACGTTCAGCAGCACCGGCAGTGTGACGGACAGCAGGACCGGGATGCGTGCGAAGCTGCCCAGCCGCATCGGGCGGATGCGGGCGTTGCGGTAGCGCTGCACCCGTGCCTCGAGCTCGTCCAGCTCCCTGGTCGAGGCGCCCTCGGCCTCGGCCTCCGCCATCGCGATGTGGCGTTCCCTGGCGGCGGTCTCGATCCGGCGGATGCCGAGCCACGGTAGGCCGATGTAGATCCACAGCAGGAGGAACCAGAACGCGGCCGGGATCCAGCCGCCGCTGCCGAGTCCGAGGACGACGGCCAGGCCGGACACCATGATCCCGTACAGCGCCATGGAGAGCCAGACGCTGCGGAAGATCTGCCGGACCGGCTCCCAGCCGTAGTGGCCGTCCGGGTTGATCCAGTTGGCGTCGAGCTGCACCAGGCGGGGCAGCGCGGCCGCGATGCGCGCGATGCTCACCCCGACGTGCGTCTGGGCGAGGATCACGTAGATGGCCAGCGCCGCGAGCAGGAAGTAGGTGATCGCGCCGACGGGCTGGTCCAGGCTCGCCCACCAGTGCGCGTAGGCGTCGCGCCGCCACGCCTCCTGCCGTGCCGGGCCGCCGTCCGACGGGACGAAGATGCGGAACGACCCGTAGTACTGGCCCAGCACCAGAAGCGCGGACAGCACCAACGCGGACACCGCGAGCACGGTCGTGAACACCGCGGCGTGCCTGCGGTTGCGGGTGTTGATCCGGTCGAGGTACTTCGCCAGCCGCTGCCTCGGAGGGAAGGCCGCCGCCTGGCGCAGGATGGGCGGGTCGTTCGGGTCCTCCGTGGTGATGCCGTGCCTCGGCTTGATCACCTTGTTGGCGATGAGCTTCGGGATGCACGTGGTGAACAGCCGCCACTGCCGGTGCATGATCATGATCTCGGCCACCATGATGATCGCGAAGAGCCACACCAGCGTGTCCCGGACGAGCGGGTAGCGCAGTCCTTCCTCGACCGTGAGGTCGTCGCGGCCCACCGCCCGCCAGAAGTCGTCGACGGGCTGGAAGTCGGCGCCGCTGCCCAGCATGCCACCCGCCGCGGCGCTCAGCACGAGCACCAGGCCGACGGCCGGCGCCAGGAGCAGCAGCGCGCCGGTCGGCACTTTTCGCAGCCACCGCAGGGGAACCGCGGCGGCGTAGGGGTCGAAGGCGGCGACGTCGACGGTCGTCGAGCGGGTGGTGGCGGGCGGCATGTCTCACTCCTCGGCGAGGATGAAGTCGATGAGTGCCTGGGGCTCCTCGATGAGAGGCCAGTGGCGACAGTCTCGAATGGTCAGTTCGCGCCGCACGTCGGCGTGCCGGCGCACGACGGCGAAGTCGGCCGCGGTGTTCATCGTGTCGCGCTCACCCCGCACGAGGTCGACGGGAACCCGCGCGGCGCCGAGCAGCGCGGGCAGGTCGATGCCGCGCGACTGCCGCAGCGCGCGCAGCACCGTGCGGGCGCCACCGGTGTAGGACAGGGCCTCCTCGGTGAGCACGGGGTCGAGCCGCCGCGGCCGCGCGACGAACAGGCCCAGCGCGAGCTGGCGCAGGACCGCCGACCGGGCGATGACGCCGGCCGACCACGGCCGCAGCGGCACCAGGCCGGCGAGGAACTGCGCGGCGAGCGTGCCCGCGAGCG
>WUUC01047224.1_pt1 | contig 12776 bp, 9 predicted proteins | sample 6278441 | NCBI WGS metagenome assembly WUUC01 (sample SAMN13675441, study PRJNA597444) | soil metagenome | isolation source: soil | place: USA: Washington | collected 2017-10 | reverse complement strand
GCTATAGCGCCACTAGCTACTCCGGATCTCCACGAACTTTTGAACGCAGATGAGAAATTATCAGCTTCAATGATGGAAACAAAGGATATTCTTGATACTGCTGCACCACTTATAAATCAAGTTAACCGCTCATATCAATTTTTTCATCCACTTTTTGAAGAATTCGTTAGAGCAACAGTCGACGAAGCAGGCTTACATAATCACTATCATAAAAAATTAGGTGAATATGCAGCCCAAAAAGAATGGATGGTTTCCGCGGCATACCATTTTTTAAAGGCAGAGGATCCTAGAATAAAAGATTTTCTTCTAGACGGTTCAACCGGCGCCTTTTTAAGAGGTGATTGGTGGCTTGCCGAAACTTTACTTCAAAAACAAATAGAATTTGCTATACAGGACAATGATAAACGCACTGAGGCAAAGGCTAGACATTTATTAGCCGAAAACTATATTGAATCAGGTTTATATCCTCAAGCTAAGAAGCAAATTAATTTAGCTATTAAGCTCTATGAAGATTTAGGTGAGAATGAGCTGAAAGAAGGGGCTGAGATTGAGGCAGCAACACTATTAATAGAAGAAGGACAGATTGAAGAAACAATTAAAATTTTAACTCAGGCTTTAAAGAAGCATCCTCAGGATAACAACGAACTAAGTGAGCGAAAGGAAATCTTTCTACAAATTAATTTGTCCTTCGCATATTTACGTCGATCCCTTTATAAAGAAGGAGCTGCCGCAGCAAAACGAGCATTAGAATTGTCTACTAAATTAAATGATGAACGGGCTACCTATTATAGCTTATTAAATTTGGCTGGATGCACAGGTAAACTAGGTAATCATGAACAGCAAATGGAGTATGCAAATCAATTAATTGAAGTAGCAGACAGAAAAAGGCTTCCACGATTAAAAGCTGCTGGATTGAACCTATTAGCAGGTGCATATAGATACTTAAAAAATCCAGTTGCTGCACAAAAAGTTCTAGAAGAATGTATTGCTATTTGCCAAAACCTAGGCAGTACAGATCTTGAACTTATGAATATAGGTAATTTAGGCAATGCTTTTAGAGATCAAGATTTATATGATAAAGCAGAAGCTTCCTATATGGAGGTATTAAATAAATCCAGAGCACACAACCTCCCTAAACATGAAGGATATGCATTAGAGCATCTTGCTAGACTCAATTTCGAGAAAGGATTACATAAAGAAGCAATAGAATTTGGTGAAGCGGCATTAAAAATTCATGAAAAATTCGGTGAACAAATGAGGCTTGCTGATACAAAGTATTTTCTTGCCCGCTCATTCGTAACATTTGAGGAAAATCAAAAAGAAGCGGCTGAATATTACGAAGCCTCTGGAAAACACTATAAAAAGGCAAGTATGCTTGATGATGCGGCTTACAGTTTCAATAAAGCCGCAAAAATTTGGAATTCTCTAAATCAATTAGATGCAGCTGCCCAATGCGTTTACGATGGTGTCGAAGCTGCATATAGTGGCAACCTTCCCTATCGTTTAGATAGTCTTTTAAAGGAAGTAAAGCTTGATGAGCAACAAAATAAACTAGGGGAGATATACATACAAGCGATTAGACTTTATAGTCAACAGCCCGAAGTATCTTTCACCAGTTTTATCTATGATTTTGTTAGTTATTGTAAGAAACTAGATAGTTCTTCCAAATTAGAAAACTTTAAGCTTGGGTTAAATATTCTCGTAGACGCAATTAAGAATAATTCTTCAGCAAATTTACTTAATGCTTTAGCTGTAGGTATTGAACAGGCAAGCTCGGAGATTCTGCCACTTAAAGATTTAAACATGTTGATTGAACACATTGTTCAGGAAGTAGATCATCTTCATTATCGTCATGAACAAGATGATGAAAAAATGTGGACAATAGGATTGAATTTGGAGAATCCAATCATTATTCAAATATTTTGTCTTGGGGAAAATAGCATTTTATTACGAATAGCTTCTGCACTTTCGATTATTTTTTTAGCGAACAAACAGAGAATTGAAGCTGTTATAAATGAGTATGGTGGAAATAAAGAGGAGGGCTTTACTCTTCATTTAGAGATGAACAAAACATTTATGGAAAATCTATCAGTTAAATACCAAGAAGATCGAACAGATTCATTAACACCTGCCTCTATTTTGGTAAGTGGTATTCCCTTTAATCAGCCTCAATCTCCTTCAGGTATTGTCTTAGACGACACCTATGAAATGATTTCAGATTGGTCTATTAATCCTGATAATAAAGCTTTTGTTTGGATTCTTCTAAATACTTTTGGTTTGTTAATAGCGCATTGCACACACCAAAAATATGATGAGATTGATTCTCTGGCTAAAAAAAGTCGGGAGCTGTGTGAGCATGTTTTATTATAAAAATTGTATTTAGAAGTTATCTCATAAATACCTGTGGCGAAATTTTGAGCCAATATTTATATGGCTTCCAAACGTGCGCTAGGTATTTATGAGGTAACTTCTAGTTAGAAATACTTCCCAAACGTATCTAGGACCTCAAAAAGTTTCATTTTTATAGGAGTATAAGGCTCATGCTTTCCAAACTCATGTTTCATTTTCTTTTGATAACCTTAATTTGAATGTTTTCTTTTGATTTAGTTTTTTCATCTTCATTACGTACAATCGGTTTTGATACATTAGATGAACATCTGAGTTTCGGAATATAGTATTATTGGGCTTAAGAACAACTTAATCTTTTAAAATCCATCTTAGCGGAACCAAACGCTATAATCAGTAGGTCTTTCCTAGTTGATAAATAATCTAAAGTTCACATTGTTTCTACTACTTCTAATCATTACTGAAAGGGAGATTTATTTTATCATCAATCAACACATCAGTTGATATATCAACAGAACGAGCGTAGCGTAGAAGCGTTGGTAGTGAAGGTTCACGAGTTCCTAGTTCATAACCGCTAATTCTACTTTGGGTTATCTCATTTTCTAAGCCTAAATGACGAATTAGTTCATTTTGGGAAAGACCTAATTTTTTCCTGATTTGTAATAGTTTTTCAGCCAATTTCTGTGGTTTTTGGCGATTATATCGTCCCATTAGGAGATACCTCCTAATGGAACAGTCAGAGAAAATTCTTTCTTGCAACTAAACCAATAATGGTTTAGGGTATTTTTATATAGATATAGTGCCGAAAAGATGAATTTAGTCCATTTTTCGGCAGACGGTTTCAACTAGGTTTTGATACCGCCGTTGTCATTTTCGGTTCCGAGCGATTAATTATTCAACAAGTCACTCGATGCGGTTTATTGAAGTAGAAAATATTTTGCTCGAAGTAATTAAACATTATATCAAATGAAGTCAAACGAAAAGTTAAAATAATTGGTTTTTCACTGGCTGCTGCTTCTACAATCATTATGAAAATAATTTCCATTCTTTTACCTGTATTCGCTCTTATGCTTTGTCTTTCTTGCCTGACTTTCGCTCAGGAGAACCGATGGGAACTCCTTAGCGTGGATGTCAACGGCGGTCGTCTTTATCTCGATAAAAGCTCTCGCAAAACAATCGGGAACAGAGTGCGGATATGGGATAAAAGAGTTTTTAGGGACGGCTCTTATCGCATCACCTTAACTGAATGGAAATGCAGTGAGAAAAAGTATTTTCTTGTCGATGTCTCGCTTTACAACGAAACGGGCAGCGCTATCGGGAAGGATAAGGGCACAGATTGGGCATTTGTTGTTCCGGAGTCAGTCAGTGAGGCGATGTATAAAGCAGTTTGTCTCACCTCCGCGGAGAAAAAGTCCAAGACAAAATCTACAAGCAAGAAAATAGCAGAGATTATCGTCAAGAAAGCCAACATCCGAGCCGAGCCAAATATAAATAGCCAGATAATACAACAGGCAACAACCGGCGAGCGATTTATTTTGGTGAAGGAAGAGCCGAGCAGCGGTTGGTATCAAATTACTCTTGCCGGAACGAATGAAACAGCGTGGATTTACGGAAACAATATCAAACTGGTTGAAGTATCCAACAAGCCTAATACTAAAAAACAAAAGGTTAAGCAGCAAACTAAGCGAAAAAATTCAAATTAAACAGGAATTGGAATAAATCTCAAATTAATCAGACAAATAACATGAGCAGTGAAAAAAGGAGTTACCGGACTGACTTGCATAATATGCAGATTGACGCCGAGACGCAGGAATTTCTTGATTCAGTTGATATTGAAGAAGAGCTAAAAGAATTCATCCGCCAACCTCTACGACCCGATCCTTTTCTTGAATGTTCCTTTCCATTTTATGAAAAATTGTTAAAAAATACTTTGGCAATTATGCCCCGTCAAAGCTTTGGAAATGACTTTGCCGCAGAGGAATCCCTTGCGCTCATTCAAGAAGTAGTACAAGGTCAGATAAATGTAAAATGGACGCTTTCAGTTCCGTTTATCAAGGAAAGAGACGTTAAAAAAATAGCAGAATTATTTTATAAAATCGAACAGTTCGTCATTCGCCCCAAAATCAGAAATCTGCTTGCACAAAATAATCTCCGGCGAGGAATATCTCTCGGCAGCCTATCGAAAATTGCCGAACAAATAAATGTCCGACAAAAAGAAATTAATAAAGTAATTAAAGCGCTGGAATATGGTTCGCAGATAGAATTGCGGATTCGCATTGAATCAACAAGGAAGCGATATGAAGAAACTAATCTTTGTGAAGAGAAATTATTTAAGTACTACAATCTTCATTTTCCCCGAACAATTACATCTTCAAGTAAAAAATTTAAGCATAATGAAATTGAAGAAAACACAGCAAAAAAACTTGATGCCGAATTATCCAAGCGAAACGGCGGACCGGTAGCCAAAACGGTTATTATTTATCCATCCCCGACATATCTCTGTATACTGCTTAAACCAGAAGAGATTCCAGATATTTCATTAGAAAACTTCTCTAGAAAAATCTTTTCATCATTAGAATTAAGAATCTTGGAAGTAAAATCATCCCTCACGGCATTGAATCCAAATATTGATTTGAAACAGATGGATATGCTTGAAACCATAGCAGCTTTAATCCCAACCTCAATCGAACGTCTTGAACTGGAGTTAAAGAGACTATAACAAATTATAAAATAGGGTGCTATTGAATTTTTTCCAGTAGCTCATCTACGAGAGCAGAAAAATTTGCATGTATTTCAGTTTTGGGGCTGAACATTATCTTTTGAAAATTTTTAAGCGGTTCCCTTAGTTGAAGATGATAATCAATTTTATTGTTAAAAATTTTCTCTGGGAAAGCTTCTTTCAGAATTTCAAATTTCTTTTTATACAATCGTTGATGAGATTTATAAGTCAGGTCTTGTTCAACAAGAAAAATCCCTGAAAATTCTGCCGCAGGATAAATTAATTGTTGTTGGCTAACATATCTAGCTGTTCTTCTAACATTATCCAGTTGCGATTGCATAACTTCATACGGAACTATTACTTTTGCACTCCTCAAAATCGGCTCTAAATAAAAATTTTCAAGATAAGGCTTATGGGGATAGTAAAAGGGATTCTCCATCCTCTGAACATCAAAAATAACGAATTGGTATTTTTTAGACATTTTAGAATGATCAAAGTCTAAGAGTTTAATTTCATCTTTAGGTAAATTGAACTGAGGCGTACTTTTGGGCACAAAAAAATCTAGATTTTCATGGCTAGTTGGAACATAATAATCATTCTGATAATAATCTGTAGTTTTTGATAGCTCAGTTAAATACGAATCCGACCAATCTCTTTCAGGAAATAAAAGAGAAGAACAAGTCTGTAGAGCATCTTCGGCAAGTAATACCCCATATCCTCTTAAAGCGAGGTTTATAGCAATTAAAACCGCGCAGACGCTCGTCCCTATTCCGCCCTTACTGCCTTGCAGAATAATTCCCTGTGGACGCTCAACATAAGATAAATTATTTTTTCTGCCTTCTCCGGTTAAGAGCCAATTTAAGTTGCATCCGGTGATTTTGGCGATTTCTATCAATTTATCCGCCGCTGGAATCCTTCCCTGCATATATGCCGTGAGCGCGGATTTACCAACTCCCAACTTTTCAGCTATCGATTGATTTGAGTCACGATTAAAAGCTACTTTTAATCGACGACCAAAATCGGAAATTTTATTGCTCGCTCTATTTTCTGATTTGCTTGACATATTTTTCTAAGAAAATTATGCTAGTTCACATTTGATGAATTGCGCTTAATCTACTATTAGCGCAGAATTTGAATAGTATTTTCAATAATAAATTAAATCAAAATAGATAACTATTTAATTTGATTTATTAAGCATACCAAAAAGTTCACGAATTGTGAATGTAGGTAAAGCCTTTTTAGGCAGGAGGAGCTAAAAATGTAATTAAAAGTTATACATAGCCCAAAAGCAAAAAGTCAGTCGGATCAGGACTGACTTTGAAGCTGTTGTTCCATTTGGTGGACATCGTGTAAACCTTTCTCGAAGATGCAATCACGCGCCCAACGGTATTTCTGTGCCTTATTGTATCTAAAAACTGCTAAAGGTCAAGCCATTTCCGCCAAAAATTAAAAATTTCTAGTAAATCAATTCAATTGGAGGAAAATTTATGGCTAATGCCAAATTTAGAGGATATAACCGTGTTAAATTTCAGAGCTTGAAACTTGGTAGAACTGTTTTTTGTAAATCTCTATTTTTGAGGGATTACCTTTTGCATCTGGAATGGGATGATAGCATTCAATCTTATGAGCTATATCCATTTAAGATTTCTTATAGAACAAACAATAGACATAGAACTATTAGCCCACATGTATTACTTAATAATTCAGAAGAACAACAGATAGTTGTTTGGCTTAAATCATCACTCACCGACGAAGAAAATTTCCAACAGACGGTAAAAATAATAACAAATTTTTGCGAAAGTAAAGGTTTTCACTTCGCAGTTAAATTTCCAGATGAAATAAGAAAAGAACCTTTTCTCTCGAATTTAAAGCTCATTAGACGCTACGTTCGGTGCGAGATTAATTTTAATCATATACGCTTTTGCAGGGAGTTTTTCGAGAATGTTTCAAATCCTCTTTTAGGAAACTTTATTCAATTCCTAGTCAGCAAAAATGAAATGCCTCAAACGGCTTATGCTCTTCTATCTCAAAAGATAATTGAAACAGACATTTACTCATATCCCATTAATCCGGAATCTCCCATACAACTCAAAAAACAATTTCCAAATTTTCAAAGAGGGAGGATAGCAGCATGAGTCAAAGAAGATTGTCGCGGGGAATGAAGATTCTGTGGAACGGCACTGAATTCCAAATTGAGGAGCGATTAAGTAATGGTCAATTAAGGTTATTGAATAAGCACACCGAAGAGAGACGTTTTGTTAAGGAAATGTCTCTAATCGAGGCTAGTTTTGAAGGAAATCTCAAAATACTGGGCTTTAATAACGAGCACCAAAATTTAGAAGAAAAAATTCAAAAGAATCATGTTTTTGATTTTACGGCTCTTGATAAGGAAGATCCTCGAAAAAAATCCGCCTTAAGAAAGTACGCTTATGTGAAAGAACTTATTTCACATAAAAAAGCGCATTTTAGTGATAAAGAAATATCGAAAGTTATTAAGAAAGTATCACAGCAAATCAACGACCCTTATCCTCCATCGTCGAGAACAGTGAGACGTTGGACAGTTTCATTCATTACTTCAGGAGAAGATATTCGTGCTTTGGTCAGCGCAAACATGTCAAAAGGAAATCGCAATAGCAAGTTTTCTAAAGACTCGAATATCAATCTGGAAATCGTGAAAATTATCAATGAATGTATAGCTGAAGTTTATCTCACCTTGCAGCAAAATTCGGTTCAAACAGTTTTAGATTTAGTTGAATACCGAATCTATAAAATTAACGAAACCAGAAGCGAGGGCAATAGACTTCCTATTCCTGATTACAGTTCGATATACAGAATTATTTCTCTGTTAGACGAATACGAAGTTGATAAGGCGCGTAAAGGTGAAAAATATGCAAACGAAAAGCATAAAACCTTATGTAAAGCTCCTGAACCGACCAGACCAATGGAAAGAGTTGAATGCGATGATACGAAAACTGATTTACTCATCCTTGATCCTGTAACATCTCTGGCGCTCGGTCGCCCTTGGCTGATGATTTTGGTCGATGTTTTCACCAGAATGATCTTAGGGTATTTTCTCAGTTTTTATCCGCCAAGCCATGTTACGGTTATGATGGCAATGAAACACGCGATTCGTCCAAAAACTTACGTTAAAGACAAATATCCGGATATCGTTAATACATGGGATACATATGGTTTGATAGATGTTCTTGTAATTGACAATGCCAAACATTGGTACGGGAATGGACTTGAAGATGCTTTTTACCAGATGGGTACTGATATGCAATTCGCGCCAGTTCGTATTCCCTGGTATAAGGGCGCAGTCGAGAAACTGCTCCAAACAATTCACAGTGGATTAATTCACAAACAGCCCGGAACTACCTTTTCGAATATTTTCGATAAAGGTGATTATGATCCTGAAAAACACGCCGTTATCTGGCTGGATTTGCTCGATGAAATCTTACACAAATGGATCATCGATGTTTATTCTCAAGATATACACGACGGCATCAAAGACATTCCTGCCAGACGATGGGAAAACAGTATTGTTAAATATCCACCTGCTCTACCTCCTGCACATACCAATCTCGATATTATTCTAGGAAAAATTGCTTACCGCAAAATCTCCGGGACTGTTATCCATTTTAAGAACCTGGAATACAGCGATTCTGTTCTAGCAACGATAAGAGCCAATCAAAAAAAAAGCGATGAAGTAAAAATCAAATACGACCCGACGGATTTAGGTATGATTTACGTTTATGATGCTTTCTGGTGCCGTTATGTTCCGGTTCCGGCTGTCGATCAGGAATATGCTAAAGGACTCACCGAATGGCAGCATGAAGTTATTTGCAAATTCATTCGACGTACAAATCAGGCTCGGATAGACCGAAAGTCGTTAGCTGAAGCTAAAGAATATATTCGCCAGAAAATAGCCAAAGAATTTGGTCGCAAACCTAAAAAACTCAAAGCCGCGGGCAAAATTGCTAAATGGATGGCTTTTGAAGACCCGACAAAAATTAAGATTATTTATCATTCTAATAACGGCAAAGACTCCCAATCAGATGAGAAACCTGCCGAAAAACCTATAGATAATCCTTCTAAATTACTAAATGACGGAAATAAATTTATTCCTCCTTTAGAGCAATCAAGTACCACGCTTGTATGGACTGAAGACGAGAAATGGAATTCACTTTACGCCGATTTCGACGAGGAGGAGTCATGAAGAAAAAAGACTGGGATTTTGATTCTTTATTGCTCGAAAAGAAGATTAGGATGGTCGAGCAACTATTGGTTATTCACCCGCAGATGCAGGCGATTTTGGAAAAGATGGATTATTGCCGCGAACATGCTAAAAACGCGCTTGAATCTATCGGAATGCTCATTACAGGTGAAAAAGGTACGGGTAAAACTACGGTTATGAATGTTTATCTTCGGAATAATGCCCCGAGGAAAACTAAAACCGCTACATATATGCCGGTCGTGCCGATCTGCATTCCGGTGCCGGCGTCCGAGCGCGGTTTAACGATTTGTTTGCTAACGGCATTAGGCGACCCGTATCCAACAAACGGCTCAATTACTATTCAAACTTTACGGGTCTATAAGCTCGTTGATAAATGCCGGGTAGAACTTGTCGTCTTCGACGAGTTTCAGCATTTTGCCGAGCGCGAATCCTTTAAGCTCAACCGAACGGTTTCTGACTGGACAAAAAACTTTATGAGTCAAACCAAGAAGCCGTTGATTTTATTCGGAACGCCAAAGTCCGAGGAAATTCTTGATGGCGAAGAGAACGAGCAACTCAGACGACGATTCCCTTTTAGAATGTCGCTTAAGCCATTTGGCTGGGAAACTGCCCAAGAGCAGGATATTTTCAGAAAATTCCTTCAGATGGTCGACGAAAAGCTGCCCTTTTCCGAATCATCCAAGCTTGCTGATCCGGATATGGCGGCACGAATCCATTTTGCAACCAATGGTTTGATATTTGAAATTATGAGGCTGATTCGTGCGGCTGGAGTTCTTGCCCTCAAACAAGATTTACCAAGAATCGATTTGGATCTGCTGCGGGAAAGTTTTGCGGAGAATCTGGCAACAAATTCCAAGCTTCTGGAGAATCCGTTTGAACAGTAGATGTAAATTTTATGAGTAAGAAAATTAAAAGGCTTCTCTTTACCGAGGAGCCTTACTTTGACGAGAGTTTTATCGGATATGTTAAACGACTGGCGGATTTGAATGAAATCCCTGATATTCGCTGGATATTGAAATTAGTAAAATCGAGCAACTTTAGTAATTATGATTATAAATACAGTTTCGATTTTAGAATCGACGTTTCAATTCTATCTAAAATAACTGGGGTAGGTGCGAGCAAATTACTTGACTTGCTCTACTTCAGCCCAGATGGTCAGGTGAGATGTAAAGATGAATATCTGATGATTTTTAATCACTATATTCATTACGATTTAATTTGCCGTGAAAATCCCAAAATTTGTCCACGCTGTTTAGCCGAGCAAAATTATTGCCGGAAAGTTTGGGAACTCGTGCCGATTACTGCCTGCCCGATTCATCAATGCTTACTGATTGATCACTGTCCGAAATGCTCAAAGAAAATAGATTGGGCAAGACCAAAGATTCATCTTTGTCACTGCAAATTAGACTTTCGAGAAACTGAAATTTTTCATTTGAAAGAAATAGAATTAAGGTTATCAAAATATCTTTATCAACAATTTGACCTTTTTACCGGACAGCCAGAATTTAGTTTCGGATATCCACTGGAAACACTTTCATCCTCAGAATTATTAAAATTATTGTTATTTGTTGGGGCATATTTTTCAGTTAAATCTGATATTTTCGGTAATAGCTTTTTTAAGTTTATGTCTAACAGCGTGCTGCATTGGTATCTGACATTGGCGATGAGTATTTTTGAAAACTGGGCTGAAAATTACTATATATTTGTCAAAGATTGGCATAAACGAGAAATAAGATACTGTTTAGGCAGAAAGCAGCTTAATTTAACAGATTTTCGATTTTCCTTGAGAACTGAAGACTATGAGATTTTCAACTTTGTGTTATATAAACATTTCTACGGAAAACAGTTCGCTTTTCTGCGAAGAGAATTTGAAAACTTTTTGGAAAAATTTATTGCCGGAGATTTTCTAGAACAGCCTTCGCTTTTTCATAAGTTTGACTGAATTTCTATTCGTCTTTTATCTAACAGGTAACCTCGCTATAATAGTTTCTGTGAGTAAATTATCTTAAATCTAAATAAAGGTATAACGTTAAGCAGATATTTGGCGAAATGATGAAACCTGATTTTGGTGGGGCTCGCGGTTCTAATGCTGGAGATGATTTTCATGAGCTTTGGGCATTACGTCAATCGTTGGCACTACTTAAACAAAACACATTATTGACTGCGGTTACTGTAGAAGGACTAAAGGCAAAAGATGAAACAGGTAAATCAGATACCTGGGATGGGGTAGACTGTGCCTACTACTATGGAGGTGACAGTCTTGCTACCGCAGAAAGAATAGTTATTGAACAAGTAAAATACTCAGCCGCGGATCCAGATAAGAAATGGACACTATCAAGATTAACTTACAGTGACTCTCAAACAAAAAATAATTCAATTATACGAAAGTTAGCTAATGCGTTTTCAGAGATAAAAAAGAATAACCTGAACTTGCTCAAAAAAGTGGGTCTAAAAATACGTTTTGTAAGCAATCAATCAATTGATCCCAAAATTCTAAGTCTTCTTTCAGACAACAAATTAAGCGATACCAAAGATGTAACTAATCTGATCAAAGCAAGCGGGCTCAAAAATAAAGATTTTACCGATTTTTCAAAGGCTCTTGATTTTTCGAATTGTGGAGGAGAGTCTCGCTTTGCCGTAGAAGAGCGGGTGATAACAACAATTTCGGAATGGACTGAAGATGATGCTCGAACCTCTGTAACCAGCCTTTTGGGATTCATCAGAAGGAAAATGATGATGCCGGAATCGAAAAAGGAGTTTATTACCCGTCAATCAATTTTGGCTCAATTAGGCATATCAGACCCGGACGCCTTATTTCCTTGCCGTTCCTCCATAAAAAAAATAGATCAGATTGTTCCTCGAAAAGTTGCTCAAACACTAGTAAACCAATTGAAGGATAAAAATAAGCGTATTTGTCTGCATGGAGAAGGTGGTTGCGGTAAAACTACTGCTTTACAGGAGATAGAAGAGCTTCTACCTGATGGCTCCGCTTTGCTGATTTTTGATTGTTATGGCGGAGGGCGCTATCTTGATTCAGATGCATATCGGCATAGACCAAATGATGCCTTTTTGCAACTCTCGAATGAACTAGCCCAACAGTTTAGGACGCCGTTACTTATTAGCCCTTCTTCAAATATTAATTATCCAAAGGTATTTAAAAAAAGACTAGAAAAAGCCTCCGAAGTTGTTTCTTCAATAAACAAGAATGCGCTTTTAGTTGTTGCAATTGATGCGGCAGATAATTCCGTAACGGCAGCAGAGACACATTCACCAGAAGAGACAAGTTTTGTTCATGATTTTTTTAGATTAGGGGATTTACCTGATAATGTCCGCTTTGTGGTAACCGCTCGGACCGGGCGATTAGATTCTCTTAAATTGCCATCAAGTTTTACTAAAATCGAAATTAAAGGATTTGCCCCTACAGAAACAAACAATTATGTAAAAACCGTCTGGACTGATGCTCCAGATATTTGG
>WUUC01118780.1_pt1 | contig 12777 bp, 24 predicted proteins | sample 6278441 | NCBI WGS metagenome assembly WUUC01 (sample SAMN13675441, study PRJNA597444) | soil metagenome | isolation source: soil | place: USA: Washington | collected 2017-10 | reverse complement strand
GGATCAGCAGCTCGTGCGTGGTCCAGTGCCGGATCCCGTAGTCGGCGTTCGCCGCGAACGACCCGTCGAAGTAGTGGAACGACGGGATGCACCAGAAGCTGACGTGCGTCGGGTCGGCGAACGCATGCCACGTCCCCGACAGGCAGTTCGGTACGCGGATCTCGAAGACGCCGCCCGGGCGCAGCACTCGGTGCGCTTCGTTCATGACGTCGATGCGGGGTTGCCCGGCTGGGATGTGCTCCATCACGTGCGAGGCTCGGATCGCGTGGACGCTGTCGTCTGCGGCGGGCCATGGCACCTGCTGTGCGGGGCGTTGCCATTCGCCGACGCCGTGGGTGGGGTCGAGGTTGGTCCATCCGGCTTGGACGAGGTGGCCGCCGCCGATCTCGATGCTCGTCATCAGTGCCTTCCGCTTCCTTCATAAGCCAGCCACGGCGTGGCCAGATGCGACCCCGGCAACGCCTGCGGGCGCAGCCCCGTCTCCCGCAGCGCGAACGGCTGCGAGATCTGATCCTGGAACGACCACCGGTACGTCTCCGCCAGCCACCTCTCCCCGAGAGCCCACACCGCAGCCGTATGACGGCGGGCGATAACCCCCGTTGCCCACAACCCCCAGTTCTCCGGATGCCCGGCCGCCCGGTACGCCTCCGCCTGCTCCACCGACGGCTCACCCGCGTACTTCGCCAGCCCCGCCGACTCCTTGGCCTCCGCGAACAGACAGTCCCGCCACGGATGCACGAACTGCGCGATCGGCTCCTCGTCGGTGAGCCCAGCCGTCGCCTCGACCGCGAACCGCTCGGAGACCACCCGGAACGAGGCATCCACCCACAGGCTGACGGGCGCATCCGTGTACTTCCACGGCTCGTACTTCGGATGCTTCGCCGCACGGTTCGGATGCACCCCCGGACGCGGCTCGTGAACGATCGTCCAGCCCACGGCCAGCTCGGCAGGCGGCGGCGTGTCCGTGACGACGATCCACTCCACATCCACCCCGGCCTGCGGCAGTACAGGCTTCAGCGAGTCGTAGGAGTCGTAGATCGCCGTGATCAGCGCGACCTTGCTCACGACGGGTTCCGGTACCACTCGACCGTGTCCGCCACCCGCGCCCAATCATGCTGCGGCTTCCAATCCAACCGGTCCCAGCCGTCGCCCTGCGCGACGATCCGCGTCGGCCGCTCACCCGTCCGCATCGGAAAGTACTCGATCCCGGCCCGCGACTCGGTCACCGTCAGGACGTACTCGGCCAGCTCGTTGACCGTGACGGCCTGCCCGGTGCCCGCGTCGAAGGTGACGTCGTCCCCATGCTCGGCGGCGGTGACGAGCATCCGCCCGACGTCGTCCGCGTGCACCAGGTCCATGGTCTGCTCGCCGTCACCCCACACCGGGAGCGGCCTGCCCTCCCACGCGGCGCGCGCGAAGGTGGGCACGATCTTCTGCGGGTGCCCGGCGCCCCATTTCTGGCCGGGCCCGTACGCGTTGAACGCGCGGACGTGGGAGACGGGCACGCCGTACGCCTCATGCCACGCGGTCGCCAGCCGGTCCGCACAGACCTTCGTCGCCGTGTACACGCTGGGGAAGACGGGCGGCATCGTGATGCCCACATAGCGGGCGTCGTTCTGCTCGCACCAGCGCAAAACCCTGAGCGCCCCGATCACGTTCGCGTGGACAGCCGCCTCAGGCGCATCGAACAACTCGCTGGTGCCGAGCATCCCCGCGAGATGGATGATCGTGTCCGCGCCCTTCAATGCGGCGAGGTCGCCGAGGATGTCGTTGCCGTGCGCCCGGTCGAAGGACCAGGCTTCGTGGCCGGCGTGTTCGGCGGCTTTGATGGTGGCTTGTCCGAGGAAGCCGCTGCCTCCGGTGACTGCGATGCGCATTGCGGTGCTCCTGTTCACCATGGGGTCCGCCCCCACTTTGCTTGGAACGTCTCCCGGTCGCGGCCGGCCTGCTCTTGGAGTTCGGGCCGTTCGTACATCGACCCGTTGGGGCACCGGTGCTCCACAGCGAGACCCGGGACGAGGAGCGCCCCGCCCTGCTCCCGCGCCTCCCAGTCGAGGCTGTCGTCCGAGAACCACCAAGCCATCGACTCGTCGAGCCGTAGCCCGGTCTCGCCTCGCAGCAGGTACGCGAAGCCGGTGATCCGGGTACGCAAGTCCACCGGCTCAGCCTTGGTGTGGAGGATCTGCCGTGTGCCGCCGTGCTGGTCCGGGTAGGCGAGCACCGCGGGTCCCGCCCGCATCGCGGTGGACAGCCCGTCGATCCACCCGGCAGGGAGGACAACGTCGGAGTTGAGGACGGCGATGTCCCACCGGTCCGCTCCGTGCTGGTGGGCTTGCGCGTCGGCCAGCGCGAGGCCCACGTTCCACAGCGTCGAGATGTTCGGCGGATCAATCGGGACGGTGACGACTCCGACCTTGCCGTGCCACGGCTCCGGGTCGATGGGCGGGGCGGAGAGGTTGTCGATGACGATGACCCGGTCGACCTGGTCCACGACGGAGTTGATGCAGTCGGCCAGCAGGTCGTGCCGGTCGCGGGTCGGGATGACCGCGGCCCGGAACGCCTGGCTCACGCGGGGACCCCGACCGGCTGCCCCAGCCACGCCGGGTGGTCGAGATACCAGGCCACGATGTCCGTCAGCGTCTCCTCGATCGGTCGGCCCGGCGTCCAGCCCGCCTCGGCGAGCTTCGACCCGTCGAGCGCATACCGAAGATCGTGCCCCGGCCGGCTCGAATGGAAGGACACGAGCTCGTAGTTCAGCGGCCGGCCGAGGATGTCGGCGATCGTCTGCGCGACCTCCAGGTTGGAGCGCTCCTCGCCGACGACGTGGAACATCGACGGCCGGTCGGCGTCCGGGTACATCTCCGGCTCGACCGTATTGAGGAGGTGCAGCCAGGCGGCGCCGAACTCGCGGGCGTCGATCCAGTGCCGGGAGCCGGGCACCCCGTCGGGGCTGGCGTGGATCTGCACGGTCTCCCCGGCGAGGACCTTCCGGATGATCGTCGGTACAAACTTCTCCGAGTCCTGCCCCGGGGCGATCAAGTTCATGGTCCGCGTCAGTACGACCGGCACCCCGAAAGTTCGCCAGAACGACGTGGCGATCGCCGACTGCGCGGCCTTGCTCGCCGAGTACGGGTTCGAGGGGAGGACGGTGTCCCACTCACGGTGCTTGTAGTCCCCGTATGCGGGCCCGTACTCCTCGTCGGTGCCCATGTGCAGCAGCATCTTGGGCTTCAGCTGGCGGGCGAGGTCGAGGACGTTCAGCGCCAACTCGACGTTGTTGCGGATGAACGGCGCCGGGTCGGAGATCGCCCGGTCGACGTGCGACTCGGAGGCGATGTTGAGGATGTAGTCGACCGGGCCGATCTCGTCGACCATCGTCGCGGGCATCGGGCACGCCAGGTCGTGCATCACGGTGGTCACGCGATGGTTCCAGGCGCCCGGTTCTGGGGCCTGGTCGAGGGCTGCCGCGAGGCGTTGGCTGTTGCCGTGGTGGCGGAGGGTCCACGGGGCGACGATGTCGGCGTCCGTGTGGTGCAGCAGGTGGGCGAGGACGTGGGAGCCGACGAACCCGGCCGCCCCGGTGAGGAGGATGCGCATGCGCGGCAGGATGCCAGCGGATTTCGGGTGGTCATTCCGGACGTCTGGTGGGGCGGCAGCCGCAGCGCCCGCCGCCCCGTGAGGTAGCGCTGTTCAGACGGACGGGGTGACGGCGAGGAGCGTCACCTGCAACTGCCCCTGCGTGGGCGCGGCTGCGAAGTCCAGGCGGGCGGTGTCCGCGTCGACGGCGGTCACGCTCGGCGTGGCCACGGTGAGAGCGCCGGTCGCGATGTCGCGGACGATCGGGAGGACGTCGAGGGAGTCGAGCCGGTGGTCGAGGACGAAGCTGGTGTCAGCGCCGTTGCCGAGGGTGGTGGTGTAGGCGCGGGATGCGGCGTCGTGCGCGAGGTCGATGGTGGTGCAGACCTCTGCGCCGGATTCGAGGGTGGTGCAGACCTTTATCACGGGGGTCTCCTTTGACCGGAATTCGGGTCTCCATTTCCCCATGGGGCACTGTCACCCCGCCTCCAACAAGCGCCCCTGCGCCGCCTCCAATGCTGCAACGCGCTGCTCATGCGGCAGGTCCAAGACGTCGAGGGCGGCGGAGAGCGCGGACGCGACGAGGTCCCCTTCGAGATCGAGGCGGCGTTCGAGTGCGGCCATGACGCCGGCGTCGACGGCCTGCTTCGCGGTGAGCGCTGCTAGTTTGCGTTCCTCGCGGGACTGCCGCAGCCACGGCTGGATGGAGTCCGGAGGCTTCAGCGGATCCCCGCCGGCTTCGATGTGCTCGCGCATGGCGTTGATGATGACGGTGTCGGTCCAGGCTGCGCGGCTGGATGCGGTGCGTACGAGGCCGAGTAGTGCTTCGTGTGGGGTGATGTTCTGTTCGGTGGCGAGTTCGTGTGCCATGGCCCATGCCTCTTCGACGTGTCGGTTTGCTCCGCGGTGCCAGATGCAGGTTCCGTACCCGGGGTGGCCTGTGCCTTGGCCTGCGCGGTGGGAGCACATGCGGCCGTTCAAATTGCGGGCGGGGCAGCGCGCCGGGTAGGCGGTCATGGGGTTGATTGTGACGCGGTGTGGACGGCTGATCTTCCGGGCGCAGCGAAGGCCCGCATCCCTGGGCGTGGATGCGGGCCTTCGTCATGCCGTGGGGTCAGTCGGTCAGGAGTCGCCGCCGGGGAACGTCGGGCGCGGGCGCTCGCCGTACAGGGTGTCGACGTAGCGGACGAACTCCTTGGCCGTGCTGTAGGTGCTGTTCCAGTTGCGTTCGAGGTCTTCGCGGAGCTGCTTGGCCTCGGCCTGCGTGAACTCGATTCGGAGGGTGCCGTCGTTGGTGACGGTGATGACCTGCATGCGGTTCTCCTTCTAGGCAGCCAGCGCGTCGGCGAGGAGCTGGACGCGTCCGGCGATGGGGAGGTCGACGGGGTAGAGGACGGTGACGGTGGCGAGGCCGTGCGCAGGGCGGGGCTCGTCGGCGATGGGGCGGGCCACCACGTAGGCGGTCCGGTGGACCGTGTAGGAGACGAGGCGGTCGATGCGGAAGCTGCGGGCTTCGCCGGTCTCGCGGTCCATGGCTTTGATGAGGATGTCTCCGGCGGCGCTGACTACTACGTCGAAGATCTCGACGGTGCGGACGGTGGTGCTGCCGTCGGCCTTGATGTAGGTGATGGTGACGGGCTGCTGCTTGTCGAGGGCGGCGATGAGGCGGGTGAGGGTCTGGGTGCTGGTCTCGTTCGCCGTGTGCCTCATCGGTGCGCTCCCTCGCTCGGTCCACCCTGTTCACGGGTGGTTAACCACCTCCAATATGACACAGACTGGACGGGTGGTCAACCACCTGTCAGACTCTCCTCATGGCCAACATGCACAAGCACCCCCTACGCGGCATCCGAGGCATCGAAGACCGACTCTGGGAAGACCTCGACACCTACGCCAAGGCAGCCGGAAGCGACCGCAGCAACATCACCCGGCAGCTGTGGGAATGGTTCGTCGACCGCCCCGGCGCCGAGCTTCCCGAGCGCCCGACCGCAGGCGCGGTACTCCGGCAGGTCACAGAGGGACGCCCCAACGTCAGGCGGGTTCTGGAGCAGGCAGTCAACGGCGACCTGCCGGAGCGTCCGGTGAGCAGCGAGGAGACGAGCACATGAGCGCCGTCATCGCCTACCGCTGGGACACCATCCGCGGGGGACGTCGTACGTCGAACATCTGGTGCCCTGACTGCAACGCCGAGTTCCAGCAGCCCGGCACCGCAGACGCAGACCTGACAGCCGAGGACGTCACACCTGGACAGACCTGCGACGTGTGCGGCAAGGACATCCTGACCGGGCGCCTTCCCGGAGATCACTAGCCCACCGCATGACGAAGGCCCCGCCGGGAAACCAGCGGGGCTTTGTCGCGTCCGGCCTGCAACTAGTCGCCGAGACTCTCCACCATCTTCAGCTTGTCGAACCGGCCGCCCTCACCCGTCCACCCCAGACCATCGATCGCCTTGGCCGTCAGCAGCGCGGTGTAGTCGTCCCCCGAAAGGGGCTTGCACGCCTCCGGCCGACCCTTCCCGCCCTCCTTGGTCTTCTTCTCCACCGTGTCGAACGCGTCCTTGGCCACGCCCTCGTACCCGGACCCGACCATGTCCGCGAGCGCCTCGTCGAGCGCGGCGACCCGCGCTTCGGCTTCGCTGACGGTCGGAGTGTCCGAGGCGTCGCCCCCAGTCCGCGCAGTCAGTGCGGTGGCGCAGTCCTTGGCAGTCTCTTCGCCGGACTTCGAGCAGCCGACCGCGGCGCCGGCAAGCAGGACGGCGGCGAGCAGGACAGTGGTGGTGTGGCGCATGGTTCCCCCCGGAACGTAGACGAGGCCCCGGAGCGTAACGCCCGCCACCGACAAGAGGGGCGGGAACAGGCGAAAGCCCCACCGGCGGGGGTAGAACCGGCAGGGCCTTCAGGGGGGCTTCCAGTGTGGCAGGCCCGTCAACTCGACGGTCAGTCGTCGTCCTGGTCGCCGGGCTGCGGCGGGCTCGGGGTACGCGCCGGCCAGTTCTCGGCAGCCCTCATGCGCGGGGCGCCCCCTGAGGAGGGCGGTACGGGGATGCCCCGGGTCTGCTCGGTGTTGTCGGCCATGATGATGCTCCTGTCTCGGTGGATTCGGGATGGGGACCGGGCGGCCGTACTTCTTGGCGGAGGGGCGGCCGCCCGGGGCTTTGTGGTCAGGCCTTGGGGTCTGTGGTCAGGCCTTCGACTGCTGGAGGAATAGCCCCAGCCAGAGCGGCGGCCGCGGCAGTTACGACCTCGTCTGCTGTCCGGTTACGGTCCGGGCGCGGGGTGGTCTTGGCGACCTCGCTGTACGCGGCACCAGCCATCAGCACGGACGCGAACAGCGCCGGCCAGCTAAGGTCCGTGGCGAGCTTGGCCAGGGGACCGGCCGTGTACTCCGTCCAGAACGCCGCGCACTCCTCGACCGGAAGCTGGGGTAGCAGCAGTTCCCGCACTGCCTTGTCGAAGCCGGACTCCCAGAGCGGCCACGCGCACATGAGGCCGAGGAGAAGGCGGCGGACGGCCTTGACGCTCAGCAGTTCGCGGAGGATCAGCAGGGCGAGGAAGACCGGCGCGCCAGCCACAACAAGGACGGCGACCGCCCAGGCCGGGGCTCGCCTTTCGGCGCGTGCCGAGGCCAGACGCCCGAAGAGTAGGCGCGCCAGCTTCTGGTGCACGGTCTTCTGGTGCGCGGGGCCGCGCTTGGCTTTGGGGCTGCGGGCGGGCGGGCTGCTGAGGTCGGCGAGGTGAGACCGGTAGTACGGCGCGTTGAAGAGCCGGTGGCCTTCCTTGGCGTGGCGGCGGATCTGCCGCTGCTCCTCACCGTCGAGCGCCTCCACCGTCGGGGTGGAAACGGCCTCGATGCGCGGGGCCAGGCCGTGCAGGTCGAGGCTGTTGATCCACACGCGCATCGCCGGGTTGGTCGGTTTGGTGAGGTGTCCGGCGAGCCGCGCGTGGATCGGCTGGGTCGTCTTGCCGATGTATCGGATCTTGTTGTCGCGGGGGTCGATGAGGGCGTACACGGTGCCCTTGCTGCGCGTCGTCATGGTGTCCGTTCGTTCTGTGAGTTCGGGTTGTGGACGGCTTCTGTGCGCGCGGGGTACAAGATCGTCAACCCCTCCCCCGGCCCCTCTTGGACGCGAGCGATTTCGCCCGTCTCACCTGCGTAAACAGTGGCTCCGGAGGGGGGCGGGGGAGGGGCGGACGAATCGGACATGCGGTTGGCGGCCCGCCACAGCGCGACAGTCCCGACAGCCCACAGGCAGAGCACCCCGGCCGCGGTCGAGAGGGCGAACACCACGGCAGTCACGACGGCCACGAGGACGACCAGGACGCACGCGCCGGCTGCCCGGCCGCGCCCCGGCTCCTCCTCCATCTCGCGCTCGGATTCGTCCATCACAGCGCCCCGTACACGTTGGCGCCGAGCCAGTTCACGGCCACCGCGAGAGGCGCCGCAGCGAACCCCGCGATGCCCGCGGAGGTTCCGAGGCAGATGCCGCACCAGGCGCCGCGCTTGATGTCGCTGCCGTACCTCGACTTCTTCACCGCGGCCACCAGCACCACGGTCAGGATCAGCACGATCGCGCCGCCGGTCTGCGTGAGCGGCAGGTACGTCGTGCGGGCCACGGTCTGGCCGGCCTGCCCGCCGACTCCCCAGACGAGGGCGACGTCGCCGAGCCAGTTGGAGATCCACAGGGTGGTGTCTGCGATCCAGCCGATGAGGCCGCCGACGCCGAGGATCGTGAGGACGCCGTACGCCCACGCAATGAGGAAGGGTGCCAGGTCAGCGGCATAGTGGAGAGGGTTGCCGCGGAGGCTCTTGCTGCCGGGCCACCAGGTGACGATGTAGTGGGCGAGGATGCAGAGGCCGACGGTGACACCGCCGATGGTCACGAACTGCATTGCGGGTCCTATCGGATGGCGGCGACGCCGAGCGTCGCGAGGGTGACGATGAATGCGCCCGTGGCGATGACGGGCGGGACGGCGCGGGGTGAGACGGCGGCGATGCCGCATATCCCGCCGATCATGGCGACCCAGAAGATGGCGGCGAGGATCACAGGTACGGCCCTTCTCCGAGCCGCTTGGCCGTGCGGCGGATGCTGTCCGCGACCATGTCCGGACGCAGCCGGACAGCCTCGGACACGAGGGCGTCCTTCGGGATGCCGTGGGCGGCGAGCGAGCGGACAAGGTCGGATGGGCCGGACGCCGCCTCGGCGAGGACGGACAGCGGGTCGGGACTGTCCGGATGCGTGTCCGGGCTGGTCAAAGGCTTGGTGTCGGGTTCCGGCTCGTTGTGTCCGGACGCCATGTCCGGCTGGTTGTCCGGCTGTCCGGACGTGTCCGGGGTGGTGTCCGTCTCCGTGTCCGGGTGTCCGGATGCGGAGGGCTGCGCTACCTCGATCGCTTGATCGGCGGCGGTCGCGAACGTGCTCGTCTCGATCGCCAGCGGGGCCGTGTCCGTCGCGGCTTCGGCCGGGATCCGCTCGACGCCGAGGACGCTGTAGACCGGGGCGAGCTGCCGCCCGTAGCGGGTGAGGCGCAGCGCCATGACGGTCATCGCCGGGGCCTTGGTCCGCCAGCGCCACCCGTACCGGCCGCGCAGATGCGCCCGCTCGATCAGCCGGGACCGCTCCAGCGCGATCACCTGCTCGTAGGAGCGCAGCTCCCACAGCTTCATCCGCCGCCACAGCCGGAACGTGGAGGTCGGGGCGAGAAGCCAGCGCGCCATACGGACCGAGTCCATGTGCTTGTCGGCGGTGATGCCCGCGATCCGGCCGATCGCGTGCCGGGCCGCCTCGACCGCGACGATGAACAGGACCGGGGTCACGGCGTGCATGCCGGTGCCGATCGGGTCGGGCCAGGCCGCCGCGGCGTTGAACGCGATCGTCGCCACGGTGAGGAGCCATGCGGTGTGGCGGAGCAGGGCGAGCGGCATGCTCAGCCAGGTGAGGATCAGGTCGAGCGCGAGCAACACCAAGATCCCGGCGTCGATGCCGATGGGGAAGATCATGGCGAACTTGCCGAAGCCTTTGGCCTGTGCGAGTTCGCGTACTGCGGTGTAGGAACCGGCGAAGCCGATCGCGGCGATCACGGCAACGCCGGCCGCAACGCCGATGATGAATCGGCGCTGGAGGTCGGTGAGTTCGGCGCGGTCGCCGTTGGGCGTCTTCACGTGGGTCTCCTGGGCGGCGGAGGGGTGCCGGTCCCGCGGTGGGGCGCGGGCGGGTCAGCGGAGGGCGCACTCGGCTTGGAGGAGTTCGGCCATGAGCGGCCAGTCGAGGCCGGTGTTTCCGTCGGCGCCGTTGCGCATTTCGTCGGCGGCTTGGTCGGGGCCGAGGAGGTTGACGCTCGCGCAGTAGGTGTCTTTGTCGGTTTCGGTGGCGGTGGCCCAGGTGAGGGTGAAGGTGTCGCGGGTGTGGTCGGCGAGGTCGTCGGGGGTGAGGCCGGGTGCGGGTTCCACGGTGCTGGTGCTCGGGCGGGTGTCTTCGGTGCTTCCGCATGCGGTGAGCGTGAGGGCGAGCAGTGCGGCGGTGAGGATGGGGCGGAGTCTCATGAGGGGTCTCGTCTCTGGGAGTGGGACCGCCCCGCGCGGCCGTGGGGGAACGGGATCGCGCGGGGCGGCCGATCAGGGGTGGGTCAGTGGGTGGTCATCCAGACGACGGCGAACACGCCGGACGCGACGCTGGCGAGGATGCCGAGGCCGTACCAGAAGCGCTCGCCCATCAGCTGCGCCTCCCTCGGCGGCCGGAGCGTTCGCGCTGCCGGTCGGTGTCTTCCCAGGCTTGGCCTTGGCGGGCGGCGCGTTGGGCGCCGCTGTTGCGGTGTCCGCGTTGGCGTTGCCGGGAGGCGTTGGCGTTGAGGTCGGCGGCCAACTGGTGGTCGTTGCCGGGCTTGAGGCTGCGGGCGAAGTCGCCGAGTCGGCCCATCAGCGGGTGCCGCCGCTGGTTCCGGGGTCGGTCCAGGCGCCGCATTTACGGCACACGTACTGGCTGCCGTCGCGGGCCATGGGCTTGCCGCAGCAGGTCACAGCGCGCCTCCCGGGGTACGCCGGGGCAGCACGACTTCGGGGTGAGGGCGCGGTGCGGGCACAGGGAGGGGTTGTGGTTCGGTGCCGGTGGGGCGGGAGTGCTCGCTCATGCGGACACCGCCGGGGCGATCGGCTCGGCGAAGTACATGATCCGCTTGGGCCGGTTCGGGTCCATCGTGACCTTGTTCTGCGCGGTGCAGAACGTGTCGGCGACGGTGGCGCTGCCGGTCTCGCCGACCTCGCGGGTCTGCGCGGGGGTGGGCTGTTGGGGCTGCTGATCGGTACGGTGTCCCACAGTCATTTCTCCTGGTAGCTCAGGGGATCTGGCTGGCCTCGGCAGGAGCAGCAACTCCCGCCGAGGCCGTTCTCATTGATCACGGAAGGGCAGCGAGCACCGTCCGTTGTATGGGGACCGTACAGGCTGTATGGTCCCCATGCAAGAGAGTCGGGGCGTGCCGCTACCCGCAGCGGGAGAGGAGCGGGCGTGGACGACGCGAGCGAGGAGGTACTGCGGGTGTCAGACGCCCTCAAAGCGGTCGATGAGATCGCGGACCTGGAAGAGCGCGTGCGCGCGAGGAACCAGGTGCTGGCGCTTCAGGCTGGTGTGGTGAAGGACTGGCATGCGGAGCGCCGGGATCTCGTGTTGGCGCTGCGGGCTGAGGATCCGCCGGTGACGATCCGGGCCATCGCTGCCCGGTTGGACATGTCGCCGGGCGTGGTGCAGGACATCATCCGTGGACACACCGGCTCGTGGAAGAACCGTGAGAAGAAGCAACCTGAGGAGCCAAGGTGACGACCACCGTTGATCCGCGTATCGCGATCCTGTCCGACCTGTCCGACCCTCCGTTCAACGAGGTGACTGAGACTCGGTGCGTGCCGTGGGACGACGCGGTGAAGATGCTCGCCGCGTACAAGGCGGCCGTGCTGCGGAAGGCTGCCGATGAGGTGTTCTCCCTCGACTTCGACCAGCAGGTGCGTGACGACGAGGATCTTGGCAGCGTCCGTGAGGCGTGGGATCTCGGCACGGTGCACGCGCGGGATGAGCTGCGTCGCCTGGCCGACGAGGCGGAGGCTGGCGATGGCTGAGCCCACGCGGTACTGCACCGGGCCCGACTGCGTGGACTGCGCCCCGGACGACGAGTGCTGCGAGACGACGTGCGGTGTCTGCCCGCGTGTCAGTGCCGCCGACGGGTGCACGATGACGTCGGGCGAGTTGGACGGTACGCGCAGCTGCAGGGAGCACGAGATGTACGACATCCTGATGGGAGCCTGAGCAGCGTGGATGAGCTGGTGCGGTGGTTGGGCGAACAGCTCGACGAGGAAGAGCGGATCGCGCGGGAAGCGAGCGGGGGCACAGTCGTTGGCGAGCCCGGAAGCTGGCAGCCCGCGCCCGGCGGTGACGAGTGGGAGGCCTTCCGTACCGACTGCGACGAGGACGAACTACTCGTCGCGCTACGCCCGGACCTGCCGCGGCCGCCGGATGTGATGGGCGGCCTGTGGGGTGCGATCGTCGACTTCAAGCCGGAGTTCGAGGACCCTCGGGTGTCGTCGCCGTTGCCTCAGTTCGTGCACGCGGCCCGGCATGATCCGGCTCGGGTGCTGCGGGAAATCGACGCCAAGCGGAAGCTCTTGGTCCTTCACCGCTCCGTCACCCGCACGGACTTCACATCGCCAACGGGTGAACCTGCGGGACCTCTTGAGGTCTGTCACGAGTGCGACGCCAACACGACTGACCCAGACTGGCCAGACTCGCCCTGCCGGACACTCCGCTACCTCGCGCGCCCTTATGCCGACCGCCCGGGCTACCGCGAGGAGTGGCGTCCGTAGCCGCGCATGCCGAAGCCCCCGCCAGATCCGTTGGCGGGGGCTTCGTCGTGTTCAGCACCGCTGTCCCTGCCGCGCTAGCAAGAGCGGCGGGCAGCAGGATGAGCGTAACCGCCGGGTCTGACAGTGGGCTGCTCACCACATGCGGCAGGCCCGCCACAGCAGTTCGGCCGCCCGGCAGTTCCCTCGGCCGGCGAGCCAGCAGCCGGCCCTGTCGACCTGGTGGTGTACGGCCAGGCGGAGACGGATACGGGCGGGGAGCGGGGGGAGGAGTACGACCCGGTGGGCGTTGGCAGGGCGGGCGTACTTCTTCAGCCAGCGCGCTTGCAGCTTCTCGGCCTCGGTCACAGGGTCCCCTCGGTGATG
>WUUC01219249.1_pt1 | contig 12778 bp, 12 predicted proteins | sample 6278441 | NCBI WGS metagenome assembly WUUC01 (sample SAMN13675441, study PRJNA597444) | soil metagenome | isolation source: soil | place: USA: Washington | collected 2017-10 | reverse complement strand
ACGTGATCGGGCCGACGGCTCAAGGAATCGATCCGGGGCAGATGGCTGAGCTCGTCCGTGCGATACGCGCCGGCGTGACCTACGCGAACGTCCACTCGACGAAGTGGCCCGGTGGCGAGCTCCGGCTGCAGCTGCGCCGCAACAAGGGCAACCACTAAGCCGTTTTTGCGGGAGGGGGCCGCGGCAGCGCGCGTCCCCTCCCGTGTTTCGCGCCGCTACGGCGGGTAGAGGTCACATATGGCCACATCCGAGAGAAGAGAACGCCCTTCAAACGGCGTTCTTTTCGTGCGCTACGGGTTGCCCGCCGCTCTGGTCCTTGCCGGCTTGGTGTGTTTGTTCGCCGCCCCCGCGGGCTCGGCCTTCCATGGCTGGGCGCTCTTCACGGGCGCCGGGCTCTCACTGCTGCTGCTCAGTGTGCTCTACCGGATCGGGGTGCGAGGGGATTCCGAGCGAGACGACGAGGAGGCGGCGCGCGAGTACTTCTCCGAGCACGGCGAGTGGCCCGAGTCCTCCTAGCGGCGCGGCCTGGTTAAGAGGGGAACGCTCTCGGTCAGGCGGCCTCGCCGGACTGGCGCGCGGCGTAGTAGGCCTCGAAGCGGCGGTGAAGGATGCGGCGGTCCTCCTCCGCGAGCGCCTCCTGGTGCCGCTCGACGGAGTCGTCGCTGGGCGGCTCGGAGATGCGCTTGGTTCCTCCGCCGCACTGCGGGCAACGCCCGGCCTTCGTCTGGTAAGGCCACCAGCCAACGTCGCAGTCTGAGCAGTGGTGGGACATCGTGGTCCTCGCAGGTAGATGTACTGGACACATACTGTAGTAGGTGTCCGTGACATACATCGGCACCTAGCCATGGCGGCTGAAGGCGCCAGCGCGTGAAGGGGCTTACTACCTCCATTTGCGCGATCAAGGAACCTGACCTATTTTCAGGAGCGCCCCTGTATGTGGAGTACTTAAGGAGCCCTTGGAAGATGCTTCGCGTTTGCCTGGCCGTACTCGTCGCCCTGCTCGCCGTTCCGGCTTCCGCCACGGCGGCCCAGCAGATCGGCAGCAGCCATCAGGGAGCCAAAGAGCAGATCAGCTGCGGCACGGGGTCTGCCTGCATCCTCACCCAGGGCACGGTAAACGGGGATCCGAACGTGAACGTCGTCCCGTCCGCCGGCACGCTCACCGGCTTCCGCGTCCAGGGCGCGGTGGGCAACTTTCGCTTCGTGGTGCTGCGAGTGGTGAACTCCAACCTCACCGTTCTGACCCAGTCGACTGAGATAGCGGGTGAGGGCGCGGGCAGCGACGAGGCCTACACGTTCAACACCCCCGTAGCCGTCCGTGCCGGGGACTTCATCGGCATCCAGATCGCCGCTACGGGCGAGGTGGGGGCGCGCGACGGATCGGCCGACGCGGACACCACCAATCTCTTGCAGTTCAGCGCCGACGGCAACCTGTCCCCAGAGCCCGATGGGCCCTTCGAGCTATTCCTGTCCGCGACCTTCGAGCCCACTCCGGCTCCCGTGGTCCGCCCGCCCGCGCCCAAGCCAGTGGTCACGGCCAAGCCCGATCCCCTGGCATCCCTTCGCACCGGCAAGCGTCCGAAGGTCACGATCGGCGGCGGCGCGGTGACCGTCTCGAAGAAGCGTGTGGCCTCCATCGAGATCACGAACCCAAACGCGTACGCGGTCAAGGGTGCGCTGAGCCTCACGGCCGGCAAGCTCAAGCTCGGTAAGGCCAAGGTGTCCCTGGCTGCCAGCGCGCGCAAGTCCCTCAAGGTCAAGCTCTCGGCGAAGGCGATGCGCAAGCTGCGTAAGCTGCGAAAGCTCCGCGCCACGGCAACCGCAAGGGTCAAGGGTCCGATCGGCAAGGCAGGGGTAAGCCGCAAGAAGCTGACGCTCAAGGCTCCACCCAGAAAGAAGAAGAAGCCGCCGGCGCGCAAGCCCTCGGGAGGTGGCGGCGGCGGCCAGACCCCCGGGGCGAGCAACCGCTGGGTGGCGCGTAAGGGCTCGACCGGCGCCTACGACGACTTCGCGTTCACGCTGAACGGCGACAGCATCACGCTCTCAAAGCAGACGATGCTCTTCGTTTCCTGCTTCGAGATGGGAGGCTCCTACCGCAGCAGCTCGTCGCTCGAGCTCTTCAACCTGTTGGGCCCCTGGAAGCTCGGCAATCAGACCGCCACCCAGACAAAGCGCAGCATCGCGCTGAACCAGCTCGTGTCATCGGGCGAGCGCACGATCACCTACAAGATGACCTCCAGCCGCTCGGGCAACAAGATCACGGGGAAGCGCACGATGTCCTTCAGCGACTCGAAGTACAACCCGTTCACGAACGCGATCACGTTCATCAACTGCTCAGGAACGGAGAGCTACGAGGCGATTCCGGCGGGCTAAGTCGGGATCGGCGCCGCTGAAGGTCAGCGGCCGCGGACGAACAACCCGAGGATCCCGTTCAGGATGCCGCCGAGCGGGTTGGCCGGGCGCGGCTTGAGCGGCGGTCCTGCATCTACCGGGGCCCTGCCGAACGGCGCGACGAGCCGGGCGGCGCGCGCGTCGAAGTCGTGCGTCGCCGGGGCGCTGGCGGAGCCGTGCACGAACTCGGTTGGCCCTGCGTCGAGTCGCACCACATCGGCGTAAGCACCCGCTCGCGCCGAGGTCACGGCCCGGGCTAGTTCGGTGGCCTGCCCTTGGGGCACCACGACGTCGTTCATCGCGGTCGCCAGCAGCAACCGTGCCGCGATTCGCCGCGCATAGGTAACTGGGCTGATGGCGCGAAGCCTGCGCTTGCCAAACGCCGCCACGGCCAGGTTCCTCACGCGGGCCGAGCCCGCCCTCACCCTGGCGGGGGCGGTTCCGCTGGCGACCTCGATTCGCCCCTGTGGCTTCACGGATCGCAGGTCCGTAGGCGCGGCCAGCGAGATGACGCACGCCACGTCCGGACGCTTCGCGGCAACCATCAGTGCCAGGTGCCCGCCCGCCGACTGCCCGCGGAGGCAGATGGGTGCGCTCGGACCCACGCGCGCCCGGATGAGGTCATAGAAGCGCACGACGTCGCGGATGCTTCGCCTACACCCGCGGTAGGACACGCTCACCGTCTCCCAGCCGGCGGCCCGCCACTTCGTGGCGACCTCTCGTTCCGTGCGCATCGCCTTGCGGCCGACGGTCATCCACGCACCGCCATGCACGAACATCATCACGCGTCGTGGCTGCTCGCCCGGCGCGGGTGCGCTCGTGGGCATGCCTATCTCGTAGCTGGCCGGCGCTGCTTTCCCCAGTGACGTGGTGTCCAAGTCCGCGGCTGGACCCGGATCCGGGCCGTCGAAGGGCTGGGGCTTACACGGACTACCGGGCCTTCCCGTGTTGGGCGCAGGCTTGCCGGATCGCGCCATGGCGGGGGCGCAGAGCAGGGCGGTCGCGGCCACGGCCGCCGCGACGCAGAGGGCCAGCCGAACGAGCATGTGGTTCGTATCGGCACCCCCAACGTTTTTCTTAGGGCGGCAGCTAGCCGGGTGCCTCGAGATTGCTCAGGCGGCGATCGGCGGCGTTCGTCTCCTCTATAGCCGTATCGAGTTCGCGCACCGCCACGTAGACCTTGGTGAGCCTTGTGTCCTTGCGCTCGATGATGCCGACAACCTTGCCATAGGAGGAAGCCACGTCGGCAGTGCCGTCCGCGAACGCCTGCATGGCGCGGCGCGCGCGCCGGTCATCGAACTTGGGGACCAGTCGGCGAAATCTCCGCGCCGAGCGGCGGAGTTCCCTGAGCTCTTTTTTGGCGGGCGCCAGGCTGTTGCGCTTCGCGTAACTGATGAGCCCGTCTCCAAGCGTGTCCAATCCCGGCGACGTGGCCTTGAGGCTTATGAACTCACGCGCCGCCTGGCGATCGCTCGCGGTAAAACCGCCACCCTCATCGCCGTCGTCCGAGCTTCCACAGCCGGCGGCGCCCGCAAGCGAAAGGACCACGAGCAACACGAGCGATGGTTTACGCATCGGGACACCCTAGTGTCAGCCGCGGCGTCTAGCGCTCTGCCGGGTAGGACTCCCTTTTCGGGAGGTCAAGTCCCTCGAGGACGAACATGACTTCGTCCACATAGCACCAGGACCAATCCTCACCTGGCTCGAAGGACGCCACGATGGGATGCTTGTCCTCACGCGCGTGCTTTGACGCGTGGCGGCTGGGGGAGGAGTCGCAGCAACCAACGTGCCCGCAGGAGAGGCACAGCCGCAGGTGCACCCAGTGCCCGCCCGTGCGTAGGCACTCCGAGCAGCCGGCCATGCTGCTCGGACTTTGGGGGGTCACCTGGTCGAGGTGCTCGCAGAGCGCCACGACCCCCATTCTCTCCTATGCGTTGTGAAGCGGCTCCGGCTTGACGCCGCGGACGTCGCGCTCGTGCTCGTTCGGCAGCCAGTCCAGCCATTTGGGCAGGTACCAGTTCCAGTCGCCCAGCACCTTCATCGTCGCCGGCAACAGCACACCGCGCACGATCGTGGCGTCGATCAGGACGGCAGCCGCCAAGCCGACTCCCATCTGCTTCATGTCGAGGAAACTGAGCGTCACGAAGACCGAGAACACCACCACCATCACGACCGCCGCACTTGTCACGGTGCTGGCGGTGGTCGAGATCCCGTGTCTTATCGCGTCAGGCGTACTCATTCCCCTGTCGTAGGCCTCGCGCACGCGCGACAGGATGAACACGTGGTAGTCCATCGAGAGGCCGAAGAGGATCACGAACAGGAAAAGCGGCAGCCAGGAGACCACCCCCCCGTTCGAGGTGAACCCGAGCAGACTTTCCCCGTGGCCGTCTTGGAACACGAGTACGAGCACCCCGTAGGCGGCGCCCACCGAGAGCAGGTTGAGGAGGATCGCCTTGATCGGGATCACGATCGATCGGAACGTGAACAGCATCAGGAAGAACGTGAGCAGGAACACGAACCCGAATATCAGTGGCAAACGGTCCGTGAGGAGGTCGCGGAAGTCCTTTGACTGGGCGGCGTCGCCGCTGACCGCGTGGGTCAGGCCCCCGACGCTCCCGACCGTCGCGGGCACGACAGTGTTTCGGATGCCGTCGAGGGCGGCGAGCGATTCGTCATCGTTGCCGTTCCCCTTCGTGGGAACCTCCACGAGAGCAGTCTTGTTGTCCTTGCTGAGCGTGAGCTCCGACGTTCCGAGCGCACCGGTGGAAGTGCTTGCCTCCTTGCGCAGTTCCGCGATACCTGCGGCACCGTCACCCTTGCGCAGGTCGTCCCCCTGCACCGCCACGTCCACCGTGACGCCCTCCGCGGGGAAGGCCTCCGTGAGGCTGTTATAGGTCTTGACGACCTCGAGGTCCTGGGGCAGGTCGTCGACGCTCGTGACCGTGATGTTCATGCCAAGAGCTGGAATGGCAAGGGCCACGAGCAGCCCGCCGGCCAATGCAATCGCCACCCACGGTCGCCGCATGACGCGGTCGACGATGGCTGACCACACGCGCGACTCGCCTGCCGGCCGGCGTCGGCCCAGGATTGGGATGCGTCCCTTCTCGACGCGATCCCCCAGCCACGCCAGCATCGCCGGCAGCACGGTCAGCGAGGCGAACATCGCGATCGCCACCACGAGGATCGTGCCCTCGGCAAACGAGAAGAAGGTCTTGTCGCCGCTGAGGAACATCCCGGCCATGGCCGCCATCACCGTCAGGCCCGAGATCAGCACGGCGTGCCCCGACGTGGAAGCGGCGGTCCCGAGCGCCTTGCGCTCGCTGCGACCGTTGGCTCGCTCCTCGCGCTCACGCCTGAGGTAGAAGAGCGTGTAGTCCACGCCCACGGCCAGGCCTATGAGCAGGATGACCGAGGAGATGTTGCTGTCGACCGGCGAAATCTGGCTCGGCAGCGCCACGAGGCTCATGGCGGCCATCACCGCCGTGATGCCCACGAACAACGGCACCAGAGCCGCAACGATCGTTCCGAATGCGATGATTAGTACCGCGAACGTCAGCGGGAAGGAGAGGGTCTCCGCCTTGAGGAGATCCTCGGTGAACACGTCCTGCAACTCCTTCTGGGAGCTGACGCTGCCGAATTGCTCGACGCGCAGGCCTTTGTGAGCGTCCTGCACATCGGCAACCGTGCTCTGCGCGCCTTCGAGCCGATCCTGTGCCTCGAGGTCGTCCCCGCTGATCTGGAAGGACACGAGAGCCGAGTGCTTGTCGGCCGACACCGTACCCCCCTCTGCGAGGGGCGACACGACGTTCTTCACGTCCTTTGCCTCCCCAAGGCGGGTCGTAAGCTGGTCGATGGTCGTGCGGAACTCGCGATCCTCGACCGTCAGCGTCTTGCTCTGGACCAGGACGTTTTCGTCGTTGGGGCGCAGCCCCGCGTCGTAGAGCATCTTCTCCGCGCGGCCGGCCTCGCCTGAGAACTCGTCAGCGCCGTGGATCTGCTTCTGCCCAACGGCTCCACCGATGATCACCCCCGCCACGACGAACCCGAGCCATCCGAAGATTGCGGCCTTACGGTGCTCGGCCGCCCAACGCGCGGCGCGTGCGGCCAGGTTCTCTCGTTTCATGCTTGCTCCCTGGGTCCGAGTCCAAAGCGTCCAGCGGGGCGGGCGAGCCTCACATGCTCCGGGCGAATTTCTCCTCGCCCTCCCTCGAACGTACTCCCGTACTTCCGGTAGCGCAAGCACTTTCGTGCCAGCCGCGATGCGAACATTCCCCTCCGCGCGTGCGGGTGCTTCGCCTGTAGCCTGGGCTTGTGCACTGGCCGCCTCGCACGCGCTTCGCATTGGGCTTTCTCGCACTCGCCGTGGCTGCGGTGGGGGCGAGCCCGGCGCTTGCCGCCACGAACCTCATCTCAACCGTTGCGGGCACAGGGGTCGCCGGCTTCACGGGCGACGGCGGGCCCGCAACGTCCGCCCGGATCGGCGTGCCAACCGAAGTGACCGCTATGCCGGACGGCGGGTATCTGATCGCCGACCAAACGAACTCACGCATCAGGCGGGTGGCGCCGAACGGCACGATCACCACGATCGCGGGCAACGGCACCGTCGGTGCCCTCGGCGACGGCGGGCCCGCCACGGCCGCCCAGCTGAACGCACCCAACGGAATGATCCGGATGCCGGACGGCTCGATTCTGATCGCGGACTCCAACAACAACGTCGTGCGGCGCGTGGCGGGTGGGGTCATCACCCGGGTGGCGGGCACGGGTGTGGCCGGCTTCAGCGGCGACAACGGGCCGGCTACCGCAGCGCAGCTCAGTTTTCCGGTGGCGCTGGCCGCCACCTCCGACGGGGGCTACCTCATTTCAGACAACGACAACAATCGCATCCGTCGTGTCTCGCCCAGCGGCACGATCACCACCGTGGCGGGCACGGGGGCCGCGAGCTTTGGCGGCGACAACGGTCCGGCCACAAGCGCGCAGTTGAACGACCCCTCGGACGTGGCCTCGCTCCCCAGCGGGGGCTACCTGATCGCCGATCTGTTGAACCAACGTGTGCGCCGCGTCTCGCCCACGGGCACGATCACCACGGTTGCGGGAACGGGCACGGCGAGCTTCAGCGGAGACGGCGGCCCCGCCACCGCGGCCACGCTGAGCAACCCGATCAACGTGGCCGCGACGATCGACGGCGGCTTCCTGGTAACCGACCGCAACAACAACCGGATTCGGAAGGTGTCCCCAACCGGCACGATCGGCACCGCGGTTGGCACAGGAATCGCCGGTTTCTTCGGTGACGGTGGTCTGGCTACCTCGGCGCGAATAAACCAGAGCATCGGCGTAGACGTGGTGGGCGAGGGCGACTACCTGATCGCAGACAGCCTCAACAACCGGATCCGACGCGTGGATGCGGCAGAGGCAGTGCCCGCGGCGCAGCCGCAGCCGCTGCCGCCGCCCGTGCTCGGCAAGAAGGTGAACGTCCAGCTGGTGAGGGGCCGCGTGCTGATCGCGGTCCCAGCGGGCAGCGCCCGGAGCGGCTCGGCCAGGGCTGCGCAGAAGGGCCTCAAGTTCGTGCCCCTCAAGGGGTCCCAGCAGATTCCGGTGCGCTCGTTCCTCGATACGAAGCGCGGCACGGTGCGGCTCATCAGCGCAACCCGAACTCAGTCGCGCGGGATCCAGTCCGGTGAGTTCAGCAGGGGACTCTTCCAGGTCCTGCAGTCCGGCAAGCGAAGCGCCCGCGGTCTCACCGAACTACGGCTCAAGGGGTCGAGCTTCCGGCGTTGCCGCCGGACGTCCCGCGCGAAGAAGAAAAAGGCGTCCTCGTCAGCGCGCCGCCGCTCGAAGAGGGTCATCCGGAGGCTGCGCGGCAATGCCAAGGGCAGGTTCCGCACCCGCGGCCGCTACTCGTCCGCCACGGTGAGGGGCACGATCTGGACCACCACCGACCGCTGCGACGGCACGCTAACCAAGGTTTCGCGCGGGCGCGTGGCCGTGCGCGACCTACGCCGGAAGAAGAACATCAGCCTGCGACGTGGCAAGAGCTACCTGGCCCGCGCGCCGGGCTAGCGCAGCGGCGGCGCGGGCTCCTCGGTAATCAGCCGTCCGCCCCGACCGCGCGTGATGAAGCTGAACAGCCAGCGCATGAACACCAGCACCCGGTTCTGCCAGCCCACGAGGTAGAAGAGGTGCACGACGAGCCAGGTCAGCCAGGCGGGGAAGCCGCTCAGCCTCGCCCACGGGAGATCGGCCACGGCATGTGCGCGACCGATGGTGGCCAGATTGCCCTTGTCGTGGTACTTGAACGGGCTTACTGGTGTGCCCTCTAGCCGGCTGATCACCGCGCGGGCCGCATAGCGTCCCTCCTGCATGGCTACGGGCGCGACCCCCGGCAGCGCCTGGGGCGAGCCGTCGGGGCCGCGCACACGGACCATGTCGCCAAGGGCCATGACCTCGGGGTGACCAGGTAGCGACAGATCGGGTTCAACGGTCACGCGTCCGGCACGGTCCACCTCGGCACCGGTGAGCTCGCCTAGCCGCGCCGCGAGGCTCGATGCCGCCACACCGGCCGCCCAGATGACGGTGCGTGCGGGAATGCGCTCGACCCGGCCTTCTGGATGCTTCACCGACACGCCCTCGTGGTCGATCTCGGTGACCATCTGCTCGAGGCACACCGTCACGCCGAGCTTCTCGAGCGCGGAGGCTGCCTTGCCGGAGAGCGACGGCGGAAAGCTCGTGAGCACGCGGTCGGTGGCCTCCACCAGCAGAATGCGGCCGCTCCTCGTATCGATCGCCCGAAAGTCGCCCGGGAGGGTGTCGCGGGCCAGCTCTGCGATCTGGCCAGCCATCTCGACGCCGGTGGGGCCCGCACCCACCACCACGAACGTGAGCCACGCCTGTCGGCGAGTCTCATCGGACTCCAGCTCGGCGGCCTCGAAGGCGCGGAGGATGCGCCGGCGCACCACCAGCGCGCTTTCCAGGGACTTCACCTGTGGCGCCACGTCGGTCCATTCGTCATGGCCGAAGTAGGAGTAATGGGAGCCGCCGGCCACGATCAAGTGTTCGTACGAAATTGGGGGTGGGTCGGGGAGCCCCGCCACCGATTCGAGGAGTACCTGCCGTGCCTCGAGGTCGAAGTCGCGCGCCTCGCCCATCAGCACGCGGACGTTCGGGCAGTCCTTGAAGATCGAGCGCAGCGGATATGCCACCTCGCTGCTGGCAAGGGCGCCTGTGGCCACCTGATACGTCAGCGGCTGGAACAGGTGGAAGTTGCGCCGGTCGATCACCGTGACCTCGACCTGGGCATCGCGGAGGTGCATAGCGGCCTGCAGACCGGCGAAGCCTCCGCCCACCACCACTACGCGAGGGGCCTGCGAGTCGCTCATGGAGAAGGGTGGGGCTACCTCACCGCGATCATGAGGCAGTAGCCGTCCGGATCGTTCAGTCGCATTTGATAGCTCGGTGCGGGATTGCCCTCAGCGATCTGCCCTACCTCAAGGCCATGCCTGAGCAGGTCCTCTCGCAAATGCTGGAGACCCTCGAGATCCTCCGCGTAGACATAGAACAGCACGGCCTGCACTCCACTGTCGATCGGCGCGCTGGCTAGCGCCACCATGAGCTGCGCGCCCCCGCTGACGAGCATCGCCCAGACGAACCGCTCCCCGACGTGGTGCGTGTTGCGCACCTCGAACCCGAGCTTCTCGTAGAAGTCGACCGAGCGCTGGACGTCCTCGACGTGGACGAAGGGGATGAGGTCGTTGACGCGGTGCCGGCTGATCCCTAACCCTGCCGGCGGGAGTCGCGCAGGCCGTTGAACCACCAGTCAGCCAAGCCGGACGCCCGCGAGCCCTGGGAGGTGTCGGCTTGCCGCATACGGTGCGGCATCTCCTCATCGGGCTGGGCGAAGTAGCGCGGACGAGGCGCGGGCTCGTCGTCGTCGTCGGTGAGCGCACGCCATATGCACGCCACCGCCAGGAGGAACAGCAACTCGAGCACCACCAGCGGGAGGACGAAGAAGCCAAGGCCCTCGGAGATAGCCACACTGAGCATCCAGCCGAACGGGATCAGTGAGATAAGCGCCACTACGACTGCAATCCACATCACATTCCCCGTGTTGGGATTTGTCCGAGGTTCTTCAATACAGGCTACCCCCGTTCACGCCATCGAATGCTGAACTTCGAGTGCTTTGGCGCGCGAGGTCCGGTCCTCGCGTCCCGAAGCGCTCCTTACGGAACGGGAACGGGGCAGGCCACGTTCTTCACATCGGCACGACGCCGCGCGATAGTGATCTCGCTGTTACCGCGGCCCGCCTCAGGGTGAGAGCCGATTTCGATCGAAGGGACTGGCCATGACGAACCAGTACGACGCCATCATCGTCGGCGCACGCTGCGCCGGATCTCCCACTGCGATGCTGCTTGCTCGCCGCGGCTATTCCGTGCTGCTGGTGGACAAGGCCAAGTTCCCTAGCGACACGATGTCCACTCACTTCATCCACGCGCCCGGCGTGGCGGCGCTCGCGCGGTGGGGTCTGCTCGACCAGCTTGAGGCAACCGGCTGTCCGCCGGTTACCACGTACTCCTACGACTTCGGCCCGTTCTCGATCGCGGGGTCACCCAGGCCCGCTGACGGCGAGGCGCGCGGGTTCGGGCCCCGCCGCACCGTCCTCGATGCGCTTCTGGTGGATGCTGCCGCCCAGGCAGGAGCCGAGGTACGCGAGGACTTCACGCTCGAGGGACTCGTTATGGAGGACGGACGCGTGGTCGGTATCCGGGGGCACGCGCGCGGCGGCGCGACCGTCACCGAGCGGGCAAAGGTCGTGATCGGGGCGGACGGCAAGCATTCGTCCGTCGCCAAGGCAGTCGATGCGGCCAAGTACAACGAGCTGCCCAAGCGCTCGGCCGCCTACTACGCCTACTGGAGCAATCTGCCCACCCAGGAGTTCGAGACCCACATCCGCGCCGAGCACAGCCGCGGCTGGGGCGCGCTTCCCACCCACGACGACCTCACGTGCGTCGTGGTTGGCTGGCCGGTGGCCCAGTTCGCCGCGAACAAGAGCGACGTCGAGGGCAACTACATGCGGGCCTTCGACCTTGACCCCGAGTTCGCCGATCGCGTGCGCGGCGCCACCCGTGAATCACGCATCGTCGGCACGGGTGATCAACCGAACTACTTCCGTAAGCCCTTTGGCCCGGGCTGGGCGCTCGTGGGCGATGCCGGCTACCACAAGGATGCGATCACGGCCATGGGCATCAACGACGCGTTCCGCGACGCCGAGGGGCTGGCGCGCGCACTCGACGACTCGTTTGCCGGCCGAGCGCCGCATGGCGAGGCCATGGCCGAATACCAGCGTGCACGCGACGAGGCGGCCCTCCCGGCCTTCGGATTCACGTGCGACTTTGCGAGGATCGAGCCCCCTCCGCCCGAGATGGGCCAGTTGCTGGCCGCGGTCTCGCAGTCGCAGGATGCGATGGACGGCTTTGCGAGCGTCATGGCCACCACCCTGCCCGCCCCCGAGTTCTTCGGGCCGGAGAACGCCGGTCGCATCATGGCTGCCGCTGCCTGACCGAAGTGCTCGAGGTCTTCGCGTGACGGTCTTCGTCTGAGGCCGCGCGCATGTGCCAGATGCACAGCATCGTGCGCGGAGTGGACCCCAAGATTTCAAACTAGGCAACTTGTCCACTCCAGGCCCGCACGGTTGCTGGCATAAACGTCCAAATGCTCACGACCGTGGTGTAGAGGGGCGCACACTCACGCCGAGGCCCTGGCCTTACGTGATGGAAAGGCGCTCAAGCATCGACAAGGATGGCTGACCGAGCCGGCCCAGCTTCTGGGGCGGTTCTCGACGGGTTGGCCCTCCGCGCGCAAGGCCCCGTTCGCGCTTATGGCAAGTGGCTCTATGCCGGCAGCGAGCGCTTTCTGCTGCGTGGGGTCACCTACGGGACGTTCGCGCCCCACGATGGCGCACCGTTCCCCTGCCAGGAGCAGGTGGTCGCTGACTTTGCTCAGATGGTGGACGCTGGCGTGAACGCCGTGCGGACCTACACGGTGCCGCCCGCGTGGTTACTCGACCTCGCGCTGTCGGCCGGGCTCAGGGTGATGGTAGGCCTGGCTTGGGAGCAGCACGTGGCCTTCCTCGACGAGGCCGGCATGGCGGCCTCGATCGAGGAGCGTGTGCGCGCTGACGTGCGCAACTGCGCGGGGCATCCCGCCGTGCTCTGCTACGCGGTGGGCAACGAGATCCCCACCTCGATCGTGCGATGGCACGGGGCGCGGCGCACGGAGCGGTTCCTCGAGCGCCTGTGCCGCGCGGTGCGCGAGGAGGACGCGTCGGCGCTCGTGACCTACGTGAACTATCCGAGCACCGAGTACCTGCATCTGCCGTTCCTCGACTTCGTCTGCT
>WUUC01027335.1_pt1 | contig 12779 bp, 11 predicted proteins | sample 6278441 | NCBI WGS metagenome assembly WUUC01 (sample SAMN13675441, study PRJNA597444) | soil metagenome | isolation source: soil | place: USA: Washington | collected 2017-10 | reverse complement strand
GCGGCACGATCTGGTCGAGCGGCGGAGGCGGGTGTACGGGGGTGTCCGGAACGGCCACCGAACGGTTGAGGATGAAGTGCCCGTACGCCTCGGCCCACCGGGTCACCCCCACCCTCACGGCGACCGCGCCGTCGACGATGTCGAGGCCGAGCGGATCGCGGTCACGGTTGTCGATCGTGAGGGCGAAGGACATCCGCCCTGGCTTGAGCGTAGCCGTGTCCTGTACCGTCAGGAGCCCGCTTCCCAGGAGCGCGGCCCACGGATCCGGCGTCTCCGGGGGAGTCGTGGGATCCGCCGGGCCTCCAAGAACGACCGCCAGCACGATCACACCCATGGCCATGAAGTCGCTCCGGGAAAGGTGAAATGGACCGGCGCCGGATTATCCCTCGTCGCCGCGGGGGAACAAGTGAAGGATAGTCAAGCGCCGCGGCGTGCAGCGTCCGCAAGCGTCCTCACCGCCTTGACGAGTGCCGCGGGATCTGCCGGTTTCGTCACGTGGAGCCGGAACCCAGCCGCGACCACCTCGTCCCGCGTGGCGGCGGATGCGTGGGCGGTGAGAGCGGCAAAGGGAATCTGACCGCCCTGCGCTGGTGGCAGCGTTCGCACCGCTCTCAGCAGCCAGAACCCGTCTCGTTGCGGCATCGCAATATCACAGAGCACCGCGTGGGGCGGATCGGCCTTGATCATCGCGAGCGCCTTGCGAGCGGTGTTCGCACAAGTGACCGATGCCCCTTCGCTCTCCAGCATCACCCTGGTGATCTCGAGGCTGTCCGGCTCGTCATCGACGATCAGTACCTCGAGACCTTCGAGCGCGCGCATGGGAAACGCGCGGAGTATAGTCCTATTGGCATGGTCGAGAGGATACTGGGATCGGATGGGTTGGAACGATGGCGCTACTGGACAACCTGACGGTCCTCTACCTCGAAGACGACCCCGACACGCGCGAGGTCATGATCGTGGGCCTGGAGCGCCACGGCGGCCGAGTCGTGGCGACCGAGTCCGCCCAGATTGCGCTGCTCCTGTTCGAGCAGCACCGTCCTGATGTGATCGTCGCCGACCTGGAGCTTGCCGATCCCGAACTCGATGGCTGGAGGTTCATGCAGGCCGTCCGTGATCTTCCCGCCGAACGCGAGAAGCGCACCCCGGCCATCGCCCTCAGTGTCCACAACACGCCCGCGGATCGGCTCAAGTCACTCTCGGCCGGGTTCACCCTTCACGTAGCGAAGCCGCTCCCGCCCGACGAGCTCGCGGTCCGCATCGCGCTGCTCGTCACGCCCGTTCCTTCGGCCTGAGTGCTGCGTACCGTTTACAGGTGAGCGAAAGCGGTCCGGGGCGCACAAGGCCGGTAAGAAGAAGTAGCGCGGGCCGCCCGCTTCGCGGCGGCCACGAGCAGCGCATCCGAAAAACGCACACCGTGACGGCGGCGACGATGGAGACCCATGCCTCTCGACTGGCGCTCTTCCTCGGCGCCGGCGTATCGCGGCCGCTAGGGTTCCCGCTCAGCGCGGAGATCCTTCCGCTCATGCTCAGGCGGCTGGAGGCGGGGACCCTGTTCGCACGCGATCAGCCCAAGGACCACGGTCCCGAGCTGAAGCGGCTGCTGTCGCAGTTGCTCCCCGCGCTTTTCGAACCCGGCGTCGACCCTCCCCTCATCACCGACCTGCTTTCGTTGGTCGATCAACTCCTGCTCGACGGCCACGCCCTGGGGTCGGAGCTGGGACCTCTGAGCCTGGATCGGCTGCGGACGCTGCTCGACTCGGCCCTCGTCGAGGTATTGGCCGAGCCGCTAGCCGAGAAACACGGAGGCGAAGAGCTTCTCGATCGTCTGAGTGGCTGGATCGTCGAGCAGGCGGAGCGGTTGTCTCTCATTACGACCAACTACGACTTGAGCATCGAGAGCCGACTGTACCGGCGCCTGCCGGCTCACCAGGTGGCGCGCGAGATCGATTTCGGGCTGAGCTGGCGGTCCGTCAACGGTGAAGGCCTGTGGCCACGCCCCGTGCGGCCACGGCTGGGCTTCTTCAAGCTGCACGGATCGCTCGACTGGCTGCGGTGCCCTCAGTGCGGACATGTCACGATCGACTTGCAGCGGGGACCCAGCCGCGCCCGCGACGCCGGCCGCAGCGCCCGGCGTGGCGCGTGCGCTTGCGGCTACCGTCCTCTGCGGCACATCTTCGTGGCGCCCTCGATGGTGCGCGAACTGCGTGATCCCAACCTGCTCGCGGTCTGGCACGGCGCGCTGGAGGCGCTGCGCACCGCCGAGGAGTGGGTGGTCATCGGCTACTCTCTGCCGCCCGAGGACGTTTCCGTGCGCTCGTTGCTCCTGCGCGCGTGGCGTTCCCGGGAGAGGGCCCCTCGCCTGCGGGTCATCGAAGGCTTGCCCGACCGTGCGCTCCAGAGCCGCTATCGGCTGCTGTTTCCCGGCCTCTCCTTCGAGGGCGGCGGCGTAGAGGGGTTCGTGCAATCGCTGGCCTCCGAGAGGGGAGCGCGCACCGGGCGAAGTGGCCTACGTCGAAGAGCACGGGGCTGACCACCCACGCTCCGCGCCACCCCGGACGCCCTCAATCCTCGTCGAGCCCCTTGTCCTCGTTCTCCTTGTACCACCGGAGCACATCGGGCGTGCGCCTCCATCCGCTTAAGTCCCGCTTGGTCCGCTCAAACGACGCTTCGCGCGGTCGCCCGAAAGGACCGCGGCGGACCGGAGCGGAACGCGGATGGTAGCAGCGTAGTAGCAGCCTCACGACTCCTTCGGTCCCGACTGTGGTTCCTGCGCGCCCCTCAGCACTGCGCGGAACGTCTCGGCTTCGCCAGCGTTGATCGCCACCACGCGATCGAGTCGCGTGTCGCGGGCGCGGTAGACCTCCCCCATGCCTCCGGCGCCCAGGGGAGCAATGACCTCGTAGGGACCAAGCCGCGCTCCTGCGGCGAGTGCCATGATCTCGGCCGGGATTATCGCCTCTCGCCGTCGCAGGTTGGGATGGTGTGCGTAGGGAGCCATGTGCCCCAAACGCGGCGAAGGCGCCAGATCGTGTAATGGGGCTGGAATACCCCGGCACGGGATGGGTTAGACTCTGGGTAGCTGTCGCCCGGTGGGCGATAAGGGGTTATGTTCACTCGATGAACATAACCAAGGAGATAGCGCCCCGCCAGGTTGAATCTCCGCCCGCTCTTCGGCAGGCGGTTCAACCGCGTCGGATCTGCGCTGCTCGAGGGAGTGTGGCATGGCACCACCAAGCGAGCTGACTAAGCCCTTGGTGCTGAACGTTGAGCTCGAGGAGGAGCCGGAAACTGGCCGCTGGATCGCCGACGTGGTCGAGCTTCCCGGGGTGCTCGTTTACGGCGCAACAGCATTCGAGGCCGTGGGCAAGGCGAAGCTTCTGGCCATCGACATCATCGGCGACCGCCTCGCGAACGGGGAAGATCCACTGACCGGTTGCGAGCTCGGCACTGCTTGCCCTCCCTTCGAGGCCGCCGTCGGTTTCGGCGGGATCGAGTTCCACCACGTCGCGCTGGCCTGCTAGCAAGGCCAGCCGGGTTTTCGCCGCACTCTTGAAGATCGGCTGGGCCCCCAAGCGCACGGTGAGCAAGCGAAGCGGCTCGCACGTCGTGCTGGAGCGTACTGGGTACGCGAACTATGTGTGGGCCTTCCACGACGGGGAGGAGATCGGCCCGCCCATGATGGCCCGCATTGCCAAGAAGACCGGGCTCACCCCGCAGGATCTGTAGCGGCCGCTCAGGGCTGCGACGGAACCAGTCTCACAGCAGCGGCACCGCTGGTCAGGTTGTCGCTTTGCCCAATCATGGCGGCTCGTGAAGCACCAAGGTGGTCCGTGGCTGGAAGCTGCGTGTGGACACGACGGTGGTGGAGACCAATGTTCATTACCCGACCGACAGCTCCCTCCTCTCCGACGGCGTGAGAGTGCTCACGCGGACGCTGAAGAAGCTGAAGGAAGAGGTCGGCGAGGGCGTGGTGCACGTTCGTGATCGGAGCCGAGCTCTGACGCGGCGGGCCTTCGAGCTTGCGCAGCGGAGCCGAAAGTTGGTCAAAGACGAGGCCAAGCCCCGTTTGCAGCAGTTGTACAGCGAGGTCTTGGGCATTACGCGGGCCGTCGTGCGTGAGGCTAAGGCGGCCGTCGCGAGCGTCGCGGGCCAGGGGACGGCGGTGGGAGCTGGTTTGGTGCAGCAAATCCGGCAGACCGTAGAGATCGTCACTCGCGTGGTCGCCCAGACCCGCGCCCGCGTCTTCAAGGGAGATACCCACCATCCGGGCGAGCTCCTGAGCATTTTCGAGCCGCACACCGAATCGATCCGCAAGGGTAAGGCCGCCAAGCCCACGGAGTTCGGCAAGCTCGTCAAGATTCAGGAGGCCGAAGGTCAGTTCATCACTGACTTTGCTCTCTGTGCGACGCGTGTCGCCGACCAGGATCTGTGGGTGCCGTCGCTGGAGAAGCACCGCGATCTGTTCGGCCGACCACCACGGATGGCGGTTGCAGATGCGGGCTTCGCTTCCCGGGCGAACGAGATAGCCGCGACGGATCTCGGCGTCAAACACGTAGTGCTCCCCGGCGCATGGAGGGGTATGACCGAGAAGAGGCGGAAGCGCTGGTTCCGTCGCGCCCCTACGATGGCGGACGGGATCTGAGGGAAGGATCAGCGCCCTCAAGCGCCGGCACGGCCTCAGGCGCTGCCGCTATCGAGGGACCGCGGGCCTGGACCGATGGGTCGGCCTCGGGGTCATTGCCAATGACCTGTGGGTGCTCGGTCGGGCCGCCGCGTAGCGAGCGTGCAGGGACCGGGCGACGGGAAAACGTGCAGAGAAGCAGCGGACGGGATGACGCCAAGCCTCGGACTTGGCTATATCTTCCTATTTTTGCACCGGAAAGTAGCTAGCCATGGGCCGATTCGCGGGCCATGAGCTTTCTTCCACGAAGAAAAGAGATTTCGTTCCAGCGCCACGCGCCACACCGGGACCGCGTGTCAAAGGGGGAAGACGCTGGCCGAGTGGCCGTCGAACTTCGCGGAATTGCCGAACAGGCGGGTTATCAGCGCCGTACTGGGACGCGACGAGAGCGCGCGGCGGCCACGCGGCCCCTGGGCGCCGGGCGCCAGGTCGCCGCGGGCCGCGCGCGCGGTCCGCCTTCCTGGGTTCAGTAGTTGGAGTGCTTCTTGGCCCTTCCCGAGAGCTTCTCCGCCCGCCCCTCGGTCTCCTGGCGCGCATTGCCCGTCTCGCGGCCGACGTCCTCTTTCAGGGCGCCTTTCGCCTCCCGGACGGCGCCCTTGGCCTTCTCCATAGGCCGAGCCAAGGCCTGGCGGGCCTGACCTTCGAGTTTCTTGGCTTTGCCGCGGGCTTCCAAACCGCGGTCGTCGAGAGCGTCGCCCGTCTCCTCCTTTATCTTGCCCTTGATCTCCTGCCCGACACCCTTGACCTGCTCTTTCATTGCACCCATAGCTTGTCTCCTTGAGGTTGGATGAGCTAATTGTCGCCCAGCCGGTGCACGACATGCCAGGCGCAGGGCCCATCAGCTCACGCTCGTCCGCCTGTCCTAGGTAGCGGACTAGCGTTTCGCCGGGGACCCCATCTTGCGGCAGGTCTCTTCCATCATCTTCGTCCAGCTTCCGCCCATCTCCATCTCGGCCTGGTGGGTCATGCTGCCGTCGGCGTTGCGCGTGAACGTGTCGCGGGCGCGCATCTTGTCGGCTCCCATGCGCATGTCGCCGACGAACACCAGCTTGTCGCCCTCCCAGCCGGGCGCGCGCTCCATGGACCAGGCACCCATGTTGTCGACCCACAGCATCACGTATTGCTTCTCGGCGGCGTCCCAACCGATGTGGAAGTTGCCCACGATCGGCGGCATCCCCGGCGTGGTGCCCTTCACCGTCCCTGACTGCCAGAACCCGCCGAGGTCCATGTCCGTCACCGTGCTGGTCATCTTCATCTTGGGCCCGCCGGGCTCCATCATTCCCTCGCCTGAGCAGGACCAGTTGCCGTCGAAGAAGCTCAGCTTCGCCATCTCCGCCGCCGGCGTCGGCATGGCCGGCTTGTTCATCTTCTTCTCTGCCTCGCCTTGCGCCAGCGCGCATGGCGTCGCCGCCGCGAGAGTTGCGGCCATCGCCAGGCCCAAGACCGAGTGTGTCTTCATGACTTCCTCCTCTCAATGATGGTGTTACCGATAGGTGATTGTATCGGCACAGGGGCTCGACGGGCCTGGGTCCTCCAGAAGCGCGAAGGAGGCTCGAGACCTTTGGGAGCGGCTGGGTGTCATGGGCGTGAACACGGCGCCTGGTCAACAACCCAGGCCGTGCTCGGGCGGGGCGGGACACACGGCGCCTGAGCCCTTGGGCGCACGGCTCAGGGGCTGACCAGCTCTCGGCCTTCGTCGTCGACGGGGACCGGGTCTGGATGCAGGGCGGCGCGATCGGCGTCCCGGGCGGGCTGTGCTGCGGGCTCGAGGAGACGTTCGACGAGAGCCAGACGTTCAACCTCTGGGCCGATCCGGGCGGCGGCGCAGGCGGCGCTGGACGGCTTCCTCCCGCTCCAGGTGAAGATGGTCGGCAACGCGACAAACGACGTGCCGATCACGCCCGAATACACGGCCCGGCTGGCGGCCGAAGGGACGACGCCGGAGGCGCGCTTCGTCCATGCCGTCGTATCCCATCCCATCCGCAGGCCGCCATCGCCGCGGGCTTCGAAGTTGCGTGGTGGGATCCGCTGGCGACGGTCGCGCTCGTCGACCGCGACGTGATCGATTTCGAGGTCAAGAGGGTCGGCGTCGTCCAGAGCGGCCCGTCCGCCGGCCGGCACGATCGAGACATCGCCGCACGACAGGGGCGCTGGCTGCACTTCGCCATGACCGCGGACCAGGGTGCCTTCGAGGACCTGTTCCTGGAGGGGCTCAACATGTCGCTGCCACGGAACAGCGTCCGTCGGGCCGTCAGCCCATGAGCTCGAAGAAGTGCAACGAACCGCCGCTGTCGCCCGCGACGATCGACCGATTGCCGGCGCACACCAGCGCGTCCAGGCTCCAGTCCGCGTCGAGGGCCGCTATTTTCTGTGCCGTTTGCAGGTCCCAGATGATCACCGTCCGGTCGAGCGCGCTCGACATCAGCCGTTTGTCGTCAGGGGTGAAGGCGACGGCTACCGGTTGGTTGGCGTGACCGACAAGCATGGCGGCGATGCCGCCGCCATCGAGGTGGCGGATCGTCAAGGTACCGTCGCGCGAGCCGGACACGATGCGCGTTGCGTCGGGCGTGATCGCGAGCACATCCTCGCCCGGACCCAGCTCAAGCGTGTTCAGGGGCTCATCCTGAGTGAACGCCCAGACCTGGACGACGCCCGTGCGGAAAGCCGCCACGATGTGTTGCCCGTCGGGCGTCACCGCGAGCGCGCTCACGCCATCCAGGCCGGCCTCGAGGCTCGTCAGCAGCGCACCGGCCTCCAGGTCCCACACCCGGAGCGTCGGTTCTTCGCCGCCGGATATCAGCCGCCCGCCATCCGGTGTGATGGCCAATGCCCTGACATCGCGCTTGTGCCCCTCGAGGCTCGCCAACCTCCGGCCGGTGGCGAGGTCGAGAACACCGACTTTCCGGTCGTAGGAAGCGGCAACGAGACGCTTGCCGTCCGGTGTCAACGCGAGCACCGCGAAGCCCTCGAAGTCCGTCTCCATCCTGGCGAGCATCTCGATCGTGTCGATATCCCAGACCTGCAGATGACCGCCGGAGCCCGGGCCCACCACGACGCGCCGACCATCGCGTGTCGCCAGCAGCGCGCCGACGCCACCCGCAAGCGGCGCATGCATCGTGGCCGTGGAACGCGACTCGATGTCCCAGATCTTCACCGTGCGATCGCTGGAACCCGACACGGCACGCCTGCCGTCGGGCGTCACCGCCACCGCGTTGACGGGCTCCGCATGTCCCGCCAGCGTGGCGAGCAACTCTCCGCTCCGCAGGTCCCACATCCTGAGCGTGCGATCGAGCGAGGCCGAGATCGCCCGGGTGCCGTCTGGAGTGAATGCGAAAGCCGCGACCCTCGAGCCGTGGTCAGGGAACGAAGTCCGCAGCTGATGGGTTTCGAGGTCCCAGATCGCAATCCCCTGCTGGGGACTGGCGGAGACGGCGAATCTGCCGTCGGCCGTGATCGCCAGCACGTAGATGACGGTTGACGCCTGTTTGAGCGTCGTCTCCGGCTTGCCGCCGTCCAGATCCCAGAAGATGAGCTCGCCATGGAGCGAGGCCGAGACGGCGCGCTTGCCGTCAGGCGTAATGGCAAGGGCCGTGATGGAGCCCGAGTGTTCCTTCGGAACGCGGCATATCTCGGCCGGTCCCAGGTCCCAGATGTACAACGGCGACCCGCCCCACACGACGCGCGAACCGTCGTTCGCGATCGCCAATGCGGCCACCCCGCTGTGCCTCGCCTTGACCGTCCGCACGACATTGCCGTCCACCCTCCAGCACTCGACGGCGTTGTTGGCCGCTGCCCAGGCGAGGCAGTCGCCGTTCGGGGTGATCGCCGCGCACTCGAACCCATCCGCAACGAAAGCGTGGGTGGCCAGGGTCCGGCCTGTCTCCAGGTCCGAGGTCTTGAGCACCCCATCGCTGGAAGCGGAGACGACGCGTCGGCCGTCCGGAGTGACGGCAACGGCCCTCACGTCGTCCTCATGCACCGCCAGAGTCTGGATGAGTGGTCCGCCGGGGCGGGTCAGGCTCGCCGTCCGCGGGCGAAGCCAGCACCCGCTGCGTCGGCCCGCTGCTTCCTTCAGGACCCCGCCGATCTCGGCCTCGGCCCGCGCATCGATCCGGCCGAGCATCTGGGGCAACAACTGAGTTGCGTCGCGCGCCAGCACGTGCGCGCACAGCCTCAAGCCTTGCCCGACCACCTCCACGGTGCGATCGCGAGCGAAACGGCTGTAGTCATCAAGCAGGGGAAGGACGCCACATGCAAGCAGCTTCGTCTCGATCCAGCGGAAGTCGAGCAGCAGGTTGCGAACCTGCTCCTTCCGCCCGGCGCCGTCCAGATGCCACAAGAGATACTGGAAGTAATAGCCGTCGCGGGGTCCGTCGGCCCAGTCCGTCGCATTCGGGCCACGGTAGGCATCAACCAGAGCCGCATCGAGCGCCGCCAGCTCTCGACCGACGAGGGCGCGGAGATAGGCGCGGATCACATCGTGCAATCGCATGGTGCGTGTCGCCAGATCAAAGCTCAGCAGGAGCGACAGGTTGAACAGCCGCTGCAGCAGCTCCTCGCAGGCCAGCTCGTCGAGCGCCTCGGTCTGCTTCCACAGGCGCTCGATCGCCGGCAGTGGCACTTCGACGTCCTCCGGAAATACCGCCAGCTCCTGGAAACGCGCGCGTTCCGACTCGCTCAGCAGATCGAGGCTGACCTCGACGGTCCTCGCAACCGCCTGGGAACGCTGCCTGGGATCACGGGCGTCGAATGCCGTCAGCCCACGGCGCTCGAGGACCTGGTTCACATGCGAAATCGCCCCGGCCAGCGAATCGCGCGACCGGCCGATGCGTTCCCGCAGGACTCCGTTGACGAGCTTGAGGAGCAGCGGCCACTCGCCGAGGCGCGTGGCGAGCCGGGCCAGGGGCTGGTTCTCGCCCGCCGGCAGGCCGTACCGCAGTGTCGCCACCGCTTCGTCGCTGCGCATCGCGTCGACGAGCACGTCACGCGTGGCGGGAGGCAGCGTGTCCGCGTTGCGGGTCGTGATCAGGAGGGCGCAACGCTCTCCTCCGACCGTGAAGGGATCGAGGTCCGCGGCATGCCAGAGATCGTCGACCACGATCAGCACCTGCCGGTCCGCCAGCAAGGCGCGCAGACGGCCCCTGCGGGCTTCGAGCGTCGCCAGTTTCGACGTCTCTCCCGACACCGCCACGATCAGGTCTTCGACCTTCGAAGCGAGGTCGCCGGCATCCTCGCCCAGCGTCACCCACAGGATCCCGTCGTGGAACGCGTCCTGGATGTCGTCGTCGTGACAGATCGCCCGTGCGAGGGTCGTCTTGCCGTAGCCGCCGGCGCCTTTGAGCGCGGCCGTGATGGCAACAGGGTCGCCTTTCTGATCGAGCAGCTGCCTGCGAATCGCCGCGAATTCGGTCGGTCGCGCGACGAAGTCATCGGGCGGCGGCGACGCCATAAGAGGGACACGCGCGGCCTGGCACGGCCCCTCCAGCGTGCGTACCAGGCGGGTCCATTGCTCCGGCTGCGCGGCATCGACGAAATGCGTCCGCCGCATCCAGGGGGCGAGATCCGAGGAGGCGAGCTGGCTCGTGAGATCCTGGCTCGGTACGCCCGTGATCGGAATGACGCAGCGTCCCTGCTCGCGCGCGTAGCGCCATTCGCGGCGCACGACTGCGGACTTCAGTGCCGCGGGCGTCGTGACGAGCAGTACGAACTCGACCTGCTGGATGGCCTCGGTGATCTGCTGCCACCAGTCCCGACCCCCTTCCATGTTTGCGACGTCCTGCCAGAGGCTGAACCCATGCCTTTCCAGGCGGCTGCGCAGCTCGGCCGCCAACGCGGCAGCGTCGCTGCGCGCGTAAGAAACGAAGATGCGTGCCGGGGTGCTGGCCTGAGCCACGCAGCGAGTCTACTCGTGATTGACGGCGCGCCGCCGCGGCGACTCGCCGCGAGCCACGTCGCGGGCACCCCGAAGAACGGAGCGACTTCAAGGGGAGTACCATCCCCGGGCGATCCGCGAGCCAAGGGCTCAAAAGGGAGACGCGGGTGGGCCTCGGACTCAACGTCAGGACGCCGGCTTCGACGCTGGCGGGCCGGTGGTGGCCGTCGATCGTCGACCGCATGTGGCGCCGGCGGCCGCTAATGCATGCTAACGGTCCACACCAACCGATCCCGACGCGACAGCCTCTAGGCCCCTCTGATTTAGGTACTTACGAGGAGGGTGGGCGAAGTCGTCAACTGGAGAGCGTTCCGTCGTCGATCGGACCTGTGGCGGTCTCGGTATGGGTATTGTCAAAGTTCGAGGGAGACGGGGTCGACACCTATGCAGGCTCTGGTCACTGCGAAGGCGGCGCTGCTCCAGGCGCTTGCGTCTGGTCCAGCGTACGGCCTGCAGCTCATCGAGCGAGTTAAGCACAGGTCGAACGGAGCCGTGCGCCTCCGCGAGGGAAGCATCTACCCTGCGCTTCGGTGTCTGCAACGGCAGGGGCTCGTCCGGCCGCTCCGCGGTGGCCCTGCGGTCCAACAGGCTCGAGGAGGGCGACCGCGGATCTCTTACGAACTCACAGCTGACGGTTTCCAGGTTGCTCGACGGCACCGGAGCGTCGCGGCAGCGCTATTTCGCGTGGCCGCGGCGGTTGAGTTCTAACGTCACCCGGCCGTCTGGGGAGCGCAGTGTTGCCGCACGCCGCCTGATGGTCGCAGCCTGCTCACGGACCTCCACGCAGAAGGTTCCTGTGGCTCTAGGCGTTGTCGCGGTAGTGGCTGACAGGGTTCAGTAGCTGACGTTGTCAACCTTGAGCGCCCAGGCAAGCCGGCACATGTTGTCGATCGACACGTTCCTCTCGCCTCGTTCGACTGACCCTACATAAGTCCAATGCAGACTAGCGAGCTCGGCCAGCGTCTCCTGGGACAACCGCTGCGCCTTCCGGACCCGGCGTAGGTTAGCGGCGAAGGTCCGCCGGCCATCCATGGCGCTGCCGGACGGAGATCGAACTTCACGCACGCGGCGCCGAGCCACGCCGGCAGCATGCCGGCTTGACGACTATGAGACTAGAGACTTAAAAGTCCTATTCCGGTAGGAGCGGAACGCGGCCCCGATTGGCGCCTTGAAGGCCTCGCGCGTTCTGTGCGGGCCCAACCCGCCGGGAGGAGCGCGTGCGGAACCGTACGGTAGTGCTCGGCATTCTGGCAAGGCGCACGGCGCGAAGAAGTCCGCCGTCGAGGTACCCGCCTTTGACGCCGACCAGGCCGGCCGCTTCCTGGCCGCGGCGCAGCAGCACTCGCCTGAGCACTACCCCGCGTTCGCCACGATGATGCTGGCGGGTCTCCGCGTGGGCGAGGCGCTCGCAGTCACGCCTGAGAGGATCGACATTGCGAAGCGAACGCTACGGGTCGATGCACAGGTCGGCGGCACGCTGAAGGACGACGAACCGCGCACGGTGGACCTGGCCGCCCCCCTCGTCTCGATCCTGGCCGCGCTGGTGGAAACGCGTTCGAATGGAAGCACCAGGCCAAAGGTGGTCACGATCGCGGGCTCACCGCAGGAGGCACAGCCCGCCGCACGTGCAGGCCCGTGGCGCTTCTATCCCGAGCTGGGGTTGGCCCCGACCGGGAAGGACGAGCAACGGGTCTACAAGAACATGGCGCGCGCGTTCGCCCGCCTGCTACGGCTGGCCGGTCTGCCGGCCCACCAGACGCCGAAGTCCCTGCGCCACACCTTCGGCTCGGGCCTCATCTCGCGCGGGGTCTCCCCCGCCTACGTCCAAGAGCAGATGGGCCACTCGTCCATCGAAATCACAGTGGACGTGTACGGGTCCTCGCTGCCGATGAAGGCTCCCGGGGCCGTTGATGCGCTCGCGGCCGCGGTGCTTCCGAGTTCGGATGGTAGCAGGAGGGTTTCGCGAGGCCATCTGAACGCTCTAAGTAGTTGAGCCCTAATCCTCGTCCAGCCCCTTGTCCTCGTTCTCCTTGTACATGTACTTGATGTTGTCCTTTAGCAGGAGGATGTTGGGCTCGCTCGTGCGGTGCACCTTCAGGGCGAACTTGTCGTACCACTCGATGACGCCGCGGATCTCCTCGCCGTCCTTGAGAACGATGACCATGC
>WUUC01180797.1_pt1 | contig 12780 bp, 10 predicted proteins | sample 6278441 | NCBI WGS metagenome assembly WUUC01 (sample SAMN13675441, study PRJNA597444) | soil metagenome | isolation source: soil | place: USA: Washington | collected 2017-10 | reverse complement strand
CACACCCGCGCTGACGCTGGACCTGACGGTCAACCCGGACTTCGCGCAGGCCGAGGCCGACGAGCAGCAAGTGAACCTGACGCGCTTCAGCCTGTTCTATCCGGAGAAGCGCGAGTTCTTCCTCGAGAACTCCGGCATCTTTTACTTCGGCGACATCCCGCGCAACACACGACAGACATCGCGCTTCCGTCCACCCGAAGAGGACCTGCTCCTGTTCTTCAGCCGCCGCATCGGGCTCACCGACGAGGGCGAGCAGATTCCCATCCTCGGCGGTGCACGGCTCACCGGACGCGCCGCCGGCTTCGGCCTCGGGGTGCTCAGCATGCAGACCGACGACGTGGACGCGCTGCCCGGGACGAACTACACGGTGCTGCGTGCGCGACGCGACCTGCTGCGCAACTCGGACGTTGGCGCGATCTTCATGAACCGCCAGTCCACGACCGCCGGCGACTACAACCGCATCGTCGGTGCCGACGCGAATTTCCGGTTTCTCCGGTATCTCAGTTCGAACTCGTTCTTCGTCAAGTCGCAGACGCCGGGCGCAACCGACGGCGAGCTGGCGTGGAAGACGTCGCTCGGGTGGGAGGACAATTTCCACCACTATCAGTATTCCATCCTGAACGTGGACGATGATTTCCAGGCGGACATCGGGTTCGTGCGCCGCACTGGCGTCCGCAAGCATTTCGTCGACGCCGGCGTCCGGCCCCGGCCGCTCTGGCTGCGCAAGTTCGGGTTCATCGAGTTCCACCCGCACACGCGCTTGAATCGCTATACGGATCTCGACAACGACGAGATTACGCGCAGCGATCACTGGGCCGCATCGCTGTTCTTCGAACGGGGCGGGTTCATCGAGTACGCGGTGAATCCCAGGATGGACACCCTGCCGGTGCCGTTCGATATCCGGCCCGACGTGTCGATTCCGGCCGGGCGCTACGACTGGAACGAATACCTGCTCACGGTGGAAACCGATCGCAGCCGCGTCGTGTCGGGGTCGTTGACCTTGACGAATGGCGGATTCTGGGACGGGACGCAGAACGCGCAGCGAATCGCGCTCGTGCTGCGGCCGTCGTATCGGCTGGTGGTGGACGTCGGTCTGCAGCGGAACGACATCACGCTGCGCACGCCCGCGGCCGTGTTCACGACCAATCTTGTCACCGGCCGCGTGGCCTACTCGTTCTCGACGAGCATGTTCCTCGATTCGCTGCTGCAGTACAACACGGACGTGAAGCAGTTCAACGCCAACGTTCGGTTCAACCTGATTCATCGCCCGCTCTCCGATCTGTTCGTCGTCTACAACGAGCAGCAGTTCACGGATCGCCCGGATGTAGTCGCGGGGCGTGCGGTGATCCTGAAGTACACGCACATGCTGTCGTTTTAAAAAATCCCAAATCCCAATTTCAAAATCGCCACATCCGAAGTTCAAAATCCAAATCTTCCAAATCCCAAAAAAGTTCGCCGGTCGTCCCCTTGGACATTGGCGATGCCGATTCGGATTTGGGATTTGGGGTTGGGATTAGGGATTTGGGATTTGGCATTTGGGACTTGGGGTCGCGGGCGTGCGGTGATCCTGAGTACACGCACATGCTGTCGTTTTGAAAAATCCCAAGTCCCAATTTCAAATCGCCACATCCGAAGTTCGAAATCCAAATCTTCAAAGCCCAAGAAAGTTCGCCGGTCGTCCCCTTGGACATTGGCGATGCCGATTCGGATTTCGGATTTGGGATTTGGGATTGGGATTTGGCATTTGGGATTTGGGACTTATAATCGCCCGCCCTTCTGAAGGAGGCCGCGATGCGTCTGTTCGCTGTTCCGCTCGCCTTCGTCCTCTCCGTCACGCTCAGTTCGCAGGCGCCGACACCTTCCGCGCAGCCGGCCGGGCGCGATCCGGCCCGCGAGGTTGCGACCAGCGTGGGGGACGGCTTCACGCTCGCGGCTGTCGGCGACCTGATCATCGCGCGCCCGATCTCGCAGAACCGCGACGCCGCGTTTACCGCCATTGCGTCGGTGTTGCGCGAGGCCGACGCCACGTTCGGCAACTTCGAGGGCTCCGCGTTCGACATCCGTCAGTTCACCGGTCATCCGCAGGCGGAGTTTGGCGGCGTCTGGATCATCGGTGTGCCGGAGGTGGCGAAAGATCTCCGGTCGCTCGGGTTCGATCTGGTGTCGCGCGCGAACAATCACGCCACTGATTGGGGCGTGCAAGGCATGCGGCTCACCAGTGATGCGCTGAACGAAGCCGGCCTCGTGCATGCCGGAGTCGGCGAGCATCGCGCGGCGGCTCGCGCCGGCCGATCCGTTGACACGCCGAAAGGACGCATCGGCCTCGTGTCCATGGCGTCGACCTTCACGCCGCTGTCGCGCTCGACGCCTCCGGTGGGCGAGGCGCCCGGCCGTCCCGGCGTCAACGCCTTGAGGACGACGCGCTATTCGTTGATTACCCGCGAGGAAATGCAGGTCTTGCGCAGGATTCGCGACGAGCAGCCGAACGGATCGATCCGGCTGCCTGAAACGGACAATCCCGATGAGCTGACGCTGTTCGGAGCGAATTACCAGGTAAGCGATCGCCGCGGCTTCACCTTCCGCATGGATCCCGTTGACCGCGACGAGATCCTCAAGAGCATCCGCGCCACCAAGCAGATGACCGATTTCGTCATTGCCACGATTCACGCCCACGAACCCGGCAACTGGAGCGAAGAGCCCGCGGACTTCCTGCCGGAGCTTGCCCACGCGGCTATCGACGCGGGCGCCGACCAGTTCGTCGGACACGGGCCGCATCAGTTGCGCGGTATCGAGATCTACAAGGGAAAGCCGATCTTCTACAGCCTTGGAGATTTCGTATTTCAGCTCGACCTGCTCGAGCCCGTGGGCATGGATTTGTACGAGCAGTTCAAGATGGATCCGGCGAAGGCGACGGATGCGGAATTCAACGCGATGTGGAACGCCCGGACGTTCACCGGCGAGCACTGGTACCAGAGCGTGGTTGCCGTGAGCCGCTTCGAGCAGGGCCGCGTCTCGGAGATTCGCCTGCACCCGGTGGACTTGAACTACGCGGCGCGTGGAGCGGACCGCGGAGTGCCGCGTGCGGCGTCACCGGGCGTGGCGCGCAAGATACTCGAGCAGCTCCAGCGTCTGTCGAAGCCCTACGGGACGACGATTGCAATCGAGCAGAACGTCGGCATCATCCGCGTGCCGCGCTCGCCTACTTCTTGATCACGAGGCCGGCGCCGCCGTCTGGTGCGCGGCGATCCACGCCGCCCTCGAGCAGGTCTTCTTTCGAGTTGTAGATGATCACCTCGGCCACACCCTGCGCGCTGGTTTCGCGGAACGAGTGGCCCCGCGACTCGAGGATCGACAGCGTGTCGGTCGAGATCCCGTTGCGCTCGTAGGTAATGCGATCGGGCAGCCACTGGTGATGAAAACGCGGCGCGTCCACAGCCTGCTGCGCATTCATGCCGAAATCCACCGCATTGAGGATCGTCAGCAGCACGGTATTGATGATCGTGCGGCCGCCCGGGCTGCCGGTGACCATGAACAGCTTGCCGTCCTTCGCGAGAATCGCAGGGGTCATGCTGGAGAGCATGCGCTTGCCGGGCTGCGCAAGGTTCGGCTTCGTCCCGATCAGGCCCTCGGCATTCGTCAGCTCCGGTCCCGCGTTGAAGTCGCCCATCTCGTTGTTCAGCAGGAAGCCTGCTCCGGGAACGACGATGCGGGAGCCGTAGCCGTATTCGAGCGTGTAGGTGAGTGATACCGCATTGCGGTTCGCGTCCACGACCGAGAAATGCGTCGTCTCTGCCGACTCCGTCGTCCATTCAAAGGACGAGGGCGATGACTTCGAAGCGCGGTTGGCGTCGATTGTCTTGCGCAGTTGTGCCGCATAGTCTTTCGATGTCAGGCGCTCGATCGGCATCTGCGGGTTGAACGCGGGATCGCCCAGGTACCGCGCACGATCGGCGTACGCGCGGCGCATCGACTCGGTAATCAGGTGAATCGTGTTCGCCGAGCGAAACCCGCTTTTCGCCAGGTCGTAGCCCTCCAGGATGTTCAGCATCTGGACGAGCGCCGTGCCGCCCGAGCTGATCGGGGGCATGCTGATCACGTCGTAGCCGCGGTACGTGCCTTTGATTGGTACGCGACGTTCGGCCTTGTAGTTCTTCAGGTCTGCCCGGGTGATCAGGCCTTCGTTCGCCGCCATCTCCTTTTCGATGAGCAGCGCGGTGTCACCCTCGTAGAAGCCGGCGGGACCCTCGGCGGCGATGCGCTCGAGAGTCTTCGCGAGATCCGGCTGCTTCAGCGTTTCACCCGCCACATACGGCTCGCCGTTCTTCGAGAACTGCGCGAGCGAGGCGGGGAACTTCTTGAATTCGTCCAACTCTCCGCGGAGGGATCGTGCGAGTCCCTCTGTTATCGGAAAGCCGTCGCGCGCGAGTCTGATCGCAGGTTCGACGAGGCGCCGCCACGGGAGTTTGCCCTGCTCTTTCCACGCCAGGTGCAGGCCGGCGACGGTACCTGGTATGCCTACTGACACGTGGCTGTTGTGATGAAGGTCGAAGTCGTACTTCCCGTCCTTGATGAACATCGCCGGGTGCGACGTCGCAGGGGCCATCTCGCGGAAGTCGTAGGCGACCGGCTCACCCGTGGCGGGCCGATACACGATGAAGCCGCCGCCGCCGATGTTGCCGGCGGTCGGGTGCGTGACGGCCAGAGCGAACGCGGTAGCGACCGCAGCGTCGATCGCAGTCCCGCCATCGCGGAGCACGTCCGCCCCGACGTTCGAGGCGGTCTCCTCCTGGGACACGACCATCCCATACTTGGCCCGCAGCGGCGACGAATTGGCGCCGACGGCAGCAGCGTAGGCGAAGAAGGCGAGGGCCGCGGCAGTGAAGATGCGCTTCATGTCGCGGATTTTACACAAATCCCAAAGTCCAAACGCCAAACTCCAAATCCAAAGCTCGAAATCCCACGCTCGAAAATCCCCGGCCGGCAATCCCGACTTCGGAGTTGAGCTTGGGAGTTGGGATTTGGTGATTGGGCTGTGGGATGTGGTTACCGCCTGCGATTACGGTCCCGATACCCCTCTTCGTAACCCTGGCGGAAGCCGGCGCGGTAGTTGTTCTCGTACGCCTGTTTCGGCCCGTACTCGCGGTAGTAGCCGTCGTCCGCGTTCCGGTAATCGCGATGCCTGACCGGATCGTAACGGTCGCGATCGCGGCCGTCATCGAGGCCGCGCTCGAACCCATCCGAATATCCCCGCGCGAACGCAGGATCCTGGTAGCCCCCGCGCCTGCCACGGTCGCCGCCGTAGTAGCCGCCGTAGCTTCGATTGCTGCGGCCGCGAGCGACACCGCGAATCTGCTCGTAACCAGCGCGATAGCCTTCGACATACCCGCGGCGGAACTCGTCGCGCTCGCGGCTCAGCCTCCGGTCGATGTCGTAATCGAACGCGCGCCCCTGACGCGCGTCGCGCTCGCCGTCGCGCAAACCGTCACGGTAGCCACGGTCGTATTGGCCCCGGTTGTCGCCGATGCCGAAGCCGCGCCCCTGCGCCGCGACCGAGGCGGGCACGGTGGCGAATGTTGTCAGCGCAAGCAACGCAATGACGATGCGATGCATGTGGGTGGTCTCCCTCAGCAGGCAAGAACCCGAAGTGCAAGGGATGAGCCAGCGTTACTGCGAAGTGTCCCCAGTCCAGAATCTCAACCTGGATTCAAGAATAGGACTACTTCGTCCAGATCAGGAGACGATCGCCGCTCTCGCCCTGGTGATCGGCGACCAGGGTTGGACCGAACCGCTCGAGGTCTTCGACGGTAATGCCGAGGTCGCCGTCGCTGATTGCGCTGTTATCCGACACGATTTCGATCGGCCCTGATTTCAGGCGAATCAACCAGAAGGGAAGATCCACCCGCGCGACGCGGGCGTCCTCCGGATCCCAGTGCAGCACGTGGAGCGTTGTGAGCCGCGTGCCTGACCGGTCCGGGGGCTTGCGCGCGAGGAACGGCTCGCCGTCCCGGATCTCGAGCACGGGCTTCACGCCGACGAATGCCGCGCGCACCCGGTCGAACTCCTGCGCGGCAACGACCTCGTCGGCGTCGCCGAAATCGACGCTCTGGGTGAACAGCCATACTGCCGATCCGAGGCCGAGCACGGCCAGCAGAATGACGAGGCCGACTACGATCGTGAGCGTGCGGACAGTTTCCTTCTTCATGGCCGGTACGGCCTCGCTACCCAACGTTCTGCGGCTTCGGCCCCGATCGGGTCGTTGTCCTCGGTGGCGAGCGCCACCGCGCGTTCGAACTGCCGCCGGGCGGCGGCACGGTCGCCACGCAGATCGGCGAGCTTGCCCAATTCGGCATGAGCGCGCCCTGTCACCCACTTGCGCGACTGGAGCGCCAGCGCACGTTTGAGATCCGCCTCAGCCGAATCAGCACGGCCGATCGCGAGCCGTGCCGTTCCGCGCTTCACGAGCCAGAGGGCTTCCTCGCCGAACATGCGTGGCCGGTTGTCTGCCTGCATTTTCTCCAGCCCTTCCGCAAGTACGCGCTCCGCATCGGCGGGACGGCCGGCACGGAGCATCGTGGCACCGGCTTCGAGCCACAGGATCCGGTTACGCGAAAACTCCTTCTGAAGTTGCCCCAGCACGCGAAGAGCGTCGCCGTGCCGTCCTTCGCGGTTGTACAGCAGCACCAGCGCGAATTTCGCGTCCGCCGCGCCTTCGCCGGGGTGTCGGGACGCGTCCTCGACCATCTGGATGCCGCGGTCTGCGCCGCCGCCGAATCCGGCCACGTACGCGAGCAGCCGAATCGGCAGTGACATCTGCGAGACGACGTAGCGGTACATCCCAACCACCAGTCCCGCATCTTTTCGCGAAGGATCCAGCGCCAGCACCTGCTCGTGCGCGTCGTACGATCGGCGCGCCGCGCGAAAGGCGCCGAGCACGCGTCCCTCGACCGTCGCGACGTATGACGCCTGCAGGCCAACTGCGTTTCCGAGCTGGTACAGCGCTTCCGGATCGGTGGGCCGAGCGGCCACCGCCTGCTCGGCCAACTGCAACGCGCGGCCGATATGCGTCTGGAACCGCTGCGCGAGATCGGCGGGCGGCTCCCGCATGGCGACGTTCTGCTTCGAGATGCTCCCGAGGTAATCGTCAACCGTCACGGCGCCACGGCGGAACGAGATCATGAGCCAGGGGATCATGGCGAGGCCTCGCTCGGCTGCGGCGTCACGCGAGTCCGCTTTCACGGCGGCCTCCATCTCGCGGGTGGCCTGCTCGTAATCGAGGTTGTAGGCGGATGCGAGCGCACGCGTCCGCAGCATTCGAGACTCGGGGCTCGCGAACGCGAACGTCGGCACGATCAAGAACGCGACCGTGATCCTCACCATCAGAGAACCTGCTGGGACCCTACGCCTCTCTCGATCGCCCGCCGATACACGAGGTCCGCCGTTGCCACGTCCTCGACGGCCATGCCCAGCGACTTGAAAATCGTGATCTCGTCCGCGGATTGCCGCCCACGCACGCGTCCGAGCACCAGCTCGCCGAGCTCGCCCGCAAGGTGGTCCGGTCCAAAGCGCTTCTCCGAAATGCCCATCACCACGTCCCCCGATTCGACCAGCGCCGCGGCGCGCGAGTCGATAAACAGCCGGCCGCGCGCAACGAGGTCCGGTGACATCTCGCGCTGATCGGGCCGGCACGCCCCCACCGACACAATGTGCGAGCCCGGGGCGATCCAGCTCACCTCCACGACCGGCGTCGGTGAAGAGGTGGCCAGCACGATCAGGTCGGCGCCCCGGACCGCATCCTCGGCCGTCCCCGTGGCGCGAAGCGGCACGCCGGCGTGCGGCTGCATCTCGTCCACGAAGCGGTCGCGTCGTACGGCATGTGGACTCCACACGCGCACGTCGCGCAGGTGACGCACGCTTGCGTACGCCTCGAGGTGGCTGCGGGCCTGCACGCCCGACCCGATGATCGCCAGCGTGCCCGCATCAGGGCGGGCGAGATATCGCGCCGAAACGGCGGATACCGCGGCCGTCCGGGCCTCGGTGATGAACCGGCCGTCCATCAACGCCTGCAGCGCACCCGTGTCGGTGTCGAACAGCACGATGGTGGCGAGATGCGTTGGCAGCCCTCGCTCCGTGTTCGTACCGAACACGGTGACGAGCTTCGCTCCCATGGTGGGCGGATCGGTGACGTAGGCGGGCATGAGTCCCCACCACGCGCGCTGCGGCCCGACGGTGAGGACGGTCCGCACGGGTTGTTGCACGTCCCCTGCGGAGAAGCGCGCGAGTGCGGATTCCATCGCCGCGATGAGATCGCTCATCGGCAGCACGGACTTCACGTGCTCTTCGGTGAGAAGGAGGAATGGCATCGACGATTAACGGTGCGCGACGCGTAACTGGCGATCGGTCATTCGCGCCGCTTCCCGGATGGTGTTCGTGTGAATCGTGACAATGGCTGCCACGTCGATGGCGTACCCGCCGGCCATCGTGACGACGACTGGAATGCCGCGCCCCAGGCATTCGTCGAAGACGAGCGCGTCGCGCTGGCGCAGCCCTTCGATGGTGAGGCTCAGGCGTCCGAAGCGATCGCCTTCGTACGGGTCCGCACCGGAGACGTAGAACGCGACATCGGGCTGATGGCCATCGAGAACCCTCGGCAGGTGCTCGGTCAGCCGTGCGAGATACTCGCCGTCGCCGGTGCCGTCCTCGAGCGTCACATCGAGATCGCTCGTTTCCTTGCGGAACGGGAAATTGTGCGCGCCGTGCATGGAGAACGTGAACACGGCGGGCTCACCGGCAAAAATCGCCGCGGTGCCGTTTCCCTGGTGGACGTCGCAGTCGATGACGGCGATGCGACGCGCGAGCCCGTTTCGCAGCAACACACGCGACGCAACGGCCACGTCGTTGAACACGCAGAACCCCTCGCCGCGATCCGCGAATGCGTGATGCGTGCCGCCGGCCAGGTTCGCCGCCGCCCCGTCGTGCAGCGCTGCGCCGGCGGCCTGGATCGTCGCCCCGACGGACCGCCGGGCGCGCTCGACCATCTGCGGAGACCAGGGAAACCCGATGCGCCGCTGCGTGTCGCGCGACAGCGTTCCGCATTCCACATCGTGCAGGTACTCGGCGGTGTGCACGAGCGCCAGATCGTCCCATGACGAAGGCATTGCCTCGCAGAGGTCGGGAGCCGCTATCAGGCCTTCTGCCACGACGCGTTCCCGCAGCCGCGCGTATTTGGCCATCGGGAACTTGTGGCCCTCCGGCAGGGGCAACACGAAATGGTCGCAGTAGTACGCCTTCATTTCAGTTCCGAGGTGCCGGTTCCGGGTTCCAGGTTCGTGTTCATCGTTCGCGTTCGAGGTTCGTGTTCGACGTGCTACGGTTCTTGTCGCGATTATATAGATGCGGACCCTCGACCCATGATTCACACCCTTCGAACGATCGATGCGCACGCCGCGGGAGAGCCGTTACGCCTCATTGTGGATGGGCTCCCGCGCCCCGTGGGCAAGACCATGCTGCAGAAGCGGGAGTGGATGCGCCGGCATGTCGATCATGTGCGGCGCGCGTTGATGCTCGAGCCGCGCGGCCATGCCGACATGTACGGCGCGCTGTTGACGGAGCCCGTGTCGCCCGGCTCACATGCCGGCGTGCTGTTCATGCACAACGAGGGATACAGCACGATGTGCGGCCACGGTGTGATCGCGGTGACCACAATCGCCATCGAACGCGGCTTGCTCACCGAGGGAGAGCGGCCGCAGGAGCACCGGCGCGACCTCGTCCTCGACACGCCCGCCGGAACGATTCACGCGCGGGCGCGCGTCGTCGGAAGCACGGACCAGCCGCGCGTTGACTCGGTCGCGTTCATCAACGTGCCCTCGTTCGTCTACTCCGCCGGGCACGCGGTGAAGGTGGGGACGCGGGAACTGCGTGTGGACATCGCGTTCGGCGGCGCGTTTTACGCGATTGTGGATACGGAGGCGATCGGCATCCCTCTCGAGGTGCCGCGGCTGCCGGAGCTGCGACGCATCGCCACGGACATCAAAGCGTCACTCGAACGATCGGCGAGTATCACTCATCCCGCCGATCCAGGGCTCACGGGACTGTACGGCGTTATTTTTACGGGGCCGCCCCACGACCCGGAAGCCCACTTGCGAAACCTGACGGTGTTTGCGGATGCCGAAGTGGACCGCTCGCCGTGTGGAACCGGCACGTCTGCCGTGATGGCGGTGCTCGACGCCATGGGCCTGCTTCCAGGCGGCGGCGCGTTCGTGCACGAGAGCCTCATCGGAACGCTCTTCCGCGGCCGCGTGGCGCGCCGCTCGCAGGTCGGAGATCTGCCCGCCATCGTTCCGGAGATCGAAGGCTCCGCCTGGATCACTGGCGAACACACGTTTCACATCAATGAGGACGACCCGCTGCGGGAAGGGTTCAGGATATAGGTCCGCGCTCCCGTTCACAGCTCCCGGTTCGGACCCAGCGACCTGATCGCGTCACGGAGCGTGTCCCGTATCGGCGTGAGACGCTGCTGTGTGACTCTGATCGGCTTCCTGAATCACCACCCTATCGCGAGTCCGTCCTTGCGCGGATCCGATCCGCCCATGAGCACGCCCGTCCTCGGATCGATGAATACCGCCTGATAGCCTCCCATGGCCCCGCGGCCATCGCGCACCTGGTGCCCGCGTTTGATGAGCGCCGCGCGGATTGCCTCGGCGATGCCCGACTCCGCCGCGAGGCCTTCGCCGCCGTGACGAACGCGTGCCGCATCGCCAGCGTCCTGCACGTTCATCCCGAAGTCCACGACGTTCACCACGATCTGGACGTGGGCCTGCGCCTGATTGTCGCCGCCCATGACGCCGAACGGCATCAACGGCTTCCCGTCCTTCATGATGAACGCAGGCACGAGCGTGTGGAACGGCCGCTTGCCTGGCGCAAGACGATTGGGGTGGCCTTTCTGCAGCGTGAAGCCGCTGCCCCGGTTGTGGAGCACAACTCCCGTTCCCGGCACGACGACGCCGGAGCCGAACGTTCCGAACAGTGAGTTGATGAACGAGATCGCATTTCCCTGGCCGTCGGCGGCGGCGAGGTAGATCGTGTCCCCGCGATCGCGACCGTCGAAAAACGCACCGGGATCCGGCGAGGCCGTGCCGCCGGCGAACCTTCCCGGTTTGTACTCGGACGCGGCGCGCGAGGGGTCGATCTCCTTGCGGCGTGCTGCCGCGTATTCCTTCGAGATGAGTGCCTTCAGCACCTGCGGCGGCACGTGGTCGGGATCGGCGAGATACGCGGAACGGTCCGCAAACCCGATGCGTTTTGCTTCGACCAGCAGATGCAGGTACTCGGCGCTGTTGTGGCCGAGCGACTTGACGTCGAACCCTTCCAGGATGTTCAGCATCTGCAGGGCGACGAAGCCCTGCGTGTTCGGAGGCACCTCGTATACGTCATAGCCGCGGTAATTCGTGCCGATCGGTTCGACCCAATCCGCCTTGTGCGCGGCGAGGTCCGCGGCGGTGATGAACCCGCCACGACGCTCGATGTCGCTGGCAATGGCCTTGGCGATCGCGCCGTTGTAGAACACGTCGCGTCCGCCCCTGGCGACTTGTTCGAGGGTGTTCGCGAGATCCGGGTTGCGAAAGACCTCTCCGGTCTTCGGCGGGCGTCCGTTCGGCAGGAACACGGCGGCCGAGGCGGGATCCTGCGCCAGCTTGCGGGCGCCGCCCTCCCACTCGTCAGCGACCATCTCCGCAACCGGGTAGCCGTCGCGCGCGTAGCGAATGGCCGGCTGAAGCGCACGCGCAAGGGAAATCGTCCCGTGTTTCTCGAGCAGTTCGACCCACCCGGCAAGCGCGCCTGGCACCGTCACCGTGTACACGCCGGCACCCGGCATGTCCGTTTCACCCTTCGCCAGCAGCATGTCGGCATCAGCCGTGGCTCCTGCACGGCCGCTCGAGTTCAACGCGCGAAGCTGCTTCGTTTTCGCGTCGTACACGAGCGCGAAGACGTCTCCCCCGATCCCGGTCATCGTGGGCTCGACGACGGCCAGCACCGCGGCAGCCGTGACGGCTGCGTCGATCGCATTGCCGCCTTCCTGCATGACCTGCAAGCCGGCGGCGGACGCGAGCGGCTGGCTCGTCGCGATGACGCCGTTGCGGGCGAGAACAGGCGAGCGAGTGCCGCGAGGATTGCCGGCCGGGCGATCGCCGGGAAGCTGCGCAGACAGGATCGTCATAGTGGAAGCCGTGAGGAGCGCGGTCGCGGGCAGCAGACGCATGTCATCCTCCGAGGTGCTGGCGAACAAGGCGTTCGAGCAATCTGTTGAGCGGCTCACCCTCGAGCGCGAACGTTGACGTGGCAGCCGACCACGGCAGCTTGAAGCTGCGCGACATCGCCGACACCCAGACCTGTCGCACCGGCGCGTTCGGGCTGACGACGAACTTGGCCTCCGTGGGTTCCTCGAACAGGATCTGCAGCACGCCGTTCTGCAGTTCCACCTCGAAGCCCTCTTCGTCGGCAAGCGGCAGGAGCGAGCGCTGCGCGCCTTCCAGGGCTTCGTCGGCCTTCATCCTGAATTGCTGTTCCGTGAGCTCCGACATGATCGGTCAATCGTAATGCAGAAAGCAGGATGCGGAACGCTGCCAGCGGTCCGGTCGCTCTGCCTGCTGCCTGCTGCGTGCTGTCTACGTGATGATCCGCCGCGGAAGCAGCGCGCCGAGATGCATCGTCAAGTCGTAGACCGAGGCTCCGCACGCGAGTGCCACGTCTTCAGGCCGCGAGCCGTCGGTCCAATCGAACAGC
>WUUC01049872.1_pt1 | contig 12780 bp, 8 predicted proteins | sample 6278441 | NCBI WGS metagenome assembly WUUC01 (sample SAMN13675441, study PRJNA597444) | soil metagenome | isolation source: soil | place: USA: Washington | collected 2017-10 | reverse complement strand
TCCAGCACCATTGCGAGCGTATTTGCCGACGCTTCCAAGTCGTCGACGATGAGGACGCGCCTTTTCTGCGACGGAACGATCGTGCGCAAACCGTACTTCGCCACTACCGGCGGCTGCTCGGATTCGACCGCAGCAACCGGCAGCCGCACGATGAACTCGGCACCTCGCCCCAAACCCTCGCTTCGCGCTTCGACGCTGCCGCCGTGCAGCTCGAGCAGAATTCTCGCAAGCGTCAGTCCGATTCCGAGTCCGCCGTGCGAGCGTTCGAGCGTCTGATCCACCTGGACGAACATGTCGAAGATCTTCGAAAGCATCTCCGAAGGAATTCCAGGACCGTTGTCGCGCAGACGGATCACGGCGAGCCGGCCTTCCCGCTCGGCGGTGAGCCAGATGACGCCCGTCCGCGACGGCGCGTATTTCGCGGAGTTGTGGAGCAGGTTGCCAAAAACCTGGACGAGACGCGTGGCGTCTCCGTCGATCGTAAGCTGCTCCTCCGGTAGCACGACATTCAGTTGCTGGCGCTGGCGCTCGATGAACGGCTTGACGGCTTCGACCGCCGAGTTGAGCACGATTCCGAGATCGCACTTTTGCCGCCGAAGATCGATCTTCCCGCGGCTGATGCGCGAGACGTCGAGGAGATCGTCGATGAGGCGCGTCATCTGTTTAAGCTGCCGGCCCATGATCTCGCGTAACTCTTCCATTTTGGCGCGATCGTTCTCGACCATGGGCCAAATCGAAACCGCATTCGAGAGCGGCGCGAGCGGGTTCCTGAGCTCGTGCGCCAGCATGGCAAGAAATTGGTCCTTCCGCCGATCCGCCTCGATCAGCGCCGCTTCCGCGCGCTTGCGTTCGGTCACGTCGAACACCATCACGTAGAAACCGCGTACCAGCCCGTCTTCGGCAAAGTCCGGGACGTATGAGACATCGGTATCGCGAACGCCGAATTTGCAATGGCGGGTCGGCGCTTCGAAGCGCACCGTCTCACCCTTGAGGACGCGCTCGATATACGGAATTCGCTGGCTGAAAGTCTCTTCTCCCAACACTTCGCGTACCTCGCGCCCGACCAGTTCGTCGAGCGCGATACCAAACCACTCGTGATACGCGGCATTGGTGAAACGGTAATGCCCGTGGCGATCGATGTAGCTGATCATCGCGGGAACGTTATCGGCGACAAGCTGCAGACTGCGCTCGCTTGCGCGCAGCGCCCGTTCGGCGCTTTTGCGATCGGTGACGTCCAGCGCCATGACGAACACGCCGCGAACGCGCCCGCCGGCGTCGACGTCGCCGATGTACGCAAGCTCCGCCTCGCGTAGTCCGAGCCGCTGATGCTTGAGCGGGCCGTCGAAGCGAACCGACTCGCCGTTGAGCGCGCGCTCGAGATAAGGCTTGCGCTGCTCGTAGATTTCTTCGCCCACGAGATCGCGCAGGTGCTTTCCCTTGAGCGCTTCGGGTTCTATGCCAAACCACTCCCGGTACGCCGAGTTATTGAAACGGAAGCGTTGCTCCGAATCGAGGTAGCCGATAAGCGCCGGCATGTTATCGGCGATGAGTCGAAGCCGCTCTTCGCTCTCGCGCGCCGACGATTCGAGCGCTTTACGTCTGGTGAGGTCGCGCAGAAACCCGGTGAACAAAGGCGGGGTGGTATCCGGAACCGGAACGATTGCGATCTCCATCGGAAACTCGCTGCCGTCGGCGCGAAGCGCCGGTAATTCGATGCGCGTGTTGATGACCTTCCCTTCGCCGGTCTGGCGATAGCGTTCTAGACCACGGTAGTGCGCGTTGCGCAGCCGTTCCGGAACGAGCAGCTCGGCCATGCTCTGTCCGATCACCTGCTCATGCGTGTAGCCGAACACTCTTTCCGCGGCAGGATTGAATTCGACGATTCTGCCGTCCTCATCGATGCTCAAAATTGCGTCGAGCGAAGAGTTCAGGATTGCCGCCTTGCGCGACTCGCTCGCCTTCAACACTTCGCTCGCGCGCTTCCGTGCGCTGACATCGTCGGCGAAAGCGACAAAGCCATGGACATTGCCGAACGAATCAATGTCCGGAGTGTATTCCGCAGCGATCCAGCGGCTGCCATCCTGGTACGAAACCTCTGTTTCGAACCTCGCCCGCCTCCCCGCAAGCGCCTCGGCAACGCTCGAAGCGACCGCCTCATAAACCTTTTCGCCGAGAAGCTCGCGCATCGTCATCCCAATGATTTCGGATCGCGCGCGCCGGTACCAGTCTTCGTAGGCCTTGTTGATCAAAAGATACCGTTCGTTCTTGTCGATATAAGCAATCAGCGTTGGCGCAAGATCGGTGATGAGCTGCAATTGCTCCTCGCGGAGATTCAGCGCGAATTGCGTCTCGCGGAGCTTTTGCAGCGCCTTGAACTCGCTGTCGGCGAGCGACCGCGTGTCGTGATAACGGCGGCGAAGCTCGAGTAGAACCATAACCTGACGCCCCAGAATCATAAGCGCATCCTTCTGGAAATCGCTCAGCTCCCGCGGCTTGTAATCGAGCACGCACAGCGTTCCCAGCGCATATCCGCCGGGCGTCAACAGCACCGCTCCTGCGTAGAAGCGAAAGCCCGGCGCGGACGTGACAATCGGATTGCCGCAAAACCGCTCGTCTCTGGAAAGGTCCGACACGACGAGCAGCCCGGGATGCTGGATCGCAACCTTGCAGATCGAAAAGTCGAGCGGCGGAGCGCCGGTAAGAGCCACCTGCGACTTGAACCACTGCCGCCCGTCGGCGATGAAATTGATCGCTGCGATCGGCGCTTCGCATATCGACGCCGCGAGCCGCGTCAATTCGTCGAATGCAGCTTCGGGCTCGCTATCGAGGATGTCGTAGCGCTTGAGCGCCGCCACGCGTTCCTGTTCGGCACGTGAAAGCGAGGCAGCGTTGTCGAGGCCGACGCCGCTTGACGGCATCTATGCCCCCGCCGCGTACCGGGGAACCGCCGCCAACACTGCCTCGATCGCGTCGAGGCTCGCCGGCTTGACGATGTGGTGATCGAATCCGGCGGCAAACGCTCGGCGCCGATCTTCTTCCTGCCCAAAGCCGGTCAGTGCGATCAGCACAGGAAATTGCGGCCCGTGTTCTTCGCGCAGCTTGCGCGCGACCGTATACCCGTTCATTCCCGGCATCGCGATATCAAGAAAGACCGCATCGGGGCGAAACTCGCGCACCGCGGGAATCGCCGCAGCCCCGGAGAATTCGCTGCGCGCCTGATGTCCAAGCGCCTGCAGCATCATCACGAGCGTCGTCGCGGAGGCCTCGACGTCGTCGACAATGAGCACTCGCCGGCCATCAAGCTTGCCGATCCATGCGCTCGTTTCCTTGGCGCGTGATGACTTTTCTGTCGCCGGAAGAACCGGAAGCCGGACGATAAGCTCGGCTCCGCGGCCCAGCCCCTGGCTTTCAGCTTTGACGCTTCCTCCGTGCAGCTCGACCAGACTCTTGACCAGAGTCAAACCGATTCCCAACCCGCCCTTCGAGCGCTCGAGCGTCTGGTCGACCTGAGTGAACATATCGAAAATGCGAGGCAGCATCGGTTCTGGAATCCCGGAGCCGTTGTCGCGCACCCGCACGACGACATCGTTTCTGTCACGCTCTGCGCTCACCCACAGGATCCCGCCGCGCGGCGTGTACTTGACTGCGTTGTGCAGGAGATTGCCGAAGACCTGCATCAGCCTCGCCACGTCTCCGTCGAGCGGTATCGGCTCATGCGGAAGCGTAATGTTGAGCTCGTGTCCGCTCATCTCGATGAACGGGCGCATCGCCTCTACTGCTCCGCCGATCAAAGTTCCGATATCGGTGGTTTGCCGGCGCAGCTGGATCTTGCCGCGCGAGATGCGCGATACATCGAGTAAGTCGTCGATGAGCCGGCTCAGCTGCTGCACCTGCCGCCCCATCATCTCGCGGAGCTTGCGCAGCTCATCACTATCTTTTTCCAGCAAAGGCCAGAGCGCGAGCGCGTTTGCGATCGGCGCGAGCGGGTTTCTGAGCTCGTGAGACAAGGTTGCGAGGAACTGATCTTTCTTGCGGTCGGCTTCGATCAACGCCTCCTGCGCCTCCTTGAGCTCGTGGATATCGGTGTTCGATCCGACCCACATGCTGATTTTCCCCGTCTCGTCCCGCATCGCGTGCGCGCGTGACAAGTGCCAGCGAAACTCGCCGTCGCTGCGCCTGAAGCGGTGCTCGGATTCGAACGGTTCGCCGGTTTTGAGGCAATGCGCCCAGCGGGTCACGTTGGCTGCGAGATCGTCCGGGTGGACGAACTGCGTCCAGCCCCAGCCTTCGATTTGCTCGAGCGCGAGCCCGGTGAACTCGCTCCATTGGCGGTTGAAGTAATCGATCAGACCGTCGGGCCGGGCGGTGAAAATCTTCTGCGGCATGTGCTCGGCAAGAAAGCGGAAGCGCTCCGCCATATCGCGAAGCTCGCGCTCGTGCGCTTTACGTTCGCTCAAATCGAGCATCGCCCCCAGCATTCGCAGCGGCTTGCCTTGTTCATCGCGCAACACATAACCGCGATCGAAAACGTAGCACGTCGATCCGTCGCGGCGCAGATAACGGTATTCGTCGGACCAGTTCTCGGCGTCGCCGTCGATCACCTCGTGAATGCCTTTGACGACCCGCTCGCGGTCTTCGGGATGAATATGTTCGTACCACCACTTTGCGGTCGGCTCGACTTCTTCCGGTTTGTATCCGAAAAGCGTATGCAAGGCGTCGTTCCACCAGACGTCATTGGTCGTCAGGTCCCAATCCCAGATCGCGTCGTTGGTCGCTTTGGTCGCCAACCTGAAGCGCTGCTCGCTCGTTACCAGCGAATCCTGTTTTGCGCGTGAGACGACACTCAGGCGCAGCTCGAGCAGCGAGATGATTTGCCTCGCCAGAGTTGCGAGCGCGTCTTTCTGCCAGTTATGCAGATCGCGGGGCGCAAAATCGAACACGCATAACGTGCCGAGCGCATGCCCATCGGCGGTCACGAGCGGCGCCGCTGCATAAAAGCGGAGCTTGGGCGCTTTCGCCACCAAGGGGTTTTGGGCAAAGCGAGGGTCGGCCGCGAGATCGGGAATGACGAACAACTCCGGCGTCTCGATCGCGTGGACGCACAATGAAGCGCCGAGGTTAACTTCGCGAACCCCGAGCCCGATCGCCGACTTCACCCATTGACGTCCCTCGTCAATGAAAGAAATAAACGCGATCGGCGCTTTGCAGACTGCGGCGGAGAGGCGAGCTAGATCGTCGAAGCAGGCTTCCGACTCGGTGTCGAGAATGGCGTAGCGGCGCAGTGCGGCCAGGCGTTCTTGTTCCTGCTCAGGAGCGCGCATTGTTTGTTTAAAGGATCGGCTTAAGTCTACTGCGCTGCGCTCGAGTGCGAAACAGTCCAGTAATTCCTACGTACCGTAGGAGAGAGACCTACAGCCCGAACGCGCCGCGTGCCAGCCAACGGTGCGGGAATTCGGGCGCCGCACCAGCGCCGTGCGAGATCGGAGCCTCGAGCGGCTGCAGACAAACTGAAGCGTTCGCCTGTTTACTCAAACGTAATAGAGGGTTGAATCGATTCGCCCGTGGCTGGCACGCTTGTCGCTCGATATGACTTTGTAATTCAGGCCAAGGGCGGCCTGGAAACGGACAACGGCGTCCATTCAGCATGGCGACTCATGCGATGGACGCCTTTTTATTTTCATAGGGAGGAACATGGGCAAAGTAACGAGCAGACAACGAGGCCGGCGCCGATTCCTGAAGAGTGTCGCGGCGTACGGAGGAAGCGCTGCATTCGCCGCGATGGTGCCGCCGGCGATCCGCCAATCGGCATGGGCAGCGGGCTCCGACGCGCCCGAAAAGAAGGAGGTGAAAGTCGGATTCATTCCGCTCACCGACTGCGCTTCGGTCCTGATCGCGTCGGTGATGAAGTTCGACGAAAAGTACGGAATAAAAATCACGCCTTCGAAGGAAGCGTCGTGGGCATCGGTACGCGACAAGCTCGTCAACGGCGAGCTCGACGCATCGCATGTCCTCTACGGGCTGATCTACGGAGTACAGCTCGGATTGGGAGGGTCCAGGAAGGATATGGCGGTGCTGATGAACCTCAACCACAACGGCCAGGCAATCACGCTTTCGAATCAGCTCAAAGGCAAGGGAGTTACCGATGGCGCGTCGCTGCAAAAACTCATCGGTACTGAGAAGCGCGAATACACGTTTGCGCATACCTTTCCGACCGGAACGCACGCGATGTGGATCTACTACTGGCTCGCGGCAAACGGGGTTCATCCATTCAACGACGTGAAAACGATTACTGTGCCGCCGCCGCAGATGGTCGCCAATATGCGGGTCGGAAACATGGATGGCTTCTGCGTCGGTGAGCCTTGGGGAAACCGCGCGATCTACGACAACATCGGGTTCACCGCGGAAACGACGCAGGGAATCTGGAAGGACCATCCGGAGAAAGTCCTGGGAGCGACTGCGGAGTTCGTGCAGAACTATCCCAATACAACGCGAGCGATGATCATGGCGGTGCTGGACGCTTCCCGATTCATCGACACGATGGCGAACCGGCGCAAGGTCGCTGAGATCATCGCCGACAAGTCGTACGTCAACTGCCCGGTCGACATCATCAACCAGCGGCTCGAAGGACAGTACGACAACGGCATCGGCAGAAAATGGGGCGATCCCGACTACATGAAGTTCTACAACGGCGGCTTCGTGAACTTCCCCTGGTTGTCGGACGGGATGTGGTTCCTCACTCAGCACAAGCGCTGGGGACTCCTCAGGGAAGACATCGATTACCTGGCGGTCGCGAAATCGGTCAACCGCATCGCTCTCTTCTCCGAAGCGGCAACGCAAGCGAAAGTGCCGTTGCCCAAGGAGCCCATGCGCTCATCGAAGCTGATTGACGGCGTCGTCTGGGACGGCAAGGACCCGAAGAAGTACGCGGGCTCGTTCGCGATCAAAGTCTAGAGGAAGAGCGCAAATGACGCCGGTCACGCAAACTCGCACGCTCAATCTCATCATTCCATCCGCTGACACAAAGACAGACGCAAAGACGGACGCGCAGCCCCTTGTTCACGAGCGATCCGGCGACGGCTTCGTGAAGATTTTCCGCGCGGCGGCGGCTTCGCTCGATCGGCTGGTGCGGCTGCTCTTGCCCGCCGCGGTTGGGCTCGGAATCTTCATCGGCGTGTGGGCGATGTTGTCGCAGTCGAGCCTGCTGCCGGGCCCCGGCAAAACATTTGACGCGGCGCTTCTCCTCTTCAGCGATCCCTTCTATATCAAAGGCCCGAACGACCAGGGGATAGCCTGGAACATCCTCAATTCGCTCCAGCGGGTCGGCCTCGGCTTCGGCATGGCGGCGCTCATCGGTATTCCGTTCGGCTTCCTGATCGGCCGCTTTGCATTCCTTTCGGGAATGACGGCGCCAATCGTCAGCCTGCTTCGCCCCGTGAGTCCGCTCGCATGGCTGCCGATCGGTCTCCTCGTCTTCAAAGCCGCGAACCCGGCGGCGATCTGGGTAATTTTTATTTCGGCGATCTGGCCGATGATCATCAACACCGCCGCCGGCGTGCGCCAGATCCCGCAGGACTACCTGAACGTTGCGCGCGTTCTCAATCTCTCCGAATGGAAAGTGTTCACGAAAATCCTTTTCCACGCGGTGCTGCCGTACATGATGACCGGAGTGCGATTGTCGATCGGAGTCGCGTGGCTCGTGATCGTCGCTGCCGAGATGTTGACCGGCGGAGTCGGAATCGGCTTCTGGGTGTGGGACGAATGGAACAACCTCAACGTCGAGCACATCATCATCGCGATTTTCATCGTCGGCATCGTCGGGCTGCTGCTCGAGCAGACGCTCATGCTGATCGCAAAACATTTCGACTATCGCTAGGGAGCGGCGCGTGGAAAAATTTGTGCAACTGGAAAACGTCGGTAAGGACTTCGACACCAAGGCGGGGCGGTTCTCAGTCCTGAACAAAATCGACCTCAGCATAGCCAGAGGAGAATTCGTTTCACTCATCGGCCACTCGGGATGCGGGAAGTCGACCCTCCTCAACGTTCTCGCCGGTTTGCTCAGACCGACCGAGGGAGTGTTGCTATGCGCAGGACGCGAGATCAACGGGCCGGGCCCCGATCGCGGAGTGGTGTTTCAGAATCACTCGCTGCTGCCGTGGCTGACCGCTTTTGACAACGTGTATCTCGCGGTCGAGCGCGTGTTCGGCGCGAGCGAAAGTAAAGCGCGATTGAAAGAGCGCGTTCGCCGCGCGCTCGTGCTCGTGCATCTCGAAGCGGCGCAGCACAAACGGCCGCCGGAGCTTTCGGGCGGGATGAAGCAGCGTGTCGGCATCGCGCGGGCGCTGTCGATGGAGCCGAAGCTGCTGCTCCTCGACGAGCCGTTCGGCGCGCTCGATGCGCTGACCCGCGCGCACCTGCAGGATGAGCTGATGAACATCGTCGCGCAAACGCACAGCACGGTCCTCATGGTCACGCACGACGTCGACGAAGCAGCGCTGCTCTCCGACCGTATCGTCATGATGACGAACAGCCCGGTGGCGACGATCGGTCAGGTCGTGCAGGTCAAACTTCCGCGTCCGCGAAACCGCCTCCAGCTCGTCAACGATTCGCGCTATCACGAAGTGCGTGGCGCGGCGCTCAAGTTTCTTTATCAGAGACAGCTGAAAGCGGCGTAGCGAATAACAGCGTTCTCCTCTCCTCCTTGACCGCCCGGATAGGGCGGTTTTTTTATCCGATCGTGTCTTCAAGCAACCACGATGTAGTAGAGCAGGAGCAGATTGACGGTGATGGCGACGATCGCGATCGCGCGCCATAGCGCCGTCGGGTCGCGTTCCGCGAGCGGCATCCGGACGACGCTCACCGGATTGCGCTCTTCGCGCTCGAGCGCCAGCAACATCTCTTCGGCCGTCTCGAACCGGCGCTCGCGATCGCGCGCGACCGCTTTCAGAATGATGTTTTCCAGCCACTGCGGAATATCGGGCCGGTAGCGCGACGGCGGAATCGGATCACCGAAGCGCGGATGCTGGAAAGGCTCGATCTCGCCGTAAGGATACTTGCGCGTCAGCAGATGGTAGAGCGTCGCTCCCGCCGAGTAGAGATCGCTTTGCGCGGTCGCAGCCGCGCCCGAAAACAATTCGGGCGCCATGAAGCTCGGCGTGCCGGCGTTGCCGTGGCCGTTTTCCTCGGCGGCAACTGCGGCAACGCCAAGATCGAGAATGTGCACGCTCTTGTCTTCTCCGAGCAGCACGTTCCCGGGCTTGATATCACGATGGACGACGTGCAGGCGATGCAGCGCCGACAAACCTTTCACGACGCTGGTTGCGATGCGGCTCGCGTCGGCGGACGAAAAATGACTGCCGTGTTTCAGATGCGCTTCGAGCGTCGCGCCGGCATGGTGCGTCATCACGAAGTAGAGCCGCGTGCGATGGGTAAGCGGAACGATCTGCGGAAAAAACGGTGAAACGACGCGCTTACCCAGCCATTCTTCGGCAAGCAACGCTTCACGTGCGTCGCCGTCGTCGCGCATCGCCGGGTTCAGCGTTTTGAGCACGAACGGGCGCCGGCTCGCAATCTGCCGCACTTTGTAGATCAAGGTGACGCGCGATTCGTGCAACAGCTCTTCGATGCGAAAGCCGTCGATCTCCTGTCCCGGCTTCAAGCGATCAGGCGGAAGAAGCGCGCGTTCCTGCGCCAGCGACTCGCGCAGATTCGGCTTTGGCAACTCGTCGACCCGGACGAGGAGCGCGGTCGCATTGTCGCGACTGCCGCATGCGATCGCGCAGTCGATGAGCTCCTGCGCCGCGACTCGCGGATCGCGCACCAGCAGTTTCTTGAGCGCCGGCGCATCGAGCGTCTCCCATGCACCGTCCGAGGCAAGCAGAAAAATATCGCCGGGATTGAGCTCACCTCCTGAATGATCGAGAACCAGATGCTGGTCGAGGCCGACCGCGCGTGTCAGCACATGTTTGAGGTCGGGACGGTCCCACACATGGTCGGTTGTGAGCTGCTCAAGGTCGCCGTTGCGGAAACGGTAAACGCGAGTGTCGCCGACGTGAGTCAGCCAATAGCGGTTGCCTCGCAGGATCAGCATGCTCAACGTCGAAGCCATTCCCTGAAAGTTGTCGTGCCGATGCGCCTCGGCGTGCAGCCAGCGGTTGAGCGCGGTCAATACGCGATCGAGCGCGAACGGAATCTCCCACGTTTCCGGAGTCGAGTAATAATCCGCGAGCGCTCCGCGCACCGTGTATTCGGCCGCCTCACGCCCACCGTCGTGTCCGGAGACTCCGTCGGCGATTGCGAAAGCGATTCCTTTGGTTGTGAGCTGCTCGTCGTCCGGAGTGACGACGCCGAAACAATCCTCGTTCCGTTCGCGCTGCCCGGCATGCGTGGCGTGACTGAACGAGACAGCAAGGTGAGAGGAGGCAGGAGCGAAGTGTGCACCGCGCGGCATGGAAGCTCCGTGTCCATTCTCAATGTTTTCGATGGAACCCAGGGCGCGAGGAGACAGGTCGTTCATGCGAGCTTCTTCATGCGTTCTTTCTTACTCCCGACGCCTCACTCCACACTCGTCATCCCCCGATGATCATTAGATTCTCGCCGCTGTCATATGCGCGGCACCCCAGGTCGTTCTCCACCGGGTCTTGACGCTCGCTAATCCAATGAGCGCGATGATGGCAAGCGATGCGAAAGCGAGCAATCCGGCTTGATAATCTCCAGTCATCTGCTTCGAATATCCGAGGCTGGAAGCGAGATAGAATCCGCCCAGACCGCCGGCCATTCCGACGAGCCCTGTCATTACGCCGATCTCTTTGCGGAAACGTTGCGGCACGAGCTGGAACACCGCGCCGTTGCCCATTCCAAGACAGAGCATGATGGCAGCGAACACCGCCAGCGCTGCCCATGACACCGGCAAACCGAAGCTCGCCACAAAGAGCAGCGCCGCCGCGCAGATGTAGACGACAGAAAGCGATTTGATTCCGCCGATTCGATCGGCGATCGAACCCCCGACAGGACGCATGAACGAACCCGCAAACACGCATGCTGCAGTGAAGTAGCCTGCGACGACCGGGGACAAGCCGTACATATCGCTAAAGTAGATCGTCAGGCTCGCGGCCAGTCCGACGAACCCCCCGAAAGTGACGCTGTAGAAAAACATGAACCACCACGCGTCTCGATCGCGCAAGACCTTGAGATAGTCGCCGATCCGTTTCGCGCGCGGGTAGTCCGGGCTGTCTTTCGCCATCCACAGATATGCGACAAGCGTGATGACGAGCGGAATCAAAGCGAGACCGAGCACGTTGTTCCAGCCGTAAGCAACTGCAAGGCCGGGCGCAAACAGCGCGCCGAGCGCGGTGCCCGAATTCCCCGCGCCTGCGATTCCCATCGCCTTTCCCTGATGCTCGGCCGGATACCAGCGCGAAGCAAGAGGAAGCGCTGCGGCAAACGATGCGCCCGCAACGCCCAGAAAAAGCCCAAGCACCAGGGTTTGCTCGTAGGTGTGAATACCGAAGCGCCACGCGACGAAAAGCGCGCCGATGACGATCACCTGACCGATAAGTCCCGCCCGTTTGGGTCTGAAGTGATCGACCAACACTCCCATCACCAGGCGCAGCAGCGCTCCAGCGAGCACCGGAGTCGCGACCATCAGACCTTTCTGCACGGAGCTCAAATCGAGGTCCGCGGCGATCTGCACGCCTAGCGGCCCGAGCAGCACCCACACCATGAACGACAGATCAAAGTAGAGAAACGCCGCGATCAGCGTCGGCGTATGCCCGGATGCGAGAAACGACTTTTTGTCCATCGTTGGACCTCCGAAGTTGTGAAATCGGTGGCGCGGCGCGGTTGCCGAAGCCGGAGCTGCTGGTTTGTTATTCCGAATCGCAATGTCATTGCGAAGAGCACGCGCCGTAGCGACCTCTCTCCGCCGACCTGGATCGCCGGCGCGCGCAGCCCGCGATTGACGGACATCCAAATCGGCGATCGGAGCCGCTACATGCGCAGGAACACTTGGCCTTGCTCGACCTTGACTGCGAAACTTCGGGTGCAGCCTTCGTCCGGCTCCTGAGCGCGGCCGGTTTCGAGGCAGACGATCCATTGGTGCAGCGGGCACGAGACGTGCCTTCCAAACACGATTCCCTGCGACAGCGGCCCGCCCTTGTGCGGACAGCTATCGTGCAGCGCGAAAACTTCGTCGGCGGCGTTGCGGAAGATCGCGACGTCGCCACCCTCGGTGTTGACGACTCGCGCGCCCAGGCGAGGAATGTCGGTAAGCGCGCAGATTCTTTTCCAGCGATCGTCATTCCGGCGAAAGTCGGAATCCAGAGATTGACTCGACTGGACACCGGCGTTCGCCGGTGTGACGGTCTCAGTGCGCATCCGGCAGCACTCCCGCCTGGACGATCTTTGCGAGCCCGGTCTCGCGCGCGTGCTGTTCGAAACCTTTGTTGCGCCAGAAGAACGCGCCGGGCATCGTCGTCGGAATGACGAGCACATAGAACAGCGCGCGCCCGATGACTGCGGTCGCCACCACCACGCCCGCTGTAGCGAGCCACGCGATGAATCCGGTCCCGCCTTCAATTTGCGTGAGACCCAAACACGAAATCAGAACGGCGCTCAAAGCGAGGCCCGTATTGCGCAAGAGATACGTCTTGCCGAATGTCGTGCGCTGTTCAAGATGCGACGCGGCGGCTTCGCCACCGGCTTTCTCGAGAGCGCGCGCATGCGCGATAAGGCCGATCGCTTCGATGGCGAGACCGAGCAGCATTGGCAACGCCAGAATGCCAA
>WUUC01171835.1_pt1 | contig 12781 bp, 1 predicted proteins | sample 6278441 | NCBI WGS metagenome assembly WUUC01 (sample SAMN13675441, study PRJNA597444) | soil metagenome | isolation source: soil | place: USA: Washington | collected 2017-10 | reverse complement strand
TCATGCGCGAGCGCGCGACCTCGCCCGTCGGGTCGGAGGCGACGGCGAACTCGCTTTCGATCTTCGAGAGGCCGGTGCGGAGCGTGCGTGCGAAGTCGTTCACCTGCGCGTCGGTGGGCACCGACTTGCCGCCGAGGTCGCGATTCCAGACGAGGTAGAGCGCCGCCGAGAGCGGGAGCGAACGCGCCTTCAACTCCTGCACGAGTGAGATGAGTTCGAGCAAAGCGGGGGCGGTCGGATTGGGCGGCGCGAACGGGTCGAGGCCGGTCAGCTCGATCAGCATCAGCAGCTCGCGCACGCTCAGGCTCAGTTTGCGCGCGAGCCAGCCGCGCCGGAAAATCTCGCTGACGTGAGGCACCGTGAGCGGCGTTGTGTGGTTGTAGCCGAGCGCCGCGACGATGCGCGCGAACTCGTCGCCGGTGAGGTTGAACGCGGAGCGGAGCGATTCGGAGTGGGCCGTCAGGCTCGCCGTGCCGCCGGCCAGAAACTCACCGTAGCCGTTGTCGGCGTAGACGGCGTCCTGCTTTAAGAGCGCGGGATTGAGGAACATCTGCCGGTAGAGCGCGCCTTCGCCGTAGGTGCCGATGTCGGAGAAGCAGGCGAGCAGCGGCAGAAGGTCGCGCTTCGGCGAAAGGCTCAGAGCGCGCATGACGCGGACGAGGACGCCGAGGCGCGGGAGGAGTGTAAGAAAGCCGGCGTCCAATTTGGCGGGCGTGTCAACGTCGCTCGCGTCGAGCGGGGCCGCGTCGACGCGATAGAGCGCGCAGACCGCTGCGTCCGTCTGCTCAATCGTCCAACCCGTCTTTTTCCAGAGCCGGACGAAGCGGAGCAGGCGTACGAACTCCACCTCGTCGAGCCGGTTCGAGTCGTCCGCGGCGGGCCGTGTGTGCCTGAATTCGAGCGTGTCGAAGTTGCAGGGGTCTGGGTCGTCGGCCGTGCTCGTGAGGGTGATGAGTCCCATGATGCGCGCGTAGTTGGGAGGAGACTTCACCCACGTCTTGATGTTGCCGCCGTACTCGGCCGGGTTTGGCGCGAGCGCGCCGGTAGGCAGCAGCGCGTCGAACTCGGCGTCGGTGGCAGCGTTATTGTTCGTCTTGAGCTTGGCGAGCGTTGCGACCGAGACGCCGAGCCGTTCCAGCTTGGGGAGCAGGTACGCGTCCGGGTTGATGAAGCGCGTTCGGAGTATCGAGACTATCTCCTCGTAAGTGATGCCGACGCGGCGCGCGAAACTCTTCGCGTTCGAGAGCGAGCCGACGGCGTCCGGCTCCGTAATGGGGAAGCCGTACAACTTCAAAAGTGGGACGGCCGCCGAGTCAGTCAGAATCTCGTACTCGGCGCGCGAGACGGAGAGTTCCTCCGCAAGGATGTCGCGCCACCCGTAGGTCTGCGCGCCGCGCTCGAGCGCGTCGCTCACGCGCAGCCGCTCCAAAGCCAGCGGCAGCGGGACGCCGAACTTGTCGAAGTGGCGGCGGAGACTCTCCAAAGGCCGGTGAAAAGGCAGCGGCGCGGGGAAACTCTCGTTCCGCAGCACCGTGTAGGCAGAGTCTATGACGAATTGCGGGCTGGCGAGCAGGTCGGCCGAAGCGGTGCCGCCGGTGTCGTGGCCGGTGTAGCCTTCGAGCGAGAGCGTCTGGACGCCGTTGGCGACGAAGTATTCGAGCGTCTCGTTAACCACGTCAATGTAAGGCAGCGCCGTATTCGTGTTCTCGCAGGTCAAAGGCAGGTGCTCAATGTCCGGGCGGCGGTCGAGCAGAACGTTCTGCGGGTTGGGGTTGAGGTCGGGGTTGTCGAGGAACTGAAGCAGGTCAACGAGGTACGCGGCCGGCGAGAGCACCGAGCGGCAGTGGTCACACTCGCAGAAGTCCATCTCGCCGAAGAGCGTCTCAAGGGTCTCGTACGCGAGCACGTCCTCCGCGTTCGGCGCGGCGCCCGGTGTGCCGGACGTCGAGAGGCCGTCGGCGGCGGGTCGCGCGATGCCCTGCGAAACGGACTGGGCAGAGTTGTTAGTCTGGCCGGAGTGTTTCGGGGCGGGTTGCCGCATTAACGCCGACGTGTCCTGACCGGGGCGTGCGGCCTGCGCGGGCGCGGAACCGAGTGCGACGCCGTTCCTCGCGGTGATGTAACTGACGGCGATGTTAAGGACGGCGTTGTGTACCTGCACGGAGCGTTCGTGGACGGCCGCGGCGGCGTCCGCCCCGCCGAGGTCTTCCGCGAACTTGCGGACGAAAGCCTCCTTGTCATACCGGACGACCTTGTAGGCGGAGTCCACCTCGTGCTTCAACAGTCCGGCCATGGCCCCGTCGTCCGGCGTTATCTGATAGACACGCTGGAGCCGCTTAATCTGCGTCAGAGTCTCCGGCGCGACTTCGATGCCTTGCCGGCGCACGTACTGTTCGATTGGCTGCGCGCCCAGCTCGAACCTGTCCTGATGCTCCGTCAAAAATTCGCGCACCTGTTCGCGTGCACCGACGCCCAACCCGCCGCTCCCGACCATCTCCGCCACCGCGGCCGTCGGGTAACTCAGGCGCACCTGCGCGGCGAGGTACTGCGCGTAGTTCTCCCGCTTCGCTTCGGGCGTGTCGCCGGGAACCTCCTTCGGGATGGGCACCTCTTCGGTCAGCAGAGACTCCCAGCGCGCGGCGCGGTGGAACCCCGCCTGCGCGAGCTGAAGCGGGTCGCTCAACTCTCCCTCTGCCGCCGCGTGCAGAGCCGAGACGAGCGGCGCGTTGTTGACGGTCAGGAAGGCCAGTTTCCCGTCCACCTGCAAACGGCGCGCGGCCTCGGCCCCGAGGGCTTCGGCAGCCGCGTCCCAGAAGGACGCCATGTCGGCGCGGTGCGCCGTGTAGAGTTCCGCGAAACGCTGTTGCTGCGCGTCGTCGAGCCGCGACACACTCAGCATCTCTTTCATAGACGAAGCGCCGACGACCGTCGCTCCGCTCAGCAGGCTCCGTGCACCAAGCGCCTGAAAGCGTCCGACCACTTCGGTCACGTCGTCGGCGCTCGCACGCGGAATCAAGCCCTGCTCGGCCGCCCTGTTCCAGACGGCGGCGAGCGTCGCGGCGTCCGTGTGATAGAGCGTCTGCTCGCTGGCGGGAAGTCCCGCGCGGAAGAGCGCGTAGAAGTAGGCCGGCTCGATTCCGCGCCCGCCCTCGCCGTCTTCGTTTTGTGCGTTCGACTCACTGGAGCGTGCGCTGAACTGCTCGGCCAGCGCGGCGAGCGCCACGGCACGCGCGTCCCAACCACTCTTGTTCGCGAGGTAGGTTATGTCTTGCCGCTCGTCCGTCTCCTGAAGCTCGCCGAGCGACCCCTTGTAGTGAATCGCCAGCGCACCCTTCAAAGTCTCGTACTCGCTCGGCAGCGCCGCGGAGTTCGAGGGCAGCGTGACGTTCAGCGTCTCGCGCGTGCCCGCGTCGTACAGCACCTCCGACGCGGCGAGCACGGAATCATTCGCGTAGACGACCGTCTGAAAATCCGGCCGCTCCTTCCCCAGCGCGCGCACCTTCGCGGCGGCGACCGTAACGCCGTAAGCGCCCCGCGCGTCGGTCTGCGTCTCGGCCAGCAAGACATCCCGGCCGACGTTCTTATCCAACACGCGCACGCGCAAACCCCCGACGCCCCCGCGCTCTGGACTCGCGACCGTGCCGCTCAACGTGTAGTCGTCGCCCCCCACGCCCGCACCCCCGCCGCCGCCCGCCGGAGTCACATCCACCGGCACCTTGACGGCTATCTCGACCGGAACGTCCCCCGCGCTCACGTTCCACAGGACGGAATCTTCCGTGCTGCTAATCAACTCCCCGCCGGCAAAGACCTTGAAGTAGAGGTCGGGCTCGCGGTCGAAGAAGAGCTCGCCGAAATACGACCTAGTGAACTCGATCTGGAAGCGCCCATCCACGTCCGTCACAGCGCTCCCCACCATGTCGTCAACGATCCTGTCCTTATCCCACGCCTCCACCCGCAACCCCTCGACGCCCCTCCGCGACTCGGAGTCAACAACAAGGCCATTGATTTTGAAAACCTTCTTCATTGCCATGAGGGTATTTCGTCCTTACGCCTTGCAGGGCGTTGTTCGGTCAGAATTTCGGGTTCAGGCGTTTGGTATTCCTGTTGATTTTTTGGACTTGGTGTCTGTCATTCCACATAAACATGCCGAAGTAATGATGTGTTGCTTTTGGGACTCGTCTTCGGTCAGTGGAATGGTGACGGTTATATTTCCTTCTTCGGTCAATGACTTTGTGCTTCCACCCACCGGTAGAATGGTAGCCTCCGTGCCCAATCGCTTTTTCCCTTCTTTGCCCGAACAGGCCATAGTCCGGATTACCGATGCTCCACTCAATGACGGTTAGATTGTATTTAACAGGAAACCGTCCGCCGTGCGCTGATAGGTGGAATGTCCAGCCCCAATGTTTGGTGTCTCTCTTGTGGAGACTGGTGTTTTTATCGTGGCTATTATCTTCATGGTCGTCAGTCGCTTCCACTTCATCATCCTCCTGCTCTTCAACGGTGGGATCAGGCTTAGATTTGCCCACGTCGAGGTACTTAACCTCGTAGCGCTTATGCACCAATCGGGTGCGCTCGTTATAAATCCTCTCCTTACCATCGAGCATTTCAGCCGCCGGCACCGCGTTTACAAGTGTGGTCTCAGCCTCAGTATCTCTTAGAATGATGTACTGATCGCTCGAGCCGAGCCAATGATTGAATCTTTCACGGAAGTCTTTATCAGCTCGCGCTGCCTTATAAGTATTGAGCATGTCCCGAAAATCACCGTACTCGATATTGTCTTTTTTTGAAGTATAAGTTTTGAGGATCTTCCTGAAACGGATTCCGTCTTTCGGCGGTTTTGACTTGTCTCCATTTCCGATTCCTTCTCCGTGAACACTGTAGTCCTGAGCCCCCGTGGGGTCTTGATTGACCACCGGGTTGTTGCGGGCGTAGACGTACGGCGTCCATTGGATTCGCTCCTCGGCCAGCGGATCAACTGACAGCCACCGGGCTAACCAGGGTGCGTAATATCTCGCGCCGAAGTAGTCGAGACCGTTCTCGTCGTCGCGCTCCTTGCCGCAAAATCTGTAGCGTTTCGGCGTCTCGGTCTGGCTGCGGACGGCTTGGTACGAGGTGCTGCCGTAGGGGAAGTATTCTTCGTAGGAGATGATTTGGGCCTGGTCGTCGAGCTCAAGGGAGGCAGAGCCGAGGTGGTTGCCGAGTTGGTAGCGTGTGAGTTGTGCGGGTGAAGAATCGTTGCCGACGGTGCGGGTCTCGACGATGGCGATGCGCTGCTGGTCATCCATGACGTGCAGCGTCGTGCGCTCCAACTCGACGGTGTCGCCGTCGGGTTCATAGTCGCGGAAGATTTCAAAGCCGTCGAGGTAGATGCGCTCCTTCATGCGGGTGGGCGTCCGGCCGGCGGGGGCGTGGCGCTCGGTCACTTTGCGGACGCGCTGGCCGGCTGAGTCGTAGACGTACCAGGTCGTTTCGGGTGTCCCGCTGTTCACGACTTGTCGAGACGTGGCGCGGAGCTGGTCGCGGTAGTCCCACTGCATGAGCGGCAGGTGGGGCATGGCTGTGATGTTGCCGTGGAGGCCGGCTGGGCCGTCGTATTGATAGGTTTCGGTGGTCGCGCCGAGGGTGGTGCTGCTCAGGCGATTATTCACCTCGCCGGGTTCGAGCTGACTGGTTTCGTTGTAGGCGTAGGCGCGCGCCCAGCCGGGGTGCGCGGGGTCGCTGCCGCGGTGCTGCGTCGAGAGGATGTTGCCGACGGCGTCGTAGACGTAGCGTTCGAGATAGGTGCCCAACGCCTGGCCGTCGCCGGGGTGGTCGAGTCGGGCGTGAAAGCCGCCGAGCGCGTCGGGCGGGGTGGGCGAGTTGCGCTGGCCGCCGAGTTGGCCGAGGTGCTCGCGGCCCGTCGCTTCGATGAGCCGGTGGAGGGAGTCGTACGTGTATTCGGCGCTCGGCTCGACGCGTTGGTTGCGGAAGTAGACGCTCTGCTGCGCGCCGTCGCGGACGTGTGTGATGTTGCCCGCGGGGTCGTATGTGTATTCGAGATTCTGCAAGGCCGAGCCGGGCCAGCCGGGCGGCCCCGCGCCGTCGGCGGGAAAGGCGGAGGCGTCGCGCCGCGTGTGCAGGCGCACGAGGCGGGAGGTCAGGGGGTCGTATGCGTAAGTCGTCCGCGCGCCGTTGCCGTACTCGATCAGCGTGCGCCGGCCCCTGGCGTCGTAGTTGATGTCGGCGACGAAGGTGGTGGCGGCAGCCGCGCCCTGCAAATTCACTTCGACGCGTTCGAGCAGGTTGGCTTCGTTGTAGAGGTGTCGGACGACGCTTTCGTCGGGTGTGGTCACCTCCGTCGGCCGGTTGAGCGCGTCGAAGCGCGTGCTGCTGGCGTAGCCGTCCGTTTCCAGCGGCACGGCCGCGGCCCAGTCCAGCGTCGCCTTGTACTCGACGGCAAGCTCTCGGCGGCTGCGCAGCAGGTTGCCTTTGAAGTCGTACTCGTCGCTGTGGACGACGCCCGCCTGGTCGAAGAGCTTGAACACTCTGCCGCGCAGGTTGTTGGCCTCCGGGTTCGGCGTGCCCTCGCCGTAGACCGTGCGCCCGACGAGCATCTCCGCGCCCGCGCCTTCGCGCAGGAAGGAGTCGGTCGGCCGTCGCAGTTGGTCGTAGGCATTGCGGAACTGCTGGCCGCGGCTGTCCCAAACGTAGAGTGGCTTGCCCGCCACGTCTTTGAGAATCCAGCGCTCGCCCGCCTCCATGCTCGCGTGGTGGATGGGCTCGCCGCCGTCCTTCTTTTCGCCCTTCGACGCGATGTCGTAGTCGTATCGCATGACGAGGCGGTCTTCCGCGTCGTAGACTTCGCGCCGGTTGCCTTCGATGTCGAAGACGACGCGCGTGCTGTAAGGCTCGACGTTGAGGGGCGTGGAGTCACTGTACTGGGATCGGTTGTCAGCTACCGTGAGGAAGGCGCGACCGAGCGGGTCGGCGTGCGCGACCGTCGGCGTGTTCGCGTGGACGGCGGCCTTTGCGGCGGCCGTCTGTTCGCGTGCGTCAACGCCGACGCCCTGACGCCGCGCGTGCCAGGTGAGCAGGTACTCCGCGGAGGGCAGGCGTTTGAAGAAGTCGCCCACGTGGGCGTCCGTCGCGGGGTCGGATATGAGAAGGGTGTCGGTCGTGTCCCAGGTTTCCCGCCGCCAGGAGTTGAAGACGACCTTCTCCCATGTGTGGTCGGGGTGCAGCGTGGCGACGACGCGGCCGGCCGGGTCGTAGAAGAGCACAGGGCTGACGCCGACGCGCACGTCGAACTCGAAGTGCTGTGTGTCTGTGAAGAAGGGCTCGTAACGGCGGACGGGATGACCCTTGTTGTCGTAGATCGTCCAGCCGCTTCCGACCCAGCGCGGGGCGACATCGTTCTGCGTCATGGAGGGGCGGCCGTCCGCGCCGATGACGAGACGGCCGCCGCCGTCGCGCCGCGGCACGGGCCCCGGCTCCGCCTGAATCTTCTTCTGGATTTCGCGCCCGAAGCCGTCGGAGTAAGAGAAGCTGTGCTGGAATTTTGACCCGCCCGCGGGGACTGAGTCGGCGTAGTGCGTCTCGCGCGCGAGCGTGTAGACGCACGCGGGTCGCGGGTCGGTCTGCGACTTCGTGCGCCGGTAGGCCGAGAGGTCATAGAGCAGCCGCGTGGTGGCTCGCCCGATGACGGCGAGCGGATTCGACAGTGGGTCGGAGAGGTGGCCGAGGACGGCGGCCTCGGTGAGATCGGCCCCGAAGCCTTCCAGCGAATCGCCCTCGGCCGGCGCGGGCGGCGGCTTGCCCATGACGGCCGTGCCCACCACCATGCCGAGCGCGTCGAAGGCGACGGCGGTGCGGTTGCCGTTCGGGTCGGTCAGCCAGAAGGGCTGAAGCACGCGGTAGTCAATCCTGACGGCGGCGTTGCCGTCGTCGTCGAGCGTCGCGGCCGTGACCACGTTGTCGAGCGCGTCGCGCGTCTCCAACGTCAACAGATCGTAGGCGTCGTAGGTGATTAGACTCTCGGTGCTTAAAGCGTCCGTGTGGAAGGGGTCGCGGAAGCGTCGCGGCACGAAGAAGTGCCGACGCGCGTAAGTTAACTCTTGCGCCGGAGAGTCCGCGGCGTCGGGAGAGAGGAAGACGCGCGCGGAAGGAAGCCACCAGTCTCCGTCCCCTTCGCTGTGGACGTAGCGCCCCTCGTCCTCCAACATGGCCGCGCTCACGCGCCCGCCGAACGCGTCCGCCAACAGTGCCGCCGTGAAGGCCAGCTCGTAGCTCTCGAAGGGGAGCGCCAGCGTTTGTAGCTGACCGAGCGGCAGCGCGCCTTTCAGGTCGTCGCGGCGGTAGAGCGTGCGCGCGTGCCCGATCAGGCGCTTACGAGGCGCGTTCGGCGGAGGGCTCTGTTCGTAGCTGATGGACGCGGCGGCCACGGCCACGGCTAGCAGTCCGTTCAGTGTGAAGCGGCTGCTGCCCAGCGGCGGCACAACGCCGGTCAACTCGTACGTGCGCGCCTCGCAGGGCAGCGGCGCGCGGTAGTCGTCCGGCGCGCCGACGTGATTTGTAAAGTCGTTCTCCGCGTATGTAATCAGCGGCACGGCCTGCTTCGCCCGGTCGCGTGGCTCTAAATTACCGTCGGCGTGGCTGCGGCCGTAGCAGACCGCGGCGGATTTCAGGACGTTGCCGAACGCGTCCACCTCCAGCGTCAGGGCGTGCTCTACGCGCGGGTCGGCGGGGTCGCGCTCGTAGTGGTAGTTGAGGGCTTCGCGCTCGTGTGTGAAGAAGACCGCGTGGCGGTTCTCGCCGCGCGGCTGGAGCAGCTCGACGGTGAAGTTCTGCTCGGTCACCGTGTAGGGATGTTGCGCCCTGCCGGTGCGGTCGGCCGCGTAGACCTCGCGGCGCAACATCGAGCCCCGCAGCGCGCGGCAGGCTTCGCGCTCCTCCGCGAGCGTCAATCCGGCGGGCAGCGCCGTGTCTTCCAGCAGAAGCTTGCGCGCGTCGTCGTCAGACAGGTGCGGCGCGCGGTAGTACTCGCCTTCGTCCGCGCCGTCGAGGAGCCCTGCGAAGAAGTCCGAGACGTGCTCGCGGCCGACGTAGAGGCCCGTGTGAAACCATGTCCTGGTGTGAATCGGCGGGACGTGGGACGAAGCGGCGACGTTGTCGCCGATGGGGAAGTCGCCGCCTGCGCCGAGCGCCGCGAACTCTTCGGTGTCCCACTGCTCGACCATGCCGAAGCCGCGGAACTCGCGCTCCTCGCCATCGAAGTAGCCGTGGTGATACGCGTAGCGCGTGACGAAGCGGTTGCGGCTGACGTGGTCGTACGACTCCACGCGCTCGACGACGTGGACGGGGAACGGCAGTCTCGTAATCCAGGGCGCGCCCGCCGCCCTGTCGGACAGGTAGAACTTCGTCGAAGAGACGTAACTCACGCGCGTCTCCGCCCCGAGGTTGTTGACCACGCCGACGAGCAGGTGCGGCTTCTGCCCGCCCATCAGGTCAACGTAGCGCAGCACACGCCCCGAGTCGCCGGGCAGCGGCGAAGACCAGAGGAGGCAGGTGGTGCCGTTGCCGAGCAGGTCAACGATCGTCACCGCGGAGAGGTCTGAAAACTGTGGGAACTGCCGGAGCGGTCGCGCCGCGCTCCAGCGGTTGCCGGACTCGTTGAAGTAGAGGCGGGCGCCTTCGCGGCCGAGGTAGACGATGTCGCTCGTGCCGGAGCCGTTGATGTCGGCCAGCCGCACGCGCTGTTGGCTGAACTGGTCTGGGCCGTCGAACAAAGGGGCGTTGTCCATCATGACCCGCGCGCCGAAGCGGCCGTAGCCGAGGTTCGGCCAGTAGCAGACCTCTCCGTTACGCACGCGCACGAGGTCGGCCAGCCCGTCGCCGCACATGTCCGAGAGGTAGACGGACTGCTCGCCGTCGGCGAAGACCAAACGCGCCCCGCGCTCCGCGTCGAGCGGCTGGCGTGCGGTGCGCGCCGGGCCGAAACCCTCCTCCGCCAGCGACTCGTGCCACTCAAAGACTTCGTCCTCCGTGATGAGCACGTCGGCGAGGCCGTCACCGTCCAAATCCACGAAGCGCAGATTCGGGTCATCCCACGCGATGTTGGGCAGGTAGGGGAACGGACGGAACGGCTCCCAGTCCTCTCGTTGCGTCCGCGCGTAAGAGCCGGGCACAGGCCCCGCGAGCGTCACAAGGTTGAGCCGGCCGTCGCCGCGTAGGTCGAGCAACTGCTGACGGCCGCCGTCGAGGTCGGCCGTCGCCGGCAGCTTCGCGACCAACTCAAGCGGGCCAAAGCGCCCACCGCCGAATCCGCGCTTGTAGAACCACGCGCCGGCCTGCTCCGTCAGGACGCCCGAGACGCCCTCGCCGTCGAGATCAACCCACCGGTACTCGGTGCCGTCCAGCCCCGCGGGCAGGTTCGCTAGGCCGTCGGCGTCCGGCTCGCGCACGTCGTCGTGTATCCGCGCCTTGCTGTACTCGAATTCAAGAGGCGGCAGCGACTTCTCAACGTAGGTCGCGTAGCTGACGCCGTCGCGCACGAGCACCGGGCGGCCCTCGTCGCGGACGTAGCCCGACTGTGTGACGGCGGTGACGAACGACGCGAAGCGCGTGCTGCCCGCGTGCGCCAACTGCTCCTCGGTCGTGCTGGCTTGCGTGTAGTCGAAATCCGCATAATCGAAATCGGTCGAGCGCACGAGGTAAGGCTCGTCGCCGAGTTCGTCGAAGCTATGGAACATGAGGACGCGGCGGCAGCGTCGGTAGGTACGGACTTCAAAACCCGCGCGGTGTGTGGAGAAGGGGTCGGGGCGGATGGCCCACGGCCGCGGCCCCGTCGCCGCGGCGCGGACGAGTCGGTGCTGTTCGGCCTCCGGCTTTGAAGGGTCAGGCGCGAGCGCCTCGTAGTGCCCCTCTTCGTAGTCGAAGATGACCTCGAACGTCCAATCCGTCTGCGTCAGGTCGGGCTGGACGAGACGCGAGATGCGGTTGCCGTACCTGACGCGCTTCAGGTAGCGATTCGCCTCGCGTGCGCGGGTGCGCTCGTTGGCCTGCGTCAGGTCAACGTTGCGGCCGTCCTCCGCCGCGTACTCGTAGACGACGGCGTTGCCCTTGCAGTCGTAGCTCTGACATATGAGCCAACTGTAGACGCGTTTCTGCTGCCCCGGCTCGGGGCCGGCCGGCGCGTAGATTCTTGAGTTGTCGTCCCGGCCGTAGATCGTCGTGACGTTGTCGCGCGTGATCGTGCGCCAGTGTGAATCGGACGCGTCCGTTTTGTTCGTCCAGCGCTCGACGCGCGCGAACAGCCCCTCGACGCGCGGCCGGTAGCGTTGAATACAGTACGCCGCGCCGCCCACTGTGCGCGCGTGTGCGCCTTCGCGCTGCCACTGCCCGCCGTTCTTGGACAGCAACGGAACCAAGTCCTCGGTGCCCGCGAGGATGAAAACGTCCGACTCTTCGGCGTCCCTGTATTGCGGCAGCCCTTTGTCGGTTTTCCGCGTGACGTTCGGCAGCGAAAGATGCCAGCCGAACCCGAAAGCGCCGTTGCCCACGCCCGAATCGTAGGAGAGTGAGAGCTGCGGGCCGAAGCCGGAACGGCCGGGGCTGGTGTTGAGGGGCACCGTCAACGAGCCGGCGCCGGTCGCGGGATTGGCGGCGAACTTCTCCCCAATGCCCCTGATCGCGCCCCCGCCCTTCGGGAGCGAGAGCGAAGGCATGTGCCACGCGCCGCCTCCGCCCACACCGGCCTCGGCCTCCCGGTTCTCAGGAACAGGATCCGCCGACGGCTGTGCATTCGGGTGATGTTGATCTTTAGGCACTTGCGCCTGTTCGAGAGAGTCGGTGAGAGGTTAATTCGCCGGAATGAAGTCTATGCCATTAGAGAGAGACCCGCTGCTGGCGATCCACTTGGTAGAGCGTAGAGAAAACGGGCTACGTAAGACTTACGAGAGTGATGCCTCGGGATAATCTGTAAGGACGGGCCAGATGCTACTCCACGCCCGCGGCGGAAGCAACAAATATTTTGCGAGTCCGTCTTTCGACCGAGACGTTGCGTTACGTAGAACCCGTCAAGGCGGTTAATCGCGCCATGTGCCCCCTTGGCGTGACTGCTGCCGTGGGACATTTCAGTTAACGTATGAGTCCTACAGATCGGTTGAAGTGACCAATCAATGCTGCGGGGATTCAATATCGCAGAAGAATTAGACGGCTGTATCCAAGTGTTTAGGCATAACAACTCAATACGTAGACAAGGAAAGTGATTATTCGATAACAGGCACGTTCATTACTGAAGCTATAACTCTCGTCCCAAGCTTTAACCTTGATTTCATGTAAATGATGTGAATATTAGTGTTATGTATTTCGCATTTTGGAAATTTTACGAACGAACTTTGACAGGTGTCTATTCAGGAGGTCGACTAAACTGCGTAGAAAAGCGACTTGCGTGACACGGGGAAGCCATTCCCGAGCAGTATAAGCCTTCTCCTCTCGCGATGCCTCCCCGGAAGTGCATTGATGCCGACCTGCTTCGAGATCTACGAGACCTATCAGCGTGGCCCGGCCGCCGTGCTTCGGCTCTTCGAAGAAGCTCTGGGTACCCGAGCCATCTACGGCCCTCCCCCTCCGGACATGCAGCAGCGCACCATCGACTCGCTCTCGGAAGAGATCGGCCGCCTCAAGCGTCAGATCTCTCAGCTCAAGGCAGCGCTGGGCGAGGCGCGCGGCGAGGTCGACTGGCTCCGCCGGCGTAACACGGAGCTGGAGAAGCTCGTCACGAAGGACTCGCATAACTCCTCGC
>WUUC01071788.1_pt1 | contig 12781 bp, 13 predicted proteins | sample 6278441 | NCBI WGS metagenome assembly WUUC01 (sample SAMN13675441, study PRJNA597444) | soil metagenome | isolation source: soil | place: USA: Washington | collected 2017-10 | reverse complement strand
ACCCCTGCAACGCCTGACTGATCACTCGTAATGAGCAGGGGTAAGCGGTTCGAGTCCGCTCGTCGGCTCTCTGTGCACTGGCACTAAGACATCGAGGCAGAAAAGCTTCGATTTACCACCTTCGCTGAAGGAAGCGAACTCGAGCATGACGACCTGACATCCATGCGAAACTGCAAAACGCTGGAGGTCAGGTTTCGCGCCTTACTGACCCACGATGAGATTCGGCAACTGGAAGTGGTGCGTGCCTAAATAATAGTGGGGTCGCTATGCGTCTCTTCCTACATCGATGTGTAGGAGCGACAATCAGCAGTCCATTCAGCGTGACTTCCGTGTTTGCGTTAGGGGGATAAGGTCGCAGTTCGGCTAGCAAGGCCTTTCGGTCGCACCCAAGTGGCGAGCAACGCACTGGTAATGAGCAGGTCAGCGGTTCGAGTCCGCTCGTCGGCTCTTTGGTTTTCGCTAATTTGCAGGTAAAACACGAGGGATGGAAGGAAGCCTCGGATGAGTTCTGAGGTCCCGTACTGCAACCCGCTACTGTAACCGGGTCCTTGAAGGCGCGGGCCAAGCCGTCCTGCACGGCGGAGGCGTGAGATCGTCAGCGCGCATGAGACGGAAGATTTCTCATCCCACCGGAGGCCAACGATGCTGAGAGGGGGTTGCTAGGACGAGGAGGGAGACGTCCGAGAGACGTCTCTCACGAGGTACACGAGCGCAGGTTTGCTCGCACCTCATAGACGAGTGTTTCTGTGTCGGCGCTCAGGGCGGCCTCCAGCACCAAGGGGCAACGGTGGTTGGTGTGGAAACCGCTTGGGCATTAGGCCGGATCGGCGGGTGGGGATTCCGGTGATCGGGCACCTGTCGTCCAGCCCCGTTCGACGGCGTAGAGCGCGAGCTGGGTGCGATCCCTGAGACCCACCTTCCTGAGGATCTTGGAGATGTGGTTTTTCGCCGTACCCTCGGTGATGTAGAGGCGATGGGCTATCTCACGGTTGGTGGCGCCCGCGCCCACGAGCTTGGCGACCTCCACTTCCCGCTCTGAGAGGACCTCGTCTTCGGGGCGCGGGGGGCGCTCGGCGGGGTCCGTCCGCCGGCGCAGCTCGGAGACGACGCGCGAGGCGATCTGACCTCCCAGGACCGTCTCGTCCCTGCTCGCCTTCTCTATGCCCGAGACCAGCTCCTCCGGCGGGGTATCCTTTAGAAGGTAGCCTCTGGCACCGGCCCTCAAGCCCCCGAAGACGTATTCGTCGTCGTCGAAGGTGGTGAGCACGATGGCTGCCACCCGCGGATGCTCCTGCGAGAGGCGCCTTATGAGCTCGACGCCGTCCATCTTCGGCATCCGGGCGTCCACCAGGGCCACTTCGGGCCTCGTGTCGGGGATGAGCCGCAGTGCCTCCACGCCGTCGGCGGCCTCGCCCACGACCTCGATCCCATCCTCGTCCTCTAGCAGCTTCCTCAATCCCCGGCGCATGAGAACCTGGTCGTCCACGAGAAGAACCCGGATAGGCTTATCCCTCATTGCGTCTCCATCGGGAGCTCCACCCGCAGCGTGAAGCCTCCTTCGGGAGCATTGCCCGCGCTCAAGTCGCCTCCTAGGGCTTCGGCCCTCTCACCGAGCGTGGCAAGTCCGAAGCCCTTCTCCGAAGCTCCCTCCGATGCGCCCTCCCCGTCGTCGGCGACCGTGAGGCTCACGCTCTCCTCTCCGAAAGCGAGCGACGCCGTCACCCGGCGGGCTTTGGAGTGCTTGAGGGCGTTGGTCAGGCCTTCTTGCAGGGCGCGGTAGAGGACCAGCTCGGCTCTCCCCGACAGCTCCCTCTCGGAGCCTTCGACCGTGAAGCGCACGTCGAAGCCCGTACCCTCGAAGGAGCGGGCCAGCGCGGCCAGCGCCTCCGGACCGGCCCTTTCCTCCAGGGCCAGCGGCTTTAGCGCCCGCACCCAGCGCCTGACCTCCGAGAGCGCCTCCCGGGTCAAGCCCCTGGCTTCCTCGACCTCTTCCCAGGCTGCCTCGGGCCTCTTCTCCTTGAACCTCTGGGCGTTCTGCAATCCTACGTTGATCACGGTCAGGTAGTGGCCCAGGGAGTCGTGCATCTCCCGGGACATCCGGGCCCGCTCGTCGGCGACGGTCAGCTCCTTCACCCTCTCGGCGTAGCGCTCTAGCTCCGCGTGGGCCGACTCGAGCTCCCCGAGCAAGTCCTCGGTCTCCTCCCGGCGTCGCCTCGCCTCCACCATGGCCGCGCAGATGCCGATCGCGAAGGCGGCCAATACCGCAAGCCCGGCAGTGTCCCTGAAGGCGTCCCCCACGTCGCTACCTGGAAACGGGAGGGTCCAGATGCTGACGAACGAGATCGCCAGGGGGGCTGCAGAGTAAGCGATGCTACCCCGGATGCCGAACAAGAACGTCGCGTTGGCGAACACGAATGGGAAGATGAGGACAAACCAGCCGCCGTCCGTGAGAACGAAGATCAGGGCGAACAAAACCAACATGAAGGCCGGCGCCACCAGCTTCCGGCGGCGGCTCGCGCGCGGGTCCCAGGGCAGCGCCAGCCACAATGCCGCCAAAACACCCATGACCAGCGTAAATGGCATCGGCCCGAACCGCAGCTCCACGTCGTCGACGAAGAACCCGGACACGTGGAAAACGTAGGTGACGAACAACGATCCCCAGAAGAGTAAGTTGAGGATCGCCGGGCGGTACGGATCCCCGGCGAACGCGAAAGCGAGAAACGCCCGCCCCCGCCGGAGCAGCTTGCCCAACCTGCCGTCCGAGGTGTAAGAGGCCATACCCCAAACTCTAGCGCCCTTTTCGCCGCGGGGCATCTCCCAAGTGGCATGTTCCACGCCAATTCGGTCATATGCCGAAAGTAATGTCGCTGCGTGACGAAGGTCACTAAGCTCCTCGGCGGAGCGTGACCCTGGAAGTGCCCGAAAACGTGCCCCCGAATGTATCTCGCGGCAGATTCGAGAAAGGCCGTGCGGCGCTAATCTCGACGACATGAAACACGCAAGCGGCCAAAGCCCGAAGCCATGGGCAAACAGGCGCCTCAATCTGAGTAAAACAGTAGTCCGCAGAGCGAGTCGAACAAGGGTCCACAGGACAGAAGCAGACGACCATACCGAAGCCACGCCGACCACGCCGCAAGATGCTCAGCTCACGCTCGCTCCCCGATCACGATGTGAAAGGCCCTGATCATGAAAGCATCCGCAGGCCCTTCATCATCCCAGCGCTCCAAAACGTATCCCTCCGCGGTTGGTCTGGTCCATCTGCGAGGCCGTCGTCGATTAATGGCCACCATCGGCGCGCTCGTCGTCTTGGCCGTCCTAATCGCGTGGACGAAGGCGGCGGAAAGACCTCCGTCGCCAGTCCCGGCGTGCGCACCGGAGACGAAGTTCAGCGCGGAGCGCGCGTGGGGACACCTGGAGCGGATAACCGGTGAGGAACCTACGCCGATTGGCAGCGCCGGCGGCGACGAAATCCGCGACTATCTGGTCGACGAGCTGGCCGCGCTGGGGCTCGACGTCGAGGTGCAAGAGGGAGTCGGCGCCCGCACCTTCGACGCCGACACCGTCGCCGGTCGGGTGGAGAACGTCGTCGCAACCCTTCCCGGCCGCGACCCGACCGGCAGGGTGTTCCTCGCCGCGCACTACGACACGACCTTCGGCACCCCGGGCGCGTCCGACGACAAGGCCGCGGTCGCGGCCATCCTGGAGACGGCGCGCGCCCTGAGAAGTGGTGAACGGCCGCGTAACGACATCGTCCTCCTATTTACCGACGGGGAGGAACCGGGGCTGCTCGGCGCCGAGTCGTTCCTGGAGCAGCACCCGTACGGCGCAGAGGGCGGCGTGGTGCTGAACTGGGAAGCTACCGGCAACGCTGGGCCTTCGGTGCTGTTCGAGACCTCGGCTGGCAACGCGACGCTGATCAGGGAGTTCGCGGCATCCGTCCCGCACCCGGTAGGCGAAGCGGCGATGGCGGAGCTCTACGGTCTCTCGTCGCAGAACACGGACTTCACGGTGTTTAGAGAGGAAGGCTTCGCCGGGCTCAACTTCGCCTTCATCGAAGGGGGAGCCTACTACCACAACCCGCGCGACACGGTAGCCAACTTCGACCCGGCTAGCATGCAGCACCACGGGGCGAACATGCTCGCCCTGGCCCGCGCCTTTGGTGAGAAAGACCTCAGCGCGCTGGACTCGGACGGCAACGCGACGTACATCACGCTGTTCGGCGTCGTGATCAGCTATCCTGCATGGCTGATCTGGCCGCTGGCCGGACTCGCCGTGGTCGCGGTCGTCGCCCTCTCGTTCGTGGCTCGGCGCCACGGGCTAGTGACGGTGCCGCGGTTGGCCGGGGGGATGGCGGCGGCCCTGATCCCGCTAATTCTGGCGCCGGTAGCGGCGATCGGGCTGTGGGAGGTCCTCCTTATACTCCGACCGTCATACGCCGGGATGCGCGATCCGTACCAGCCCGAGCTGTACCGCTGGGCGTTGGCCGCGCTCACCGCGACGATCCTCGTCGGCTGGTACGCCCTGCTCCGGCGGCGGATCGGCGCGGCGTCCATGGCGGTCGGGGCGCTTGTGTGGCCGGCGGCGCTTGGTGTCGTGACGGCCTGCCTGGCACCAGGACTCTCCTACTACGGCTCCCTATCGACCACGGCCGCCTCCTGTGGTGGGCTGGTCGCGCTCATGATCGACGAGAGGCGAGCAGTGTGGCGGGTTGTCGCCCTGACGGCCGGCGCGGCACCGGGCGTGGTCATCCTCATCGTGGGTGCCACCGGTACCTTAGCCGTCATGGGCATCCCGATGGGCGCGGCCGGGGTCTTCTTTTTCGCGCTGGCGGGTTTGCTCGTTCTACCCCCCGTGGAACTCATGATGCCGCGGAACACGACCGAAGCGCTGGAGTCCGCTTACCGTCGCCGCACCGTCCGGCGGTGGGCCATCCTACTGCCGCTAGCCGTCGCGCTCATCGTCGGGCTGACCGTGGCCGCCTTGGCGGTGGACCGCTTCGAGAAGAACCGTCCCGCGCCGGCGCACCTGATGTACGTGCTTGATGCCGATGCTGGAACCGCGCTCTGGGCAAGTGAAGACGACGCGCCGCACGAGTGGTCTGCCCGGTACGTCACGGACCGCCGCGCGGAGGCGGAGATCCCGCTGCCGTACCGGACGGTTCCGGAGTGGAGCGGACGGGCGCCAGCGGTGCCGTTAGAGGCTCCCGAGCTTGCCGTACTGGGCTCCCGCACCGACGGCGATGTAACCGTCCTGGAGCTGCGGCTGAGTTCGCACAGAAGCGCCGACGTGCTCGCCCTGCACGCCGACCGTCCTGTACAGAGCGCGAACATCGCCGTCGCCGACCACCCACCCGTTACATCGACCCCGTCGTACCCCGAAGACGCTGGGGCCGAGGAGTGGCCTTACGAATTACGGTTCTATGATCCGCCGTCCGACGGAATACGGGTGACGCTGCGGTTTCCCAGTGGGCAACCCCTTCGAGTCGGGCTAAGCGACTACACCGTGGGCCTGGAGGAGATCCCCGGCTTCACCGAGCGACCCCACGACGTGGACCGATCGACCTTGCACAGCTCGGACCTCGTCATCGTCGGACGCACCCACGACCTCGTCGGACGCACCTACGAGCCGTGACTGGAGTCCTTTCCTGGCCGGTCCCTTGGATAGAAAGGATTGACGGAAATGCTGCTCGAGAACAAGAACGCCGTGATCTGCGGGATGGGAGGACCAACCCTGCGTACTGCAAGCAAGTGAACCTCAATCACGCGAAGACGTCATAGACAAGTCATTGAGAGGAGAGACCATTATGGCCAACGACAACACCGACGCCCAAGCTCAGCAGCAGTCGCCCGAGCCGAACCCCGACCTCAAGAGTCTGGACAGGTTGGTCGGCACCTGGGAGATGTCCGGGGGAGCGCACGGAAGGGTCACCTTCGAGTGGATGGAGGGCGGCTTTTTCCTTGTCCAGCGCGTCGATCTCGAGCAGTACGGGCAGAGGATCAAGGGCATCCAGATCATCGGGCACGAACGACAGTTCGGAGCCGAGCCGGGCGAGAACATTTGGGCGTGCCTTTACGACAACATGGGCAACACCCTCGACTACGTGTACGAGCTGGACGGGGACACCCTCACGATCTGGGGCGGAGAGAAGGGCTCTCCAGCCTACTACAAGGGCGAGTTCAGCGACGACGGCAACACCTGTGCCGGCGAGTGGGTGTACCCGGGTGGCGGCGGATACGAATCGACCATGACCAGGGTCAGTTGACAGAGCTACAGGGATATGGAGGTTCCGATGGCCAAGAATATAGCTAAGCCGGTGACGGCGATCTCGCGAACGGCGGCGCTACTGTCGTTTGCGTCGGCCGCCACGTTTGTGGTTTTGCTCTCCACGCTGCACGTCATCAAACCGGGGCTCGACCCTTCGTGGCATTTCATCAGCGAGTACGCAATCGGAGATCACGGCTGGATGATGGTGCTCGCGTTTCTTTCGTTGGCGCTCAGCTTTGTCGCGTTGTTTGTGGCGATTCGGTCGCAAACACGGACAATCGCCGGCCGCATCGGGCTGGCCTTACTGCTGGTGAGCGCCCTGGGTTTGACCATCGCCGCCATCTTCACTACCGACCCCATAACGGTTAGCAAGGACGCCGCGACGTCCGAAGGCAGCCTTCACAATTTGGGCGGGACGCTCGGCCTTGCCATGCCGTTTTCTGCCGCGCTTATCGGCTGGAAACTGACTCGTAACCCGGCGTGGTCCTCGGCAAAGCGGCCACTCTTATGGGCGACCGGCTTGGCCCTGGTCGCCTTCCTAGTGTCCTTCGTGTCCGTGGGCGTCATGGTCTCGCAGAGCGGCGGCAAGTTTGGCCCCGACGTGTTGGTTGGATGGCCCAACCGGATCGAGATAGTGGCCTATAGCGTATGGCTGACGGTGGTGGCCTGGCAGGCGATCCGGGTGCGCGATACGAACGACCCAGGGTCCGGTCGGGAAGGGGTCGTGCGGCGCGGCGACGACCGCCCAGCAGAAGGGGGCCGATGATGAACACCGTGGAGTCGCCCTCTCGCGCAGGCAGAACGCGCGTCCCAGGTCCGCGCGGCCTCCTGACAAGGGCCTGGGCCTCCAGCCGTCCACTGACGTTCGTTGGCGGGGCGATGTTGCTCACGCTGGCGGCCACGATGGTCGGGCTCTTGTTGGACCCGCGTGTCATAACCGGCGCGCCAGCCTGGCTCAAGCCGATGAAGTTCGCTATCTCCATGTCGATCTATTCCTTCACCTTGTTGTGGATGCTGACCTTCGTGCGGGGCCACCCGCGTCTCGTCGGCCTCATCTCCTGGGTCACCGCCGTGGCGCTCCTCGTTGAGATGGTGCTTATCGCAGGCGCAGCCGCGTTCGGCACGACGAGCCACTTCAATATGAGTACGCCGCTCCACGTCGCCGTATGGAACACGATGGCCATCTCGATCATGCTGGTCTGGACGGTGAACCTGCTCACTGCGGTGCTGTTGCTGATTCAGGGGATGCCAGATCCCGCCTTCGCCTGGTCCCTGAGACTCGGGCTGGTCGTGTCGCTGGTCGGCATGGGGGTCGCCTTCCTGATGACCTCACAGATCACCCCCGAGCAAGCGCGGGAGGCCGAGGCGACCGGGACCGAAGCCCCGATACAGGGCGCCCACAGCGTGGGCGTCGAGGATGGCGGACCCGGACTGCCCGTAACCGGATGGAGCACCACCGGAGGCGACCTGCGAGTGCCGCACTTCGTCGGGCTGCACGGGTTGCAGGCTCTGCCCTTGATCGGCTTTCTCCTAACCGGCTTCGGTCCGGACTGGCTCCGTCAGGGCCACCGGACGGCGCTGGTGTGGACGACTGCCCTCTCTTATCTCGGCCTCGTCGTGCTTCTCACCTGGCAGGCGCTGCGAGGGCAGCCTCTCATAGCGCCGGACGCCGCGACCCTCGGGGTGCTGCTCGCGCTTACAGCCGTGGCCGGCACCGCTGCAAGCGTAGTGATGCTGCACGCGCGCAGGACGATCCAAAAGGAGAAATCATCATGACCAGGGTTGACGGAGAGCGGCCGCCGACGCCCACGCGCCGGCCTATGAGGCACAGAGATTCCGTTCGGCGTTTCGACACCATCGTCGTAGGAGGAGGCCAGGCAGGCCTGGCCGTAGGTTATTACTTGGTGGAGCAGCGCACGAACTTCGTGATCCTCGACGCCGGAGACAGGGTCGGAGACGCCTGGAGAGGACGTTGGGACTCTTTGCGTCTGTTCACCCCCGCCCGCTACGACGGGCTTCCGAGTATGCCCTTCCCGGCACCGGGTGGCTACTACCCGACCAAGGACGAGATGGCCGACTACCTGGAGGCGTACGCTGACCGCTTCGACCTCCCGGTGAGGACCGGCGTGCGGGTGGGATCGCTTAGCAAAGAAGAAGGTCGCTACCTCCTCGTCTCGAACGCGGGATGCTTCGAGGCAGAGAACGTGGTCGTGGCGAGCGGTCCTCTCCAGCGGCCCAAGATACCCGCCTTTGCGGCGCACCTCGACCCGTCCATCGCCCAACTCCACTCCGGCGCTTACCGAAACCCCGGCCAGCTCCCTGCGGGCAACGTCCTGGTGGTCGGGGCGGGCAACTCTGGAGCCGAGATCTCCGTGGAGCTGGCCGCAGCGGGGCGGCGGGTGTGGCTCTCAGGCCGGGACGTCGGCCGCATCCCCTTTTTCGGCAGTCGGCTCTCCTGGTGGTTTTTCAGCACCGTGCTGACCTCGGACTCCAGGCTCGGGCGCAAGTTCAAAGAGAGCGGCAGGGGAGGAGGCACCCCGCTGATCCGGCTCACGCCCAAAGACATCCTTCAGGCCGGCGTCGAGCGGGTGCCCAGAACCGATGGGGTAGCGGGCGGCAAACCCAGGCTCGAAGACGGCCGGATCCTCGACGGGGACGCGGTGGTCTGGGCCACGGGCTTCGGGCCGGACTTCGGCTGGATCGAGTTGCCGATCTTCGGCAAGGACGGCTACCCAATTCACCATCGGGGCATGGCAGAAGGAGAGGCGGGGCTGTACTTCCTGGCGCTGCCCTTTCAGCACACCCTAACCTCGGCGCTCATAGGCGGGGTGGGCGCCGACGCTCGGTACGTCGCCGAGCACCTGAGAAGCCGGGACGAATCCGGCGCTCCGCGCCAGCGGTTCGCGGACTCCCTCCCGGAAAGAGGAGGTTATTCGTGACGGAGCAGCTCTACGACAACCTTGCCGACTGGTGGCCGGTGATCTCTCCGCCTTCGGATTACGCCGAGGAGGCGGCCCTCTACTTGGAGATGATCCGCTCCTCGGCGCGCCGCCCGGTGCGCGAAGTGCTCGAACTCGGCAGCGGAGGGGGCAACAACGCCTCGCACATGAAGCATGCCTTCGCCCTGACCCTCGTCGAGCCAGCAGACGGGATGCGAGAGATCAGCCGCAAGCTCAACCCCGAGTGTACGCATCTACCCGGCGACATGCGATCCGTCCGCTTGGAGCGTACCTTCGACGCGGTGTTCGTCCACGACGCAGTGATGTACATAACCAGCGAGGATGACCTGCGCGCCGCGCTCGAGACCGTGGCTACGCACCTCGCGCCCGGCGGCGTGGCGCTCGTTGCGCCGGACGCGACTACAGAGACGTTCTCCGAGTCTACCGAGCACGGCGGCGGTGAGGACGAGGGTGGACGGCGGGCGCACTACCTGGCGTGGACGCTGCCGCCCGAGCCCGGCGAGACAACCTACACCGTGCATTACGTCTTCCTGCTGCGCGAACCCGACGTAAGCGTGCGCGTCGCCCACGACGTCCACCGCGAGGGCCTGTTCCCGCGGGCGACGTGGGTGGGGCTGTTTGGGGAGGTCGGGCTCGTAGCCGAGCTCGTGCCGCGGACCATCGAAGGCGTCGCGTACAACTCGTTCGTCGCGGTACACAAGGCGTCGTGAGCAGACCCGGTGCACGCGAATCAAGAACTCGGTCGCGCTGTGGCGCCGGGTGTTTCGTGATGAGGTTACATGGTGTAAAGCCGCAGATAAGGAGAAGAAGATGGAGACGGAGAACGGCAAAGTGACGACGACGCTGGTTCTTGGCGGCACGGGCAAGACCGGCCGCCGGGTGGCGGAGCGGCTAGGGGAGCGCGGCCTGCCCGTGCGGGTCAGCTCCCACTCCGGCGAGCCTCCGTTCGACTGGGAGGACTGTAGCACGTGGGAGCCCGCATTGCGGGATGTCGAGTCGGCGTACGTCTCCTACTATCCGGACCTGGCGGTCCCGGGCGAAGTGGCGGCGGTGCGCTCGTTCGCCGAGCTGGCTGTGGAGCACGGGGCCGGGAGGCTTGTACTCCTCTCCGGCCGGGGCGAGGAGGAGGCCCAGCGCGTCGAGCTGGACGTGCAGGAGGTAGGCGCCGAGTGGACGGTCGTACGCTGCAGTTGGTTCAGCCAGAACTTCAGCAAGAATTACCTGCTGGAACCGATCCTCGGCGGCGAAGTCGTCTTCCCGACCGGTCACGTCCGCGAGCCGTTCGTCGACGCCGACGGCATAGCGGACGTTGCCATGGCCGCGCTGGGAGAGAGGCGACGATGAACGTTTCGTCACGGGCAGCGTCCAGAGAGAAACACATCCTCTGCCCGTTCTGTGAACGGGGAGTGCTCGGCCCTTCGGGACCCGGCTTCACCCGCTGTGACTCATGCGGACTGCCGTTGCTCGGCTCCGCGCTGGAGACCTTGCGGGAGGTGATCGGCCTGCCCGACGCCTTGGGCGCCCATCCCTGCGAGTGCGGCCACCCAGAGATGCGGCGTCTGCCTGATGGGGTGTACCACTGCCCGGCCTGCGGCTCGGAAGTACTTCCCATCGAGACCCTCTTAGATCCCAAAAGAACGCGCTTCGGATCGGCTTCCGCATGGAACACAGGGGGAGGGCCTCATCCGGGCTCCCATACATCGTTACGCTTCTACGGCGAGGGAGGGTAGGAGATGTCGAGACACAGACGAAGGGCGACCGCGAAGGTGAAGCTGGAGTTCGAGGCCGGCAAGGCCACGCCCACACCGCCGGTCGGGCGGGACCTGGGTCCCCACGGCGTCAACCTCGCCGAGTTCTGCTGGCGCTACAACGACGAGAGCAGGGGACAGGAGGGCAGGATCGTCCCCGCCGTGGTGACGATCTATGAGGATCGCTCCTTCGACCTCCGGCTCAAGACGCCGCTGACATCGGCTCTGCTGCACGAGGCCGCCGGAATAGAGAAGGGCGCGGCCTTGCCGAACGGCAGGCCAGTCGGCACCGTGACGCGCGAGCAGCTGCGGAGGATAGCCGAGACCAAGATGCCCGACCTGAACGCCGGCTCGATCGAGGCCGCCATGAAGGTTGTCGAGGGCACGTCGTGCAGCATGGGTATCCGAGTCAACGCTTGATCGGCTGGAGTGGCATCTAAAAGACCGAGGAAAGGAGATCGTCGATGGTTGGTTACATGAGCCTGGAGGAACAGGTAGACGCGGACTTCTCCCGCGCCCGCCGAAGGGCGCTGCTTCGGCGGGTGGGGACCCGCTTGCGAAGAGACTACGCTCCAAACCGACTGCTCTGCTTCGATGACATCAGAAAGATCCCCGGGGCATCTGCGCGGGTTCACCGAGGCATGAGGACGGTGCCAGTGAGTCAGATAGGGGGCAGCGTAGGCCGCTGTTCCGAGTTCGATAGGGACTTCATGCCCGCCAAGGCGAATGTGGGGGAGAGGTGGAAGCGTATAGACCGTGCGTTCTGGAGGAACGAGGAGCTACCTCCCGTAAGCCTCTACAAGGTAGGGAGCTTCTACTTCGTCTTAGATGGCCACCACCGGGTCTCGGTAGCCTGCTACCACGGCGTTGAGTGGATAGACGCTTATGTAACGGAGTTTGGCGTCACCGGGTTGTGGAGTGAGCGAAGGGACAGAGAGAGCGCCTGATCGAGCCATCCAAAGAAGGAGAATCAAGGATGCACGAGATGATGAACTCAGAGCTTGTAAAGCAGCGTCGCGAGGAACTGCTGCGTGAAGCGGAAATGAGTCGCCAAGCCAAAGCGTTGCGGGCAACTCACAAACGGCGCGACGGCCCGAGATCAGCCCCAATATGGGAGATTAAGAGGCACGCCGGACGCCTCCTCAAGTTTCTGAGGGCCCTGAGGAATGCCGGCTAGTGCAGTTCGCAAGAGCAGCGTTGCGAGCAGATTGAAACAGAAAGAGTAGCAAAGGAGAACGAAGCGTGGCCAAAGCAGGCGACAGAGTCCTCACCAGGATGACGAGGAGCGGTACTCACGAGGACGACTTCCAGGGTGTAAAGTCCACCTGCGCAAGGGTGGAGTAAGTGGGCGCAGCCAACTTCCGGCTCGCGGAGCGTCTTGTACTGTAGAGGCATGCCGTCGTCGGTGACACAGATGCAAAAGGCCGCCGCTAACGCCGGAGTTAACCTGGGCCGAAAGCGTACTGCAACCCGTACTGCAACCGGGTCGATACACACTCGTACGGAATGGACAAGGCGGCTCCGCCAGATCATCGAAAACCGCCTAAAGAGGCGCAATTTCCGGACACACTAGGACGGGCTAGAACGTGTTCAAGCACACTCGTAGCTGGAGATTAAGTCAGCGGTTCGAGTCCGCTCGTCGGCTCTCTGTCGTGAGGCGATTTGCAGGAAAACCGGGTGGCCCATAGAAATCCCTGTGATGTAACGGATTCTTATTGGCACCATTCTGATCTCTAGATGCCGCATTCGGGTTGCTCTGTTCGCGATGCCTACGGTACCCTGCCGGCTGTCCGTTGGTACACTCCATGT
>WUUC01005873.1_pt1 | contig 12782 bp, 9 predicted proteins | sample 6278441 | NCBI WGS metagenome assembly WUUC01 (sample SAMN13675441, study PRJNA597444) | soil metagenome | isolation source: soil | place: USA: Washington | collected 2017-10 | reverse complement strand
GAGAGTTTGAGGATCGCCAGCCAGGCGGAGCACGTGTTGGTTAAGTCTACCAACATGGAGACCGGTCAGCGAGATCATGTGATCACCGGTGTTTCTTCATTCATGGAATCATACCAGGCGGTCAGGGCCCGTCTCTGCGCTCCCTTGCGATCTGTCAACGTGTATGCCAGTGTTCTCCTGAAGGACTACGGCCATGTGCTTGATGATGAGGCCAAACGGACGATTGACGTCATCGCCAAAAACGGTCGCCATATGGGACGACTTATTGACCATCTTCGCGACTTCTCTCGTCTCGGGCATAAAGAACTGCAGCACGTATCACGTTCCATGGAGGTAATGGTGAACATCGTGATCGATGAGATCCGGGAAACAAATCAGTACAATCTCACTGCAGCGATCGATGTGAAATCACTTCCGATTGCTATAGGCGACCATGGAATGATGAGGCAGGTATGGCATAACCTCATTTCGAATGCACTCAAATATTCCGGCAAAAGCGACAAAGGAGCAACTTTTTATTTTTCTTTACCCAGATAACAACTATGGAAGAAGCAATCGACATTTTACTTGTAGAAGATAACCCCGATGACGCCGGGCTGACCATTCGCGCGCTCAAGAAGAACAAGCTGGCAAATAATCTTGTACACCTCACAGACGGAGAGGAGGCCCTCAACTTCCTTTTTGGCGAAGGAAAGAATAACATGCCAAGGCTCATCCTGCTCGACCTCAAAATGCCGAAAGTCGACGGCATCGAAGTTCTCAGACGTATAAAGTCGAGTGAAGAAAAACGGATCATCCCCGTGGTTATCCTCACGTCTTCGAAAGAAGAGCGGGATATCGTTGAATCTTATAAGCTGGGAGTCAATGCCTACATTGTGAAGCCAGTGGATTTTGAGAAGTTTGTTAAGGCGGTGTCTGACCTCGGATTGTTCTGGCTTGTATTGAACCAACCACCGAAGTAACTTCTTTGTTAGTGGAGAGTCGTTGTACCTATCGTTCGATGTTGCTTTAACTGTTCTATGGAAAGAGTTCTGAGGATACTGATGCTGGAGGATATTATTGAGGAGGCGGGCCTTATCGAGCGGGTCCTGAAAAAAGCCAAGCTTCCGTTTGTAAGTATGAGGGTAGACGGCCCCGATGAATTTGTGGGCGCACTCGATTCATTCAACCCCGACGTCGTTTTGTCGGATCATGCCTTGCCACAATTCAATTCGATCGAAGCTCTGAAGCTTTGCCGCACGCGCGGACTTATGATACCGTTCATACTCGTAACAGGTACAGTGTCCGAAGAGTTTGCGGTCAATTGTTTAAAGCAAGGTGTTGACGATTACATCCTGAAGAATAATCTCTCCAGGCTACCGGCAGCCATTTTGAATTCACTCAACCAGCGAGAGATGGAATCGCGAAGGCTTGTGACCGAATTGAAACTGAGAGATCAGAATGAAGAACTCACCAAGACAAACGACCTGCTCCGCAAGATCAATATGGAGCTCGACAACTTCGTGTATAGTGTTTCTCACAACCTCCGGGCTCCGCTGATGTCGGTACTCGGCCTTGTGACCATCGCCAGGATGGAAGATCAAAAGGAAGAGAAACCCACCGAGAATCTTTTCAACATGATCGAGCACAGTATTCACCGCCTCGACGATACGTTGAAGGAGATCCTCGACTACTCACGTAACGCCCGTACCGAAACAGCGATCACAGAAGTACAACTCGAGCCCCTGTTCAACGACTCACTCGAACGCCTCAAATACCTTAAGGGGTTCGACAGGATCGACAAAGAGATACGTATTGAAGGAGATGTTCCTATCTATTCAGATGTCTACCGCCTGGGAATCATCTTTCAAAACCTGATATCCAACTCCATCAAATACCAGGATGGCGAGAAATCACCAAGCTTCATCAAGATCGTGGCCGACGTAACCGAGGAAGACATTCGCATCCAGTTCTCCGACAACGGCATGGGCATTCGCGAAGAATACCTGCCTCGCATATTCAGCATGTTCTTCCGCGCCACCGAAAGGAGCGAAGGGGCCGGGCTCGGACTTTATATCGTGAAAGAATCTGTCGTGAAACTCGGTGGCGACATCACCCTCGACTCCACATTCAACGAAGGGACAACCTTTAACATTCGCCTCCCTAATTCAGCTCCGGGTTTGGCACTTCCATCGAAAGAGAAAGTGATGAAGTCGTAAAATAGAAATAAAAAAAGCCACCCGGTTTCCCGACTGGCTTCATTCAACACTAAGTTATTTTTTTAAACGACCTGCGCTTCAAGCTTTTGTGCAAGGATCGCCTTCGGTACTGCGCCGACCTGCTTATCAACGACCTGGCCCTTCCTGAAAACAAGAAGAGTAGGTATCGAACGAACTCCAAATTTGGCGGTCGTCTGAGGATTTTCGTCAACGTTAAGTTTTGCAACTATAGCCTTACCTTCGTAATCGTTAGCCAATTCTTCCACTGCGGGCCCGATCATTTTGCAAGGCCCACACCACTCAGCCCAGAAATCAACAAGTACTGGTTTATCGGACTGGATAGCCTCGTCAAAATTTGCGTCGGTAAGAACTATTGCTTTTCCCATAATGGTGGTTTTTTAAATATTGATAGTTTCAGTTTCTAGAGTCTCCAACACGAATGTAGACGAATTTGTTCCAAGTTTAGCCGCCAGGCTGACAGCTTTATTGGTTTTGTCCAGCCAATGTATGTCGTTCTTATCGGTAATGACGCCTACGTCCGACGCCAGCTTTTTTAGTTCGTCGATCAGGATATGCGAAGGCTTCACGCCACGGAAGCGGGTCGGGCATTCGTCCATCGGATCTATCCCCACACCAGTCAGGCCTAATTTAAAAGTGCCTTTTCCAGCGTGTTTTTTGAGGATTTTGTCCAGTTTTTCGAGATGATCCGTAGTGAACTTATCAGGATCTCCACTCATCCTTGCCGCCAGCCCATTGATGCGTTTTGCAGGAATATCCTGAAGGAGGTCAATGTTCCTGATCTTGTATTCGAGGTTCTGATCCCCCCAGGTGTTTTTCGCAACCGCTCCCTCAATAAAAAGATGATTTCCGGGAATAAAGAAGTTCTTCCGCTCCAGGTATTCACGTCCGAACATCGTGAAGGTGTAAGACCCACTGTAGTCCTCGACAGTCATTCTCCCAAACGGGTTGCCGTTTTTGGTTCTCCGTTCTTCTACCGCCGATACAATGCCCGCAAACTTGCAATCTCCCCGTCCTAACAGCGCCTCGAGGTTATTCAACTCAATAAGATTCAGGAGCTTGAATGCGTCTATGATGTATCTATAATTATCTAAAGGATGGCCGGAGATATAAACCCCCACTACCTCCTTTTCAAACTGTAACTTCTCGATCTCACTGAAAGGCTCAATTGGATCGATCCGTGGCAAAGGCATTTCCGTGCCGGTCGATCCCCCAAACAAGCTGGCCTGTGCACTCGCTGCTTCCTGCTGGATCTTCGCAGAATACCTGATCACTTTTTCAGTCAACGGAATATCACCATCCTTCGCTGCCATATACTGCCGGCGATGGAAATCTGTAAAGCAATCGAACGCACCTGACAACGCAAGGCATTCGAACGTTTTCTTGTTCACCGATTTTCCATTCAGCCTCTTGGCGAACTCGAAGATGTTCTTGTAATGTCCATGTGCCTCGCGTTCCAGGATCATACCTTCCACCGCTGCTTCCCCGGCACCCTTGATCGCACCAAGCCCAAAACGGATCTCACCCTTTTCATTCACCTCGAAGTACATCCCCGATTCGTTCACATGCGGGCCCAAAACGGCAATGCCCATCTTGCGAGCCTCGTCTATGAAGTATGTCACACTGTCGAGACTGCTTTGTGAGTGCGTGAGAACCGCAGCCATGTATTCGGCAGGGTAGTTGGCTTTCAGGTATGCCGTGTGATACGCCACCAGTGAATAGCAAGTGGAGTGTGATTTATTGAAAGCGTACTGTGCAAATGCCTCCCAGTCCTTCCAGACCTTTTCGGCTACTCGCTCATCATGATTGTTCTTCTTGCAACCCTCGATGAATTTGTCCTTCATCTTATCGAGGACCTCCTTCTGCTTTTTACCCATCGCCTTTCGGAGTACGTCGGCCTCACCCTTTGTGAAGTTGGCCAGCTTTTGCGACAGCAACATGACCTGCTCCTGATAGACGCATATTCCATACGTGTCCTTCAGGTATTCCTCCATCTCAGGCAAATCGTACCGGATTGCCTCCCTGCCATGCTTTCTCGAAATAAAAGCAGGGATGTATTCCATTGGACCCGGCCGGTAGAGGGCGTTCATGGCAATAAGATCTTCGAACTTGTCCGGCTTGAGCATCTTCAGATAGTTCTGCATGCCGTCACTTTCAAACTGGAACGTACCGGTTGTCTCACCCCGCTGGTAAAGCTGGTAAGTCTTCTGGTCGTCGAGCGGTATTTTGTCGATATCAATAATAATATTGCGACGCTTCTTGATGTTCTTTAATGCGGTCTTGATGATAGTCAGCGTGGTCAACCCCAGGAAGTCCATCTTCAACATGCCGGCATTCTCTACCACGCTGTTGTCGAACTGTGTCACGAGCATCTGCACACCAGGGATCGTCGATTCCCTCGCTATCGCAACGGGGATGAGCTTCGTCATGTCATCGGGCGTGATGATCACCCCGCATGCATGTGTACCGGTATTCCTCAGCGATCCTTCAAGGATTACGGCCTGCTTAAGCACCTGTGCTTTTAAGTCGCTCCCTTTTTTAATATCCACGAGTTCACGAACCTCTTCGAATGCTTTCTCGAGTGTCGTGCCTGGTCTCTCCGGTATAAGCTTCGCCAAACTGTTAGCATCATTCAGCGGCAACTCCATCACACGAGCACAGTCGCGTATCGAAGACTTGGCGGCCATAGTGCCATAAGTAATGATTTGCGCCACCTGTGTCGAACCGTATTTCTCTATTACATAACGAAGCACTTTATCGCGCCCCTCGTCATCGAAGTCAATATCAATATCAGGCAGGGACACCCGGTCGGGATTAAGAAAACGCTCGAACAGCAAGTCGTAAGCTATCGGGTCTACATTGGTGATCCCGATACAGAAAGCGACAGCACTTCCCGCCGCCGATCCACGTCCCGGTCCTACCGATACTCCAAGCTCACGAGCCTTCGAAGTGAAATCCTGAACAATAAGGAAGTACCCGGGATACCCCGTCTTCTTAATGGTCTCCAGTTCGAAGTCTAAACGTTCACGGGTCTGTTGAGTAAGTTCCGGATACCTGCGTTTAGCACCTTCATAGGTCAGGTGTCTCAAATAGTCGTCTTCGGTAGCGAAGCCGGCCGGGATGTCAAATTTGGGAAGCAGTACATCTCTCTTCAGTTCATATTTCTCGACTTTGTTCAGGATCTCATTAATGTTAATGATCGCCTGTGGCAGATCACTGAACAGCTGTTTGACCTCATCGGCTGTTTTGAAATAGAACTCACCATTGGGTAGTCCCAGCCGGTGGCCTCTTCCTTCGCCGATCGGTGTCGACCTGAACTCACCCTCTTTTATACAGAGCAGTACGTCGTGGGCAGCCGACTGTTCTTTTTCCATGTAGTACACTTCGTTCGCAGCGAAGTACTTCACCTTATACTTTTCGCAGAACTTCAGGAGCGTATCATTCACCCGGTCTTCTTCTGCAATACCATGCCGGTTGAGTTCCACATAAAAGTCATTACCAAAAGTCTTATGCCACCATTTAAATGCTTCTTCTGCTTGTCGTTCACCTACATGAAGGATCAGGTGCGGGATCTCGGCTGTCAATCCGCCCGTCGTGGCTATCACGCCTTCTTTATATTGTGTGACGAGTTGTTTATCGATACGTGGATAAATCCCATAAAGGCCTTCGATAAAACCGGTTGAACTCAGCTTCGACAGGTTGTGGTACCCGACCTTGTTCTTTGCCAGCAAAACCTGCGTATATCGTTTGTCGGGATTGTCCTTGGTGAACTTAAGCGTCTTCCGAGTTTCGGATATATAAAACTCGCACCCTACGATCGGCTTTAGTTGTTGTTTCAATGCTTCAGTCACGAACTTGAACGCACCGTACATGTTACCGAAGTCGGTCATGGCAACAGCACTCATCCCCGTATCTTTCGCCTTCTGCACGATCTCACGCACGTCTGCAGTTGCCTGGAGTACGGAATACTGCGAGTGAAGGTGCAGGTGTGCAAACGGCACATCAACCAGTGAGGCAATGTCAGCGTCAGCACCATAATTAGAGCGGCGTACCTTTTCACGTTTCGTCGAGTTACCCGCATCGAGGTTTGGCTCTTCGTAAACGATCTCTTCCGACGGCGTCTCATCAAACGGGGTGACGACCTTTTGAGTAACAAGCCCGAAGAAACACCTGGTCGTTGCCGCTACGTCGTACGATGCATCGTGAGCATCCTGGAACGGCTTGCCAAAAAGTTTTTCGTGTAGCTCGGTGAGTCGCGGCATCTTAAGCTTGCCACCCAATCCTCCCTGTAGCTGGCAGAATTCGATGGAAGCCAGGCCGGTATCTACTTTGGAGAGATTCAAAAACGTTTCGGTGCTGATCGATTGCCGGATGAACTCCGCACCAATAATATTAATGTCGAACTCTATGTTGTGTCCGACCAATTGCTTTGTCTTTTCGAGATCCTTGAGGAAGTAATCGAATACCCCTTTCAATTCGATACCTTCTTCCATCGCTCTCCTGGTAGAGATGCCGTGGACTTTTTCCGCCTTAAATGGAATATCGAACCCATCGGGCTTGATGATGTAACTGTGATTGGAGATAAGCCTACCCTTCGGGTCGTGTAACTGCCAGGCTAGTTGAACGAGCCGCGGCCAATTGTCCAGGTCTGTAATGGGCGCAGACTTATTGTGCGGAACCCCGGTGGTCTCCGTATCAAAGATCAGATACATGTAAGGTCAAGAAAGTGGTTGTTAACGACAAAAATACACGCAAATAGCCTAATAAGTTCTTTCCCATAATGGGAATTATCTCCCGGGACCCATGAAAGGTTATCATTCTCTAAAAGTCAAATACCTGAATATCAATTCCTTATAAAAACGGGTGGGAGTTTGATCCTTAGTGGAGGTCTTACAACTATGAAAAAGCTTTTCACTTCGATTGTGAACTATGTTCGTAAAGAATGGTTCTTAATGTTGATGATGGTTGCCATCATGTTCATCATCTTATTATTTGAAATTTTTTGACGGCGCTCAGCCTCCAGAGCGCGCTGAGCGCAAAGCCCGATGGTTTTAGAATAATTCTTGATTAATAAGAATGTCATTAAGTGTTTGGTGACTGGCGTTTGAGATGTATTTTTACCACGATCCAACCGCCCTTAAACTATCATGAAGTGGATAATTGATCTCTTCGCCAGTTCGTTGGGAAGAAAACTCCTGATGAGTCTAACAGGAATCTTTCTCATCTTATTTCTCGTAATTCACCTGATCGGTAACCTGCAACTGCTAAAAGCAGACAACGGTGAAGCGTTCAACAGGTACGCTGAGTTTATGGGCCACAATGCTCTTATCCAGCTGATTGCAAAAGGAAACTTTGCATTCATCATTCTCCACGTCATTTTTTCCCTGATCCTCACGAGACGCAACCGCACCGCACGAGGCCCCGAAGGGTACGCCGTAAACAGCGGTAAATCGTCGATATGGCAATCGAGGAACATGGGGATCCTCGGTACCCTGGTTCTGATATTCCTGGTTATTCACCTGAAAGACTTTTGGGGCGAATCGAAATTCGGAAGCCTGGCGCAGTCAACTTATGAAAGCGGAGAGTATGCCGACCTCTATGCACAGGTAGCATACTGGTTCACCAAAGGCTGGTATGTGTCACTCTATGTATTTAGCATGGTCGCACTGGCGTTCCACCTGTGGCACGGTTTCTCCAGCGCATTCCAGACGCTTGGCTTGCGACATCAGAAGTATACTCCTCTTATAAATTTTGTTGGGAAGACATTCGCGATAGTTGTGCCCGCACTCTTCGCCTGGATACCGATCGCTATGTACTTCCACCTTTAATCCTTGCACGAGTATGATAAAGCTTGAATCGAAAATTCCGGAAGGACCTCTCGCCGAGAAATGGACGAAACACAAATTCAATCTTAAGCTGGTCAACCCGGCAAACAAAAGAAAGTACGAGATCATCGTGGTTGGTACGGGCCTGGCCGGCGCATCGGCAGCCGCGTCATTGGCAGAACTGGGTTACAACGTAAAAGCATTCTGCTTCCAGGATAGCCCCCGCCGTGCACACAGTATCGCCGCGCAAGGTGGTATCAACGCCGCAAAGAACTACCAAAACGACGGCGATAGTGTTTACCGTCTTTTTTATGATACCATTAAAGGTGGTGACTACCGTGCCCGTGAAGGCAATGTCTATCGGCTGGCTGAAGTCAGCGTAAACATTATCGACCAGTGCGTAGCACAAGGAGTGCCTTTTGCCCGCGAGTACGGCGGCTTGCTTGCCAACCGTTCATTCGGTGGATCGCAAGTGTCACGTACATTCTATGCACGTGGACAAACCGGCCAGCAGTTGCTGCTCGGTGCGTATAGTGCACTCAATCGCCAGATCGCCAACGGCAAAGTGAAGATGTACAACCGCACCGAGATGCTCGACCTCGTGATGGTCGACGGCAGGGCGCGAGGCATCATCACCCGTGACCTCATCACAGGCAAGATCGATTCACACAGCGGCCACGCCGTGTTGCTTTGCACCGGCGGATATGGAAACGTATTCTTCCTGTCGACCAATGCAAAGGGTTCCAATGTAACAGCATCATGGCGCGCCCATAAGAAAGGCGCGTTGTTCGGCAACCCTAGCTTCACACAGATACACCCAACGTGTATCCCTGTGTCGGGCGATCACCAGTCCAAGCTTACCCTTATGTCCGAATCGCTCCGTAATGACGGACGTGTTTGGGTACCCAAGGTTGCCAAGCCAGGTCTCACAGCAAAGGAAGCTGTCAACCTTCCCGAGTCGGAGCGCGACTACTTCCTGGAAAGAAAATATCCTTCGTTCGGTAACCTCGTTCCGCGCGACGTCGCTTCGCGCAACGCCAAGTACATGTGTGACGAAGGACGTGGCGTGGGCAAGACCGGCCTTGCCGTATTCCTCGACTTCGCCGACGTGATCAAACGCGATGGTCAATCGACCGTGCAGGCCAAGTACGGCAACCTCTTCGATATGTACAGGCAGATCACTGGCGACGATCCATACACCGTGCCGATGATGATCTATCCTGCTGTTCATTATACAATGGGCGGCCTTTGGGTAGACTATAACCTCATGACAACGATACCCGGGCTTTATGCACTGGGTGAATGTAACTTTTCAGACCACGGCGCCAACAGGCTCGGGGCCAGCGCTCTCATGCAGGGTCTTGCCGATGGTTACTTCGTGATCCCGTATACAGTGGGTGATTACCTCGCTGCCATGCCATCTGAAAAGATCAGCACCGACAGACCTGAGTTTAAGGAGGCGATGGAAAATGTAAACAGCCGCGTCAGTAAACTTCTTTCTATTAAAGGAAAGAAAACTGTTGACCAGCTGCATCGCGAACTCGGACTTACCATGTGGGAATACTGCGGCATGTCGCGGAACGAGAAGGGATTGGTTACAGCCAAGAAGAAAATACAGGAACTCAAAGGTGAGTTTTGGTCGAATGTGAATGTACTCGGAGGATCATCGGAGCTTAACCAGGAGTTGGAGAAGGCCATGCGTGTTGCCGACTTCATGGAGCTTGGAGAACTGATGGTGGACGATGCATTAATGCGCAGCGAATCATGTGGCGGTCATTTCCGTGAGGAATCACAGACACCGGACGGCGAGGCGCTACGAAAAGACAACGAGTTTGCATTCGCTGCTGCCTGGGAATATAAAGGCGAGAATCAGCAGGCCGAGTTGCATAAGGAAGAGTTGAAGTTTGAAAATGTCAAGTTGACTCAACGTAGTTATAAATGATTGTGCGAAATGCAACGAACACAATCATCGCACCTCGTACATTGAACATTAGATTTATGAAAATATCTGTCAAAATCTGGCGACAAAAAGACTCGAAGGCAAAAGGATCTTTCAAGACCTATAAGCTGGATCATGTGTCACCCGACATGTCGTTCCTGGAAATGCTCGACGTTTTGAACCACGACCTCATTGTTAAAGGCGAGGAACCGGTGGCGTTCGATCACGATTGCCGCGAGGGTATCTGCGGGGCGTGCAGCCTGTACATCAATGGCCGTCCTCACGGCCCGTTGCAGACCACGACCTGCCAGCTTCACATGCGTTCTTTCAAAGACGGCCAGTCCATCACCATTGAGCCATGGCGCGCGAAGGCGTTCCCGGTTGTTAAGGACCTTGTGGTCGACCGTTCCGCATTTGATCGCATCCAGCAGGCCGGAGGTTACGTTTCGGTGAATACCGGTGGCGTACCCGATGCCAACGAGATCCCGATACCGAAGAAAGTAGCCGACGAGGCTTTCGATGCAGCAACCTGCATTGGCTGCGGCGCCTGCGTGGCAGCCTGCAAAAATGCGTCGGCCAGTTTGTTTGTTAGCGCGAAAATCTCGCAACTTGCCTTACTTCCCCAGGGTCAGACCGAAAGGATGGAGCGGGCGGAACGTATGGTGGCGCAGATGGATGCCGAGGGATTCGGATCATGCACCAATACCTATGCATGCGAAGCGGAATGTCCTAAGGGGATTAAGGTATCGAACATTGCCCGGATGAACCGTGAGTACCTCTCTGCGATGATGAGCTCGTACAAGGTTGAAGTAGGAGGAGGAGAGGCATAGAAAATTGTTCCTAATGTTGACACGAGGTGAAGGACTACTACGAAATCATGAAAGTAGGCCGCAAGGCTACTGAAGCTGAAATCAAGAAAGCCTTCAGACAGCTCGCCAATCAATATCATCCCGACAAAAATCCATCACAAGATGCCGAGAGTCTCTTCAAAGAGATCAATGAAGCTTACGAGGTACTGAGTGATCCTGCCAGCCGGCTAGACTATGATCAGAAGCTAGCCAACCCCGGTTTTTATAATTACCAGAACATAATGCCGCGGCATAGCCAGAGCACCGCGGCATATCGCCGTCGTCCCTCCGAAAGGATGATGCTGCAGAACAGCTTGCTTCGCTATTCACAGCTTCTGTTTTATTTCGGTTGCCTGTGGTGTAGCGTGCTGGTTCTCGACTACCTGATGCCTGCTAATCATATCGAAAGTGTCGTGCTCACCGATTTATCGAAGTTGCCTTTGATGAGCTTTCAAAAACCACAGAAATTGTTGTCGACCAGCGCTGGTCACGGATTTGATGTAACGGCGGGAGAGATGAAACACTTTCCGCTGGGAAGTAAGATTCACGTGTATAGTTCAAGTTTCCTGTCGGCAATGATCAGAGTTGAGAACCATGACGGAACGTATGTTGTGAACAACCTGGGAAGCATTTATCGCAACTTCAGCTTCGCACCAATATTGCTATTTTTGGGTTGTGTAATCGGTCTCGTGGTGAGAAAGGGCGCTGAGTTCCACGTCAACCTCGGAATCGTGGTATTTCTATTGATGATACTTAACATTGTACTGCTGTCTTCATCACGTTTATGAAATCGGTTGAAAAAAAGAACAACGACTGGAAGAAGAGGGACGGGGTGGTGTATTCCACTGATAACGACTTCAATTATCAATATCAACCCGGTAATGAACAGGATACGTTACCACCGCAACAACAGCAGTTGCGGGTAGAACTCGATAAGAGCGGTCGCGCAGGTAAAATCGTAACGCTTATTACAGGCTTCACCGGCACCACCGCCGCCCTGGAAATCCTGGCGAAATTGCTTAAAACCCGTTGTGGCACAGGGGGTTCCGCAAAGGACGGCCAGATCATCATACAAGGCGATGTTCGCAAGAAGGTTGCGGAGATCCTTCAAAAAGAGGGATATAAAGCCCGGGTTCGTTGAAAAAACTACGTCAAAAAAGACGACGTCCCCATTCAAATCCATCTCCAAACGAGTGAAATGCCCGCCTTTTAGGCCTTCATTGTTGCTTTCTCGGCTGAGTAAGGTTTCCAATGAAAAAGCTGAATTCATTGCAACGGCCATTGATAAGTTTGTATAGTTTATACCCCTAGATAGATTTTTTTCGGATCATGCCGTTTCACCGGACCGCCCTGTTACCGATGGTGATTGCACTCCTGCTTACTTTAGGAACTGCGTTAGCCAATCCCGATTTTTCGGAGGTTATGATTGCCCCCGTGGAAGATACCACCCAGGTAAATCTGCTGAACAGGATGGCTATGTCTATCCGCGAATCCGATCATGGCGCGGCAGAGAAATACGCAGAGGATGCTCTCGAGATAGCTGAGAGGATCAACTACCTGAAAGGCAAGGCCGAGGCTCTGGGCAACCTTGGATGGGTATGCTATCGCAAAACGGACTTCGTCAATACGCTTCACTATTCTATCGAAGCGATGAAGATTGCCGAACAGATCGGTTACAAGACCGAGATGGCGCGAAGTATGAACAACATCGCCGCGGTTGCTTTCGAACAAAAACAATACGTCAAAGCTATTGGTGAATTCAGGAAGGCGCTGACACTTGCACAGGCTTCCAAGGACGGAAAGATCATTGGCCGTTCATTGAACAACATGGCCTATGCGTATTTCACAGCAAATCTTGATCTCGATTCGGCCGATCATTATAGCAGTGAGGCAGTAAAATACAGTGAGAAGATCAGAGACAACTACCTTGTAGCATTCGCCCTGAGAACCCGCG
>WUUC01190999.1_pt1 | contig 12785 bp, 10 predicted proteins | sample 6278441 | NCBI WGS metagenome assembly WUUC01 (sample SAMN13675441, study PRJNA597444) | soil metagenome | isolation source: soil | place: USA: Washington | collected 2017-10 | reverse complement strand
TCAAATTGGCATTCATGACTGCGCCGCCGGGCTTAAGAGCCACCGACCGGTAATTGCGGTTAACCGAGGTGGATTCGACGACTGGTTTCGGAGTTGACATACCGTGAGTTTCCTTTGTGGCTCTGCGCCACTTTTGTTTGAAGGGACTGCCTGAAACGGTTGCCAGAGATCCCGGCGGCCCGGCTGGGTTTCGGGATTGGGCTGGTCGTCAGGCATTAATCGTAGGTCTTGGACATAAGGAGGGAGTCGCTAATTCTCGCCGTGTGTCGGACTTTGAGTAATTAGTGGTGAGTTTATCACACGAAAGGGAATCCGTCTGTGCGCTAACACACATGGCCAAAATCTCAATCCGTGTTCAATATTGAAGATGATTCGCTACCCGCCATCTAACAACGGCATGCACCCGACGCCCCTTCAGCATTTCTCTCATGCAGCTTGAATGTGGGCGCGGGTGATGCCTGGCGTTAGGCGCTACCATTTTGTACTTGCAAATAGAGGAGACTGTTGATGCAAAAGATCGAATTTAAGCGTGCGCTCATTGCTGCTACTCCGCTTGTATTAGTAATCGTTCTTGTAATGTTGTATGACCATTCAGTTAAAAAAGACATTCGTTGTGAGGGAAAGAATTGTGTGCCTATAGCTAACTACATTGAAACCGATCTGGTGCCCATCGCCCCATCAACACAGGAACCGACCTTGCAGGATGCTGCCCAGGGACAAAAGACAAGGCAGCTCGAAAACGACAAGCGGAGTGAGGCCAGATTCAGCGGTCGTATCACGTGGAGCTTTTTTAAATTGGCATACATGTTAATTTGCCTAATAGTTTTCGCCGTCGCTTGCGGCGTAATATATCAATCGTTTGCAAATAGTGGTAAGCGTGCGCTTGTTCTGATTCTCATCGTCGTGGCACTCTCGGCAGGCTTTGGCATCTACCTTTTGTATAATCCTAATCATTTTATGTCGGTCTTCACGCCTCTTATCAATAAGACGATAGTAAATGATGTATCTAATGTTGCAGATGTGATAATTCGACTTAACGCATTTGGCTTTGCTGTAGTTCTTTCCGCCATATTAGCCACTTGCGCAATTCTATATTCACCTCAAGATAATTCACACCCCACTGGGTTGAAGCAGCTTTCCATAAAGATGAAGTATCTACGACTAATATTATATGTAGGTACGATAATGCTGGTTGTGGGAGTTCTGCATATACGAACTGTTTACAATTGGTCCTTGGCATTTATATTGCGAGATGGGGAAGGGCTTAAAGTTGCGGAAGGCTTTTTCTCGAACTTACTAGCCGCCGAAGGGGGGGTTTTTACTTTGATCTTAGCGGCGATTTATCTACCTACAGCTTTTATACTGAGAAGGCGTGCTGAATCATTGGTTGGTTTACCCGAACAGAACACTGAAAGAGAGACTCTATTGACAGACAATGGCTTAACTTTCTCTTTTAAGGAATCTATACCAAAGGTAGTCGCTGTCTTAGGCCCTTTCTTGGTAGGCACTATAGGGCAGTTAGTGACTCTCCTGCCGACAGAATAAATATGCCGCGCCTAACAACTCATTCAACCGGACTCGCAATGAGCTTGGTTCTTAAATTCGATGTTAATAGCTCGCCGGTTAATTCGGGCGTTGGGCGGCTTCGCGTACTCATAGAAAACCATTGCATTTTGCAATCTCCTTTGTGGGGGGCGTAAAAAGTTCCGTCTAGTTCTGCACAACTGTATAGTCGCATCAGACCTGAAGCCCGATGATATTTCTTCATCGGGTTTCACTAATTTTTTCACTTCTAAGAAGTTTATAATGAACTTACAAACTTCGGCTCGCCTTACTCACACCGGCCAGTGTGGGGAACAGTCCGCACCCTGTAGGACTTGGCGAGCCGAACAACTACAGGGCGAAGGCTTGAACAGGGGAAGCCATGAAGGACGACGGAGCGGCAGCTAGGGAACTACTCGCCACCTTGTTTGAACGGTGGGCGGCGACGAGCGATCCCGCCCGCCACTTGCACGACATCGAATTGATGGAAGACGGCGAGCCGATCCCGATCTACGCTGGCACAAGCACAGAGGGGCGCGGGAGTTTTCGCTTTGAGTTCATGCCGCTGGCTGCGATGCAAACCTTGATCGCGGAGTCTCTAACGTTAATTGACGAGTCCACAGTCAACTACCGCGCCCAAGAAACGGGCACAACAACTCCCGTCTTTTTCTCTGAGATATTCCCCCACATAGACCGCGATGCGATGGCGGGCGTGATGGCGTCAACGGCGATGGTCGTCATGCTGACCAGCATCCGCGCCAAACTCGGAGAGATGCTTGAGGAGATTTTCGATGATGGGTTGATGATCGCGCAGGTCGCGCTACTCGCCACTATGGGCGGGCAGGTTGCGGAGATCGTCAACATGTCGGAGCAGCCGCGCGTGCAAATAAAAGCGGGCGAGTTGGAGAGGGAAGAAAAGAAAGCCGCCGCCAAAAGGCGGGCGCGACTGCTTGAACTGTTTTCAAGTTGCTCGAAGATTGAACCGCCACGCGGGAAGGGTAGGCCGACGAAGGTTACAGAAGACGCGCTGCGCGCCGCAATTAAAGCCCGCACAGAGGCGGGCGGGGTTGTCTCTGCCGTCAACCTGGCGGGCGATCTGGAAGCGGAAGAATCTACCGTGCGCAAGGCCGCGATCAAGTTCAACATCGAACTAAAAAAGCCGGAATAAATATCCCGCATTTATTCCTTGACCTATGCCCTATGATGCCCTTGTGAGAGTTGAAAAGTTTTGAGTGAGAAAGCAAAGGCTCGCGCCTACGACCAAGCAAACGCGAGCCATTGCTTTTGATTGTAACAACACAGGCCGGAGCCTATGAAGTTAGAGGGAACTTAGACGAGTCGAGAGCGGCTGTCAAGCATCTTATCTTTTCAGCATCCCGCCTGCATATCTGAAAAAAAACATAATTTAATCTCTAAGGGTAAAAGACCTTAGATGGAGGTCTAAAAATATGGCTACCGAAAGCCCCGTTTTGAGCGTGCGAGAAGTTGCTGCCGAACTCGGCCTAAGTGTCTGGACGATTCGCACCTACGCAAAACGCGGCGCGATCCGTGCTTACCGTTTCGGCAAAGTTTTCAGATTCAGCCGCGAAGCTATTAACGAGTTCAAGAGTGGCGCAGAGGTGCGAGCCTCTGCCGCATAAGGCGAATATATAAAATCCGCTGTAGCAGCCAATTGCATTGAACAAGATGATTTTGACAGAGAGTGATCCGATGATGGAAACGGATGCGCAGAGAGTAATAAGTAACTCAGAATGCCGAAGTGCGGCGTGGCGCGCTTTGTGGTTACGCCTACTCAGCAAAGAGCGAAAAGAAACCCGTCAAAGTAAGAAAACTGCCGACGAACAAAAGCAAAATGAAGAATCCCGCGCCTAAGTTTGAATGTAAGAGTCAACAACATTGAATACGATGGATTCTAATTCACCGCTTAATCTAGCACATCACTACTTAACGCGCGGGCTGGCCGTATTGCCGGTTGAATATAAGGGCAAGCGTCCGTCTCACAAAGGTAGATTACTCACCGGCTGGCAACACCTAAAACTGACAATTGACGAGCTACCAGATTATTTCAACGGACAGCCGCAAAATATCGGCGTGCTATTGGGCGAGCCGTCCGGCGGACTCGCGGACGTTGATCTTGATTGCCGGGAAAGCATCGCGCTCGCTTCTTACTTCTTACCATCAAGCAGGGCTGTGTTCGGACGCACTAGCAGACCATCTTCGCATTATCTTTACGTTGTGACGGATGATGAAGCGAAGACAGTCAAGTTCGAGGATACAGATGGGAAGATGCTTTTAGAGTTGCGTTACACGGGCTGTCAGACCATCTTTCCCGGCTCAACGCATCCCTCTGGCGAAACGATTGAATGGCACGCGGAAGGCGAGCCGTCGCGCATATCTTACGCCGATCTATTGCGCGCCGTTAGACGCATGGCGGCAGCGTGTTTAATAGTTCGTCACTATCCGGCGCAAGGCAGCCGTAACGATCTTTCGCTCGCGCTCGCGGGTGGGTTATTGCGCACGGGATGGACTGAACAGGAAGCGGAGCATTTCATCGGCGCAGTATGTACGGCAGCACAAGACGAAGAAACACGCGCCCGCGTGCAAAGTGTGATCGGCACGGCAAAAAAGCTGACAAGCGGAGAGCCTGTTACCGGCTGGCCGACACTCGCTAAAATTATTGATCGGCGTGTTGTTGACAAGGTGTGTGAGTGGATAGGTGCTCGGAGTAGTGAGGCAGAAGAGCAGATCGTTGAACCTAGTACCCAAGCAGCATGGCCGGAGTTGCATCCAACTGCGTTGCATGGTGTCGCGGGCGATTTCGTTCGCCTTGTCGAGCCGCATAGTGAGGCCGATCCAGTCGCCCTACTAAGTCAATTCCTAATTGCTTTCGGCAACATCATCGGGCGCACCGCGCATTTCATCACCGAAGCTGATAAGCACTACACCAACATCTTTGCCGTGCTAGTGGGCGGAACCGGCACAGGACGCAAAGGCACGGCTTGGGGGCAAGCGAAGCGCATCTTTGAAGCACTGGACGAGGCTTGGGCGCGTGATTGCATGGCCGGAGGCATGTCGTCAGGTGAAGGGCTGATTTACAGCGTGCGAGACGCGACGCTTTCGCAAAGGCCGATCAAAGCTGGCAGAGAGAGTACAGGCATTGACGAAGTAGTAATTACCGATAAAGGCATCTCTGATAAGAGGCTCTTTGTCTTTGAAGGCGAGTTCGCTTCTGTGCTCAGAGCGCAAGGCCGCGAAGGTAATACGCTTTCAATGGTAATTCGCAACTTGTGGGATACAGGCAACGCGCGTTCGATGGTCAAGAACTCGCCGACACGCACGACCGGCGCGCACGTCTCCATCATCGGCCACATCACAAAAGACGAGTTGCGAAGTTGCCTTGACGCTGTTGAATCCGTCAACGGCTATGTCAATCGCTTCTTATGGCTGTGTTCGCGGCGTTCAAAATTCCTGCCACGCGGCGGGCGTATCACGATGGAAAACTTCGCGCCTTTGATCCGCTCCTTACGCGCGAGCGTGGACTTTGCTCGCTCCGTTGGTGAGATGCAGTTCGATGATGCGGCGGGCAACTTGTGGGACTCTGTTTATATCGGTTTGGAAACGGGGCGCACCGGCTTGCTAGGCAAGGTGACACAACGCGCTTCGCCTTATGTCTTAAGGCTATCTTGCTTGTACGCCTTGCTGGATTGTTCGGCAACGATGCGGCGCGAGCATTTAGAGGCCGCGCTTGCCCTCTGGAAATACGCGGAAGATTCAGCGCGCTACATCTTCGGCGAGCGCACCGGCGACCGTTTGGCGGATGATCTGCTCCGCGCACTAAGCGAGGCTGAATCTGACGGCTTAACGCGTACTGACATCAACAACTTGTTCGGGCGCAACGTGAGTGCGGCACGCATCGGCGGGGCGTTGGCGTGTTTAGCAGAATCTAATCTGGCCTATTCACGAAGCGAGCGCAAGGAAGGTGTCAAACGACCTGTTGAACGATGGTTCTCGACCGCATCCAAATCTTCTATATCTGACGAATTACACGAATTAAACGAATTTAATAATGAGGACTGAGGATTAAATTCGTTTAATTCGTGTAATTCGTATCATGTAGAAGATAATAACGTGGCGCAGCACAATAATGAAGTTATAAGAGCAAGCGCGAAAAAAGATACTAGGTTGAAAAAGGGTGCGCGCGTGAGAGGGAAAAATAAAAATCAAAAAGCGGTCACTAAGACAATCCTCCCCGGCCACGTTCAACGGCGGCGCGTGCGATGCGGGAAGCCTAATTGCAAATGTGCGCGCGGTGAATTTCACACGGCGCACTACTGGGCTTGGGATGCGTACGGGGTGCGGTATCGCCGATACATCCGGCGCGAAGATGTGGCGCACATGCAAGCGGCCTGTGAAGCACATCGCAAGTGGCAGGCAGCAGCGCGGGCAGGGCGTAGAGAGTGGCGCGCGTTCCTTGCCGAAGGTCGGGAACTATTTGCTAGTTTGAAAAGGACGAGGGCTGAGATATGAGCAAGTCAACACCAAGCAAAGAAAAGCGACAAGCGCGGCGACGCACGACGCGCCATGTTGTGCGGAAGTACCACATGGAGAATCCTGAAAACGACAAGAAGGCAGACCTTAAGTGCGAGTTCGAGATGAGTGCCGAGATCGCGGAGACGACACAGATCGTGCAAAAGATGGCGCGGTCTTATATCTCTACTGTGGAGTTCTACAAAGCAGAGTATGGCGGCGCGATGTCGCATGAGAAAGCGGTCAGAGAAGCCGCGAAGATGAACGAAAAGCGGCGCGAGTGGGTTAAGAGTGTGATGCCGCACAAGGTTAGTTGGGGCGAGATCGCAGCCATCGGCGAACACAGTATGGACGATGCCTTGCAACTGTGGGCGCGGGTCAGGGAGACGGCAGACGACGCACTAGAGAGCGGGTGCTATTCGGCGACGGTGGCCGGGGTGCATGGCGAGCCTTACGCGCTCGCGCAGTATCTAGCAATCCGTGATGCGTTCGCCGATCAATGGAATCCACAAGGCGGAATAGAGTTCGCCATGATTGATATGCTGACCGTCTCCTATTCGCTGCAAATGCACTGGACGAAGATCGCTTTTGAACGGACAGAACACTTTCACGACGAGCAAACAAAACAGCTAGACCGATATGAGGATCGCAAGTGGAAGTCACCTTACCAGAGCGGGGCTGACGCGGTTGATCAAGCCTTTCGATTGGCAGACAGCTACAACCGTCAATTCTTACGCGTGCTGCGACAGCTAAGAGATTTAAGGCGATATGCTTCGGTAGTGATTCAGAATAATGGCGGACAAGTTAATATTGCGGGAGGAGGGGGGCAACAGGTAAATGTAGCTAACAAATGACTGCTTACAACACCTGAAGAAAGAAACAATATCTGTGCATGTTAACTGAATAAATTTAATCTCAATAATTGTTGACGCCCGCTAAGTATTGAACTTTTTAGATTTTTTTCGTTTGCCCTTATCTTTAACAATATTTTGTGCGCTAAATCTTGAACGATGCCAGGCAAGTGCTTCGTCTTGGTTCGGCCACATACGCTGATCTATTGGTAAAGCAATGCTTCCCTCTTTATACATAGACGTGCCCTTTGCGTTAGGATGCCATAGAAGTTTGTATGAGGTATCTATAGTGAAGGCAAATTGATCAAATGCCCAATGATGGGTGCGACATAATGCTAGGCCATTTCTTACATCATCAATACCAAAGAGTTCTTTAGGATAAACGTGCGCTGCTTGCACTTCCCATTTTCCGCTAGGGCTATCATATTTAAGTCCACATACTGCACACGCAAAGTTATATGCTTCTCTAACTGCCTCAGTAAAAGCGCGTGTGCGAATCTTTTTTTCTATGGTTGATGTATAAGTCTTAGTGCTACCTACTAACGAGAACGGCTTGGTTTGTTCGCTGGCGATTTCGCGCTTAACCTGCTTAATTTTTCGCTGAGTGGCCGGGTCATCAAAATCTACAGCAAAGAGATGCTCAACTTGATCAATGCTTTCAAAATTAAAGTCTGAAACGAATCGCTCAACTGAAATATCTGAGAGCGTATTCCAGGCACTTCCAAAATACAGAGTGGTTATTAGAGAATCTAAAGGGACTCTACTAGAAAACGGACGGATAACATCTTCTAAAAGAGGGTTGTTTAAATCGACGGTCTTATAAACGCCTTTATGACCACTAAGCTTCCAATGAAGCAATTTAGGTTTGTGTAGCCCTCTTATATATTTCGTTCTAAGAGGATGTAGCTCGCAACCTAGAGCACCTTCATCGTTTTGAATCAAGTGCTTGCACAGGCTGCGATGTTCTGCGACAAAGTCTCCCAACAGTTCCTCTTCAGATGCGAGACAACTTATACCGAGCGCATATCTAAAAAAGTCCCTCCAATTATTTTGGCTGTGAGATTGGAGAGGCGTAAAAGTACCGTTGAAGATACGGCAAACGCGCCCGTTATTCTGACCTAATGAGGAATGCCGCTTAGTGTAAAAGCTATCTAGGAGATTTTCTAAAATTGATGAGGTTACGCCCTTATTCACACCTTCCAAAGTTGGGAGGCCAATTTGAGCATCACTAACGACAATGTCTTTATGTCTAGTAGCAATAGAAGGGAGGGTATGTTGATGATACTTTAGCGCAAGATAAACAGCTAATGTATCACCGTGTGTCTTGCCGTTTAAAGTATGGAAAGCTTCCTTGAAAAGGTTTGCGTTACTGACATCCATAATGAATATTCAGCCTGTAAGGAAGGGTTGAAGAGGCTTTGTAAGCCTCTTCAACGCAATCTTGCAGTAATCAGGATTCAGTTCAATACCGAGCCATTGCCGTTGAAGTTTTTCTGCGACTATAGCCGTTGTGCCAGAACCCATCCAGAAATCTAATACTATTCCATCTAAAGGGCAGGTAGAACGGATTCTAGGTTCAATGAGTTCTTCTGGGTAAGTCGCCAAATGCCCATCGGCAGCATTAGAGGGGCAGGCATCGAACACATCTCCAGGATTGCGGCCTTTAGGATGCACGGCAGACGTTTCATTAAGGGCATCAATTGTTCTGCCTCGATTGCCTTGATCCTCACCATATCGCCCTTTATGGCTTACCGTAATTTTTGATTTGATACGAGTAAGGGATGAAGCCGCATGTGGTGTTCTTATAGAATCTAAGTCGTAGTAGTACTCACGCGCCTTAACAAAGTGATAGACATGTTCATGGGTATTAGTGAGACGATCCTTCACTGGATGGGGCAAGCATCGAGTTTTACGCCAGATAATATCGTTCCGAAGAATCCAACCTTGCGCCTGCATCGCAAGGGCTAATCTTGCAGGAAGCAAAACTAAATTTTTATCAACATACAGATCACCTATGTTAACCCAACACGAGCCAGTAGATTTTAGGACACGCCTAGCTTCATCGTACACAGCACAAATACTATCAAGATATAGTTCAACAGTGCTTTCTAAGCCAATTTGTCCTTCTACTCCATAGTCACGCATGGAGAAGTATGGCGGCGAGCCTATAATGCAATCAACAGAATTTTCTGGAAGATTACGTAAAATGGTTTTAGCATCGCCTTGATACAAAACTCCACTTTTCGTCCGAAAATACTCCGCTTCCTCAAGAGGGGTGTTGTTAAGTTTACGCTTTCGAGCCTTTGTGGACATTTGGATTAGCTACTTGGTTCGTGGGACTAGATAGGACAATTTATAGTTTAAACTAGTTAAGCCTACATTGTCATATAACAAAAGGCTTGGAGAGTCGAGCATCTAATTAGGGCGATAATATAGTTGACGCACCATGCGTTAGGAGGGCTTAGGCTTGCTTGGCAGTTTAGCGGGCAAGTTTAGAGCGTCGTCAATCAAAACGTCCGTTGAAATCCCTGCGAGTCTCGCGTAGCACAATAGCACTGGAAGCGGCGGCTCGCTCCTACCTGTCTCAAAGTCTGAAACCCTTTTCTTTTCGGTAAGCTTTTCAATATCCAATCTCCAAAACATTTCGCTTTGAGAGAGGCCGAAAGCGTTCCTTATTTGTAGGAGCTTTTCGGCAAGTCTCTTTGGTCTTGGACGCGGCTTCTTACCCATCAGGAGTCACCCCCTGATAGCTTGATGTTGCGCGTAATTACAGGTAGTATGCGGTTTCCCAACCTGTTCGCCGTGAGAGTGAACCTTTCATCTCTAACGGCGATGCTCACTACTCTTTTGAGGTTGAGGTTGAGCTACGCATAAGCCGTCGCTAAGTTTTCAAAGATAGAACGCGCGCATCATAGCAGACCGCGCCGGAGTTCGTCTTGCTTCTGCCTTAAGGTGGGTGAGGCAGAGGCACGCGGGGCTTGTGGCAAAAGGACAGCGCAAGCCTCGCAATAATCCTATGCCTCACATTCTCTTTGTGGAAGATAGTCAGTACGTCTCAGATGCCGTGCGTGAGACGCTAGAGGATGAAGGCTGGCGCGTGGAGACGTGCGCGGATGGTTATGTCGCTTTGCTCTTGATTAAGAGCGAGAGACGCTATGATCTGATTCTCTTAGATAACGAACTGCCGAACGTGAACGGGCTGGAACTGACGCGCAGAGCGCGCGAATTGCCGCATCGCAAAGGAACGCCGATTATTATGCTCTCCGCGAGCGAGTGTGTGCGGGATGCGCTTCTAGCCGGGGCGGATACGTTTCTGAGAAAGCCGCAAGATATAGGTAAGATTGTTGAGACTATCGCTCGTTTACTCGACACGTCTTGATCGGTTTGGCGTAAAAGTCACTCGTTAGCCTTTGCTAGAGTTTCTCTTAGTGCTTGTTGTGTAACTGAATAATTCACCAGGCTTACATTGCAGCGCAAGACAAAGCGCATCAATCGTGTCAAGCCCGATCATCCTCATTTCGCCCTTCCACAATTTAGCAGCATGGCCTGGAGGTATCCCCATCAGCTTCATTAACTGATAAGAACTCGTTACGCCTCGCGCTTGAGCAACTTCTCGGATACATAAGGTGGTCGTCATAAGCGCAAGTGTAACACAAAGAAGTAATACATGAAAATATAATCCACTATCTTGACATGTAGTACACAATAATGTAGTATCTTTCTTGTCGGTAAGATGTAAATCGCAGGAGAGAAAACGATGATTCAACTGAGCAGCGCGGCACAACTGGTGAAAGCAATTGAAAGAGCGAAAGCAGGCAAGCTGTTTGTGCAGACGACTTCATTCTTCCGCATGTATCGGGTAACGAATCGCGCGAGCGGTAGCACCTACACAGTGAATTTCTTTGTCGAGAACGGCAGCCGTTACGCCGATTGCACATGCAAGGCGGGTAAAAATCGGATCGCGTGTAAGCACGTCGCTGCCGCTGCCGGTCTGCATGTTGTCCGTGCAGCGCAACTGAAGGCGAGCAAGCAACAGACAACGCACTAAAAGCGAAGCGGGATAGGGGAGCGCGCCAACGCTCCCCTATCCCTTCACTCTATGCCATCAGCAGAAGAAAGGTAAGAGAAGTGAAAAGTGTAGCGCAGAAAAAAACACTAGGCGAAAATGGCAACGGCGAAAGTAAAGCGGCGCTCATCTACTGCCGTGTCTCCACTCAAAAACAGGAAGACGAAGGCACGAGCCTTGACTCGCAAGTTTCAGCCTGCGTCGCACACGCCGAAAAACTCGGCTACCCTGTGGGGCGTATCACTAAAGAAGTGTATAGCGGGGCAGAGTTGTTTGACCGTCCTCTCCTTTCGCGTGACCGCGCGGACATACGCGCCGGACAATTTGGTGCAGTAGTGGTTTACGCCATTGACCGCCTCTCGCGCGATGTGGCGCATCTAGCAATCCTCTCGGAAGAGGTCGAGCGTGCTGGCTCAAAACTCCTTTTTGTGACTGAAGACCTAGACAAGTCACCAGAGGGCAAACTGATGACCAGCGTGAGAGCTTATGTGGCAGAGGTCGAGCGGTTAAAAATCCGTGAGCGATGCGTCAGGGGGAAGCGACAGAAGGCACTAAACGGAAAAGTTCTACGTGGTGGTACAGACCTTTACGGATACTCTTACGATAAGGAACATGGCATCAGGGTACATAAAGAAGACGAAGCGCGGGTAGTTCGCCAAATTTACAATTGGATTCTTGAAGGCGTTAGCACCCGAAAAGTGATTCAACGGCTTAACGAACAAGGCATTCCATCGCCCGCCAAAGGTAAGAGACAGTATAAAGACGGACGCGAAACTTTTTGGGGAAAAGGCGCAATAGGGCGCATCCTGTCTGAACCCGCCTATATGGGCAAGGGCGTAGCTTGGAGATATAAAGGCGTCAGGGGTTATAAAGAAGGGGGAAAGTTCTACCGCATAGCCATCCGCGATGAGAGCGAGTGGATTCAATTACCAGAGGGTACGACGCCTGCCATTGTGACACCGGAAATATGGAATGCTGTTCAAAGGGCGTTGGAAAGTAATCGCGGCGAAGACACCCGCAATGAGGCGCGGCCAGACCTCATGCGGGGACACGTCTTTTGCGGTGTGTGCGGGCGTAAGATGTACGGCCAGAGTGAGCACGGCGGGTATAGGATTTATCGCTGTCCATCACGCAACACACCAGCGGGAAATTGTGGGGGAAAGCGCATTGCGGCGGAGCGGTGCGAGAGTCTTGTCTGGTCAAAAATCGCTGACATCCTCCGTGATCCTGAGACAATCAAGCTAGAACTTAAAAGGCGAAAGGATGAAGGAGAAGACGAAGCAGCGCATCTTCTAGCGGATATGGAATCTGCAAAACAGGCTTTACAGAACATTGAGGGCGAGCTAAAACGCCTTGTGCGCCGTGCGGCGACGGCTGATGACGATCTTTGGACGATGTTTCAGGAGCAAATTAATCTTAAGAAAAATGAACGCCAACGGCTCGCGGGGCTTGTGGCGGAAACCGAAGCCCGTATAGCAGCACAAAACGCTGATGCTGCAAGTCTGACAGCCTTGACGGAATATTGTGAGCGCGTTCGTGGAAATCTGGATAAGTTCGGCTTTGATGATAAACGGCTGGCACTAAAAGCCCTAAACTTGAAGGTTATCGGGAATGGTCCTGATTATCGGGTTGATGTCTCATTTCCAGTCAGTCAAGTTGCGGGAGATATGCCCCAAACATCTTGCTCATCGGCCCGCCCGGTTCCGGCAAGACGATGCTCGCCAAACGCCTGCCCACCATCTTGCCGCCGCTCGAATTCGAGGCCGCGCTCGAACTCACGAAAATACACTCGGTCGCGG
>WUUC01233484.1_pt1 | contig 12786 bp, 13 predicted proteins | sample 6278441 | NCBI WGS metagenome assembly WUUC01 (sample SAMN13675441, study PRJNA597444) | soil metagenome | isolation source: soil | place: USA: Washington | collected 2017-10 | reverse complement strand
CGTGCTGGTCGGAGGTGTGCCCGGCGACCAGGTCGAGCAGCACGCGGATTCCCTTGCGGGACGCGGAGTCCACGAGCTTGGCCAGGTCGTCGCGGCTGCCGTAGCGCTGGTCGATCGCGTAGTAGTCGCTGATGTCGTAGCCGGCGTCGCGCATGGGGGAGGCGAAGCACGGGTTGAGCCACACCGTGTTCACGCCGAGCCAGGCCAGGTAGTCCAGTTTGGACTCGATGCCGTTCAGGTCGCCGATCCCGTCGCCGTTGCTGTCGGCGAAGCTCTGCGGGTAGATCTGGTACAGCACGGCGTCAGCGAGCCACGATGGCACGGCCATGAACACTCCTCGCGTCGGTCAGCGCCTGGCGAGCCGGAGCGACCGGATGCCGGGCATGGGCAGCTCGACGGCGACCGACGCGACCCCGTCGTCGCCGATCGCCACCTCCGCAAGGTACTCGATCGGCAGGGTGTCGGTGGCCCGCAACGTGATCCACTGCTCGTCGTCCGGCCAGTCGCCGCCGGCCAGCTCCCGCCACACGCGACCGATGTTGGCGTGGTGCTCGTCCACCCGTGCCGAGCTGACCGTGTACGTGCCGGGTTCGAGCCCGGTTACCGTGACGGTCACCGCCCGGTCGAGGTCCGGTGCGCCGTCTATTTTGGACTGGTCGAGGGTTCCGTTCCACACCAACACATCCACCGTGTCGTGGGTTCGGGTCGCGAGCGCCTCCACCAGTGAGCCGCCGCCGTCACCGGTGCAGTCGGCCGGCACCCGACCGCCGGCCAGCCGGGACAGCAGGTACAGCGCCCAGAACCGCGGCTTGCGCAGGTTGCCGACGGTCAGCAGGCCGAAACCGCCGTGCAGCAACCGGGGTGGCCAGCCCAGTTCCTCGAAGTGGTCCGAGCACACCCAGTACGCCAGGCAGTCGGTCGACGCGAGCGCACTTCGCATGCCACGCAACACGAACGGCGCCGCGAACACCGTGTCGCTCACCCGGTGGAAGTGCGTTGGCGTGACACCCCACTCCGTCCACAGGATCTCCGGTTCGGGTTTGCCGGTGGCCTGCGCGAACGACCTGGTCAGCGGGCGCACGTCGAGCGGGGCGTTGCCGTAGGTGTGGGTGGAGACGAAGTCGATCGGCACGTCGTGCGCGCGGCAGTGCGCCAGCAGGTCACCCACCCAGCCGGCGGCCGCGGACGCCGGCCCGCCGACACGGATGCGCGGGTCGATGGCCTTGATCTCCCGTGCCGCGACCTCGTACAGCCGGTGGTAGTCGTCCTGTGTGCCGTTCCAGAACACCTCCAGGTTGGCCTCGTTCCAGACCTCGAACTCCCAGGTTGCGACCTCGTCGGCGCCGTAGCGGTCGCGCAGGTGCGTGGTCACCGCGCGCACGAGGTCGACCCAGCGGTCCCACTCGCGGGGCACGGAAACACCCGCCCGGTACTCGAAGACCGTGTAGTCGGGGTCCTTGGCCAGCTCTGCCGGGAGGAATGACAGCTCGACAACTGGCTTCAGCCCGGTGGCCAGGAAGCGGTCGTAGACCTCGTCCAGCCCGGCGAAGTCGAACGTGCCGTCCGGCCGGACGGTGACGGTTTCCGGGAGGAACGTGCCGTGCGCGCGGACCGTGCGCACGCCGAGGTCGTCCCGCATGATCCGCAGCGCCTCGGCGTACTCGGCGGCGACGTCCGCGCCCCCTGGGCCCGGCTCGTCCCAGAGCAGCAGCGAGAAGTGTTCGGCGCCGATCATGCGCCGCCAGACGTCCTTGAGCGGTACGGGTGTCGCGGCGGCGTCCACCGTGACGGTCACCGCGCGGCTGCCGTCCGGGTCGGGGCCGGCTGCCGCGGGTGCCGACAGTTCGCCGGCGCCGCCGTCGGTCCAGGTGGCGACCTTGTAGTGGTACGTGCGACCCGGTTCGACCATCGTGTCGGCGTAGGGCGGGTGGGGCACCGCGAGCACGTCGCCGCCGAGATGGTCGAGCGGCTCGAACGGGCCGTCGGCGGTGGGAGCGCGGTGCACCAGGTAGCCGAGCGCGCCGTCGACGGGGTGCCAGTCCAGGTGGACGAGCGCGGTGCCCGGTGTCGCGGTGAGGTCTTGCGGTGGGGGTAGCGGGGTCGCGCCGGTCAGTGGTTGGTCGCTCGGGAGGCCGATGCGCTGCTCCCAGTCCTGGCGTGCGGTCATGGGTGGTGACCTCCCCAAACGGCGATGTAAGCGCTGTCTGTAAGCGCATACATTAGGTGGGTGACGGGGCCGGGGGCAAGGGACATGGGGTGGGGAGGGTGCGAGGAGGCGGGTTGGTACCGAGAGCAGCCGGCGGCATCTCCAGGCAGTCAGCGTGAGGACTCGCAGCCGCAGCTAGTGCGGCGGGTCTGGGTGACCGGGAGCAGTACCGAGCGGGGGTCGCGGGTGGGATCGGTGAGGCGATCGACCAGCAGCTCGACCGCGGTCTCGCCCAGGCGGCGCATGGGTTGGGTCACGGTCGTGAGCGCGGGGCGGACCACGCGGCCGAGTGGGATCCCGTCGAAGCCGACCACTGCCACGTCCTCCGGGACGCGGATGCCTCGGCGCTCCAACACATCGAGTGCGCCGACCGCCATCTGGTCGTTCGCGAACACCAGTGCCTTCGGTAGTGGCAGGTCGAGGAGCCTTCTCGTCGCTGCGCGGCCGCCGGCCTGTGTGAAGTCAGCTCGGGTGGTCGGCTCGTCGGGGACGGGGAAGCCGGCTCCGCTCAGTGCCTGCTGGTAGCCGCGGAACCGGGCGTTGGCGTCCGGCGAGTCGGCGGGACCGCCGACGAAAGCCAGGCGGCGCGCGCCGTGGTCGGTGACCAGGTGGGTGACCAGCTCGCGCATGCCGTCCGTGTTCGCCACCTCGACGTGGTCCATGCGGTCGATCTCCCGGGGGCCCGCGATCATCACCACCGGCAGGCGCCTCGCCATCAGTTCCAGGTCCTCGGTGGCGATCGTGCGTGCCAGCACGGCGAAACCGTCGACCCTGCCCACCACCGACGCCACGAGGTTCTCCGCGCCGCCGGCGAGTGAGGCGGCGATCAGCAGCGCGTACCCCCGCCGCCGCGCCGCTCGCTCCATGCCTCGGGTGATCTCGTCGGCGTACAGGGTCAGCTCGGCGCCGTCGCCGTCCTGCTCGTCGATCTCCGGGTCCGCGTAGTCCGGGAAGCACAGGCCGAGCACCCCGGTGCTGCGGGACGCGAGGCCGCGTGCGCTGCCGCTCGGCACGTACCCCAGCTCGCGGGCCACGGCGAGCACCCGGTCCCTGGTCTGCGCCCGCACCGAGTCCGGGTTGCGGTACACCCGCGACACGGTCGCGATGGACACGTTCGCCCGCTCGGCGACGTCGTAGACCGTGGGCACTCCCACCTGCGAGGACCTCCTGTAAGCGCATACGTGTAAGCGCATTCAGCCGTCCAACGCTACCGCGCCCCCGGTCGCCCCGCGAGTTTCCAGCGCCACGGTCAGGTAGGTGACGCCGTCGGCGCTGTGGCCGGTGTCGACGGCCTGCCGCGCCAGTGCGTGGGCGGCCCGCATGACACTCGCGTCGAGCCCGCGTGCCTCGGCCGTCTCGACGATGTGCGCCATGCCGGCCGCCGCGGTCCGCAGGTTCGCGTCGTCGCCGGGGTGCTTGCCCTCCGCCAGCCGGGTGCTGAACTCGTTGATCATGATCGGCAGGAGGTCGGAGATGCCGTTGGCGAGTGGCGCGAGCTCGGCCGGGGCGATGTTCTCGCTGCGGGCCAGGGCGAACGCGTGCGCGAGGCCGGCCACCGACGTCCAGAAGATGTCCAGCAGCGCCACGTCGAACGCGGCCGCCCGGCCCGGTTCCGTGCCGAGGTAGGGCTGGTTGCCGCCCAGGGCGGCGAGCACGTCCGTCGTCTGTCCACTGTGGAGGACCACCGCCGACGCGGTGCCGATGGTGTCGGTCGGGGTCATGATCGAGCCGTCGGTGTAGGAGATGCCGTGCGTGGCCGCCCACCCGGCCACCTCGCGTGCCGCGTCCGGCGAACCGCTGGTCAGGTTGACCAGGTGCCGGCCGCGCAGGGTGTCAGCCTGCGGCGTCAGCACCGACCGGACCGCCTCGTAGTCCGTCAGGCACACCACCACCGTCCTGCTCGCCGTCACCGCCGCCGTCACGTCGGTCGCGCGGGTGGCGCCGTCGGGTGCGGGGCGGGCGGAACGGTTCCAGGTCGTCGTCGGGTGGCCGGCGGCCGCGAACGCCGACGCGATCGCGTAACCCATCGCGCCGAGCCCGAGCACCGTCACAGGTTCAGTCATGACCCGGACGCTAAAGCCTCACACCGGTGTTAAGGTCAAGTCATGCGGATCGGGGAGCTCGCCAAGCGCACCGGGGTCAGCGAGCGGTCGCTGCGGTACTACGAGGAGCAGGAGCTGCTGAACCCGGCCCGCACGCCGAGCGGCTACCGCGTCTACACCGAGTCCGATGTGGACGTCGTGCGGCACGTGCAGATGCTGCTCGCCGCCGGGCTCAACACAGCGTTCATCAGGGAAGTCCTGCCCTGCATGGTCGACACCGGCGACGGCCTCGCCCCCGGTTGTCCGGAGCTGCTGCCGCACCTGGTGAAGGAACGCGAGCGCATCACGTCCGCCATCGACGGGCTCGCCACGGCACGCACCCTCCTCGACGGGGTCATCAACGCCACCCCGTCCGACAACACCGACTACGAGGCATGGGTCGCCCAACGCGCCGGTTGAGTTCCACGTTGTGGAAGCTTCTCCCACAACGTTGACCAAGGTGTCCACGGGGTGTTGCGATGCATGACGTGACTCCCGCCCTGACCAAGCGACGCCACGTCGACTTCGTCCGGATCTGCGCCCAGGCGTGTTCCCGCTAGCCGAGTAACTCACCGCCCTCATCGAACTCGCGTGACTCACCTGTCGCGCGGTGTCGGCATGCCCGCCTGCGAGGAGACGTATGTCCACTGTGGAACTACTGGAGCGGGTCGCGGAACCGGCGACCGCGGTCCGGGGCAAGCGCCGCACACGGTTACCCGGTCTGCGCCGCTGGATCAGCCCCGTCGCGCTCGTCGTCCTGTGGCAGGTGTCGTCGGTCACCGGCCTGCTCCCGCCCGACAAGCTCAGCTCGCCGTGGACCGTGCTGCGGGCCGGCATCGACACCGCGCGTTCCGGCGAGCTCGGCGACGCGTTCGCCGTGTCGATCACCAGGGTCGGCATCGGGTTCGTGCTCGGGGCGGCGGTCGCGCTGGTGCTCGGCGTCGTCGCCGGCCTGTCCAACTGGGGCGACGCGCTGATCGACCCGCCGGTGCAGATGCTGCGCACGTTGCCGTTCCTCGGCCTCATCCCCCTGCTGATCCTGTGGTTCGGCATCGGCGAGGAGCCGAAGATCGTCCTGGTCGCGCTCGGCGTCGCGTTCCCCCTGTACCTCAACGTGCACTCGGGCATCCGCAACGTCGACGACCAGCTCGTCGAGGCCACCACCGCGCTCGGCTTCACCCGCTGGGAACAGCTGTGGCACGTGGTCCTGCCCTCCGCCGTGCCGCAGACGCTCGTGGGGCTGCGGCAGGCACTCGGCGTCGCATGGCTCGCGCTGATCGTGGGGGAGACGGTCAACGCGGACGCGGGCCTCGGCTACCTCATCAACAACGCACGCGAGTTCCTGCGCACCGACGTGATCGTCGTGGGCCTCGTCGTCTACGCCGTGCTGGGGCTCGTCACCGACGCGCTCGTCCGGCTGCTGGAAAGGAGGGCGCTGCGATGGCGGAAGGGGTGACCGTGCGCGGGCTCACCAAACGGTTCGGCGACCGGGAGGTGCTGTCCGGGCTCGACCTCGAGATCGAGCCGGGTGAGTTCGTCGCGCTGCTCGGGCGGAGCGGCTCGGGCAAGTCGACGCTGCTGCGGGTGCTGGCAGGCCTCGACTCCGAAGTGGACGGACAGGTTTCCGTGCCCGGCACGGTGTCGGTCGCGTTCCAGCAGCCGAGGCTCCTGCTGTGGCGGAGGGTGTGGCGCAACGTCGTGCTCGGGCTCCGCGGCCGGGGCGCCGACCGCGGCCTGGCGGAGCGGGCACTCGCCGAGGTGCGGCTCGGTGAGCGCGCCGACGCGTGGCCCCGCACGCTGTCCGGCGGCGAGGCGCAGCGCCTTTCCCTTGCCAGAGCACTGGTTCGGGAGCCGGACCTGCTGCTGCTCGACGAGCCGTTCGGCGCGCTGGACGCGCTCACCCGGCTCGCCATGCACTCGCTCGTCGCCGACCTGTGGGCACGGCACCGGCCGAGCGTCCTGCTCGTCACCCACGACGTCGACGAGGCGCTGCTGCTCGCTGACCGCGTCCTGATCCTCGACCGCGGCGTGATCGTCGCGGAACACGTCCTGACCCACGCCCGACCGCGCCGGCACGACGACCACCTGGACGTGCGGGCCCGCGTGCTGACCGATCTCGGAGTGACCGAACATGCGACTGCATAAGGCATTGCCCCTCCTCGCGGTGCTCGCGCTCGCCGCGTGCGGCACCGCGGCCGAGTCGCGGACGGCGAGTGTGCCGGCACCGGTGAGCGCGGACGAACTCGCCAAGGTGACGTTGCGGGTTGGCGACCAGAAGGGCGGCTCGAAGGCGCTCCTGACCGCCGCCGGTCTGCTCGACGACCTGCCGTACAAGATCGAGTGGGCGACTTTCACGTCCGGGCCGCCGCTGCTGGAGGTGATCTCGGCAGGCGGGGTCGACATCGGCCGGGTCGGCAACACGCCGCCGATCTTCGCCGCCGCGGCGAACGCGAACATCTCGATCGTGTCCAGCTCCCAGGGCAGCGTCGCGGGCGACGCGCTCCTCGTGCCGGCCGACTCGCCGCTGAAGTCGGTGAAAGACCTGCGCGGCAGGACGATCGGGGTGGCGAAGGGCAGCTCGGCGCACGGGCAGATCCTGCTCACGCTCGGCAAGGCAGGGCTGACCACGAAGGACGTGAAGCTGTCGTTCCTGCAGCCGGCCGACGCCTACGGCGCGTTCCAGCAGCACCAGATCGACGCGTGGGCGGTGTGGGACCCCTACACCGCGCAGGCGAAGCTGGAGACGAACGCGCGGGTGCTCGCCGACGGACGGGGCACCGCGAACGGCTACACGTTCCTCGTCGCCGGCACCGAGTCGCTGTCCGACGCGGGGATCAACTCCGCGATCCACGACTACGTGCTGCGGCACGCGAAGGCCGAGCGCTGGTCGGTCGCGCACCGCGAGGAGTGGGCGCAGGCGTGGGCGAAGGAGACCGGACTGTCCGTTGAGGTCACGAGGGCCGCCACCGAGGCGGGACCGGACGCGCCGGTGCCGCTCGACGACGAGGTCGTCCGGTCCGAGCAGGACCTCGCGGACACGTTCACCGAGGACGGCGTGCTGCCCGGCCGCGTCGACTTCGCGAAGTTCGTGGACCGCCGGTACACCAACGACATCGACAAGGGATGACGTGATGACCGTTCACCTGCACTGGTTCCTGCCCACCTCCGGCGACGGCCGCACGATCGTGGAACGCTTCCACGCCAACCGGTCGCTCGGCCCGGTGGCGTCGCGCGCGCCCGACATCGACTACCTGGCCCAGATCGCGCGGTCCGCGGAGCAGCTCGGGTTCGAGGGCGTGCTCACCCCGACCGGCACGTGGTGCGAGGACGCGTGGCTGACGACCGCCGCGCTGATCCGCGAGACGACGACGCTCAGGTTCCTCGTGGCGTTCCGGCCCGGCGTGATCTCGCCGACGCTCGCCGCGCAGATGGCCGGCACGTACCAGCGAATCTCCGGCGGCCGGCTGCTGCTGAACGTGGTGACCGGCGGAGACGCCGTCGAGCAGCGCCGGTTCGGTGACTGGCACGACCACGACGCCCGCTACGCGCGGACCGACGAGTTCCTGTCGATCGTGCGGGGCGTCTGGCGCGGCACGCCGTTCGACTTCGCCGGCGAGCACCTGTCGGTCGAGGGTGCGACGCTGCTCGCGCCGCCGGATCCCTTGCCGCGCGTGTACTTCGGCGGGTCGTCACCGGCCGCGCTGCCCGTCGCCGCCCGGCACGCGGACGTGTACCTGACGTGGGGTGAGCCGCCGGCGCAGGTGGCCGAGAAGATCGGTCGCGTGCGGGATCTGGCCGGGGACCGGGACATCCGGTTCGGCATCCGGCTGCACACCATCTCCCGGGACACGTCGGCGGAGGCGTGGGGCGAGGCGCGGAAACTGCTCGACGCGCTGGACCCGGTGCAGGTGCGCCGGGCGCAGGAACAGCTGGCGGCGAGCGAGTCGGTGGGGCAGCGGCGCATGGTCGCGCTGCACAACGGGGAGTTCGGCGGTGACGTGCACTCGCTGGAGATCTACCCGAACCTGTGGGCGGGCGTCGGCCTCGTGCGGGGTGGCGCCGGCACCGCCCTCGTCGGCAGCCACGAGGAGGTCGCGGAGCGGATCGCGGAGTACCACGCGCTCGGCATCGAGGAGTTCATCCTGTCCGGCTACCCGCACCTGGAGGAGGCGTACTGGTTCGGCGAGGGCGTGCGGCCGGTGCTCGCGCGCCACGGCCTGCTCTCGCCGGCGCTGGTTGCGGTGTAACCCCATAAGGGGGTATATATGGGGTTATGCCGAAAGTGAATGTGTACCTGCCGGACGACCTCGCCGAGACCGTGAAGGAGATCGGGCTGCCGGTCTCCGCGATCTGCCAGCGTGCGCTGGAGCAGTCGGTGAAGCGGGTGGCGGCGATCCGGTCGGCGGTGGTCGGGGAGCTGGACCCGACGGCGGGCCTGACGTCCTTCACCCAGCGCGCCAAGGACGTCCTGAACCTGGCGATCGAACGGGCCTGGGACCGGGGTGCCGAGGAGGTCGGTACCGGGGACCTGCTGCACGCCATGATCGGCGAGGGGACGAACCTGGCGTTGCACGTGCTGCGCTCGATGGAGGTCGACCCGGAGCAGGTGCTGAAGGAGTTGGAGCGGTCGACGCGACGGGACGGCGCCGGCGCCAGCAGCCGCCGCCTGAGCAGGACGGCGGCCAACGCGCTGGAGCTGACCGTCGTCGAGGCGCTCACGCTCGGGCACAACTACGTCGGCTGCGAGCACCTGCTGCTCGGTCTGGTCGCCGAACCGGACGGCACCGCGGGGCAGGTGTTGCGTGGCCTGGGGGCGGAGGCCCGCGCGGTGCGGCAGACGGTGTCGGCGATGCTCGCGGGATACCAGCAGGCGACCCAGGCGGCGCCGGCCCTCACGGCGGCGGTGGGGCAGGCTCTGGAACCCGTGCTACGCCGGCTGGACCGCTTGGAGCAGCGGATTGGCCTGACCACCGAAGGGTGACCGACTGCGGCTAACCTGCGGAGGTGAGCCGTGCCATCGCCGTCCGTGCCGTGGACGCGTCCGAGTTGGCCGCGTACGCCGAGAGGGTCGAGCGTCTGTACCGGCTGTGCTTCTCCACGCCGCCGTGGCTGGAGCCGGAGGAGCGGCTGGCGGGGTTCAACGGCCGGTTCGAACGGCACCTGTCCAACCCCGGCGCCAGCGGCGTCGTCGTGTCCGACGGCGATGAGCTCGTCGGCGTGATCTACGGCTGGCCCGCCGACCGGGAGCTCGCCAGCGGCTCGCCGTTCGACGACGCGTTGGCGGCCGCCGTCACCCCCGACGTGGCGCGCCGGCTGGTCGCGCCCGCGCTCGTCGTCGCCGAGCTGATGGTCGACCCGAGCCACCAGCGGCGCGGCATCGGACGTGCGCTCCTGACCAGGTACGTCGAGGACTGGCCGGCCGCCTGGCTCGCCACCCACCCGGACGCGCCCGCCGCGCGGATGTACCGGGAGGAAGGGTGGCGGCAGGAGGCCGAGTTCATCGTGGACTACCACCCGCTGGTGGTGTTCACGTGGCAGGCGCCCAGGCGAACGGTGTCATCGGCTCGTCGAGTGGCGCGCGGGTGAGCCGGTTCGCGAACGTCGACATGGTGTAGGTGCCGATCCCCAGCACCACCTCGAGTGCCTGCTGCCGGGTGAATCCGGCGGCGAGGAAGGCGTCGAGTGCGCTGTCGGGCACCGCGCCCGCCGTGTCCAGGACCGTGTGGGTGAAGTCGCGGATCACCTGGAGCCGCTCGTCCGGCAGGGGCTTGTCCTCCCGTAACGCGGTGACGAGTGCCGGGTCCGCGTCGAGCTGGCGCAGCTTGGCCGTGTGCATGGCGACGCACACGTGGCAGTCGTTGCGGGTCGCCATGGTCATGATCAGTGTTTCGCGGGCGAGCGGGTCGAGGCTCGAGGTCTCGAACATCGCGCTGAGCTTGAGGAACCCGTCGAGCAGCAGCGGCGCCTCGGCGAGCCGGGCGACGGCGGCGGGCAGGTAGCCGAGGCGCTTCTCGGTGGCCGTGAGGGTCCGGCGGGCGGCTTCGGGTGCGGTCTCGACGGTGTGGTCGACGAACATGGGGCTCCTGTACAGATAGACAACATGGTTGACCAAATAGTAAACGAAGTTGTCTAAGTTGACAATGTCCATTGTGACCTCGGGTTATGAGCTGCCGCTGCTGCTGTTCGGCGGGTTCCGTGCGCTGATCGACCGGCTGCACGAGGAGTTGGCACGTCAGGGCCATGCCGACGCGCGGCCGGCGCACGGGTTCGCGCTGCAGGCCGTCGGGGTGTCCGGGGTGACCGCGGCGGAGCTGGGGCGGCGGCTCGGCGTGTCGAAGCAGGCGGCCGGCAAGACGGTCGACCGCCTGGTGCGGCTCGGCTACGTGGAGCGTGCCGCGTCGGAGGCCGACGGCCGGGCGAAGGTGGTGCGGCTGACGCCGCTGGGGGTGGACCTGCTGACCCGTTCGGCCGCGATCTTCGAGGAGCTGCGTGCCGAATGGGTCGCCACGCTGGGGGCGGAGCGGGTCGAGTCGGTGGAGTCGGCATTGCGCGCGGTGGTGCCGCCCGGTTTGCGCGTTGATTCGTTCGGGTGGTTCGGCGCGGATTGACAGGTGGTTCCGGCATGCGTCGGGCGCCCGGACCGCGCGAGGGGCAATTCGGTCCGGACGCCTTTGTCAGTTCAGTCGACGGCGGTCACTCGTCGTGATTTCAGTGGCAGTACCACCAGGTACAGCACAGGCCGATACCGATGCTCAGTCCAAGGATGATCACGCGCACCTCCACCTTCGGCGGTTTGTTTCGCTACTGCGAAAGCACTTGTGACGTTAGCGATCATCGAGATGGAATGTCTTTCCCCGGTCAGAGTGAAGCAGGGCGACGAGACTGCCGGTGATTGAGGTGAAAATCGCGGGAATGGCCTAGTGGAAGGTCTCTTTCAGGTGGTCCTCGATCTTGTCAGGCCTGCTGGTGTCTGGTGGTATGGGCGCATGCGGACTGTCCTGGGGGTACTGCTGCTTCTGTCCGGTTTCCTGGTCGCCACGGCACCTGCCTCGGCGGCGACCACTGTGAAGGTGTTGCAGCTCAACATCTGCCACAGCGGTGTCGCGGCTTGTTACACGGGCGCGGAGCCGGTGATGGCGAAGGCCGTCTCGGTGATCGGCTCGACGAGACCGCAGGTCCTGTCGGTGAACGAGGCGTGCGCGGGTGACGTGGCGAGGCTGCAGGCGGCCATGGGCGCGTCGCAGGCGGTGTTCGTGGCGGCGCAGAGGCGGGACGGCACGCCGGTGACGTGCGCCAACGGCCAGCAGTTCGGCAACATCCTGATCGTGGTGGCTGCCTTGGCCGGCGGTCCGCCGGTCACCGGCCGTTACGCGTCGCAGGACACCAGCAACGAGATGCGGGTGTGGGCATGCCTGCCGGCGGGTGGGCTGAGCGCGTGCACCACCCACCTGTCGGCGAGGAGCGGTTCGGTGGCGTTGGCGCAGTGCAAGGACCTGCTCAACCGTGCGGTGGGCCTGCCGGGCCCGACGGTGGTGTCGGGTGACATGAACCTGCGCTACCAGGGCAGCCCGAACGTGCAGGACTGCAACCCGGCGGGCTTCTACCGCAAGGGCGACGGCGATGTGCAGCACGTGTTCGCGTCGAACGACCTGGCGTTCGTCAGCGGCACGACGCTGAGCATGTCCGACACGACGGACCACCCGGCCTGGCTGGTGACGGTCACCGCTCCGTGAGGCCGCGCTCGCGTTCGGAGAGCACCTCGATGTGGTCGCCTTCGATGGCCAGCACGCACGGCACCAGCTCAGTGGTGGGGTACTCCGACTCGTGGACCATGCGGTGGATCGCGTCCGCGAGCGGTGAGTCCGCGGCTGCCACGTAGACCTCGTCCGGGCCGGGCAGACCCACGACCAGCCGCGTGGCACCGGCCAGCTCGGACAGCCGTTGGTAGAAGTCCGGCAGGCACACCATGGCCGAGACCAGCGTGCCGGACATGGACAGCAGTTGTCCGTCGTCGCTCTGGTGGCCGTTGACCCGCAGATCGGCGGTGAGGTTCTCGCACGCCTCGGCCATCAGCTCGTTGAACGACTGGTCACCGAGCTGGTGGTGCGTGACGTGGTACATGCCGAGCGTGCCACGCGGCGTCATCGCCACCACCGCGAGCGCGAGATGCAACCGCCCTCCGGCCACCGGCCAGTGCGGCACCGCCTCGAGCATCCCCACCTGCGGCGTCGACTCGCTCCACAGCACAGGCAACAGCTGGCCGCTACCGGCCTGCTGGTGCTGACTGTCGCCGATGCCTTGCTGATTGCTACCGGTGTCCCGCTGACCGCCGCCGATGCCCGCTTGACTGCTACCGGTGTCCCGCTGACCGCCGCCGATGCCCGCTTGACTGCTACCGGGGTCCGCCTGGCCGCCGCCGATACCTGCCTGGCCGCCGCCGATACCTGCCTGGCCGCCGCCGATACCTGCCTGGCCACCGTCGCTGCCCGCCTGGCCACC
>WUUC01228470.1_pt1 | contig 12787 bp, 12 predicted proteins | sample 6278441 | NCBI WGS metagenome assembly WUUC01 (sample SAMN13675441, study PRJNA597444) | soil metagenome | isolation source: soil | place: USA: Washington | collected 2017-10 | reverse complement strand
CCGAAGAAGGTGCCGTACTTCAAGCCCGGCAAGGAGCTGAAGGAACTGATCAACCGCGAGGAAGAAGCGGTCGAGCAGCAGCTCGGGCCCGACGCCGCCGCCGTGTAAAGCCGTATAAGGGGTCGGACTGATTTCGGCGTCATGCCGCGAAAATGAGTGCCGATCCCCTTTTCACATGGAGCGTCTCTGGTCTCCCTGGCGCCTGGCCTACGTGACCGGCAGCAAGCCTGATGTGGGGTGCGTCTTCTGCGGCGCGCCCGGTCTTCCCGATTCGGAATCCCTCCTCCTGTTCTCCGGCACGACCGCGTATGTCGTGCTGAATCTCTATCCGTACAACAACGGGCACCTCATGGTCGTGCCATATCGGCACGTTGCGACGCTCGCCACGTTGATGCCTGACGAGCTCCAGGAGATGGCACTGTTGACCCAGCGAGCCGAGGTGGCGCTTACCGAGGCGTATCGGCCGCATGGGATTAACGTGGGCATCAACCTGGGGAAGCCGGCCGGGGCCGGCGTGCTGGACCACGTCCACATCCACCTGGTCCCACGCTGGAACGGCGACACGAACTTCATGACCGTCGTGGGGAACGTCCGGGTGCTGCCCGAGGACCTCAGCGAGACGGTGAAGCGGTTGCGGCCCATATTCAATCGACTTGCGCCCACCGCCTGACAGCGATCAGGAGCGACGCGCAAGGTGTGAGCAGCGACGGCCGTCTCAGGGATCAGACGAGCGCTCCTCGAACACAACCCTTCCTGGTTGCTCCTCGACCGTCGCCCGTGACGTAAACTGACCGCATGCGGTTCGATCTCACCGACGTGCAATCCTCCTGGAAATCCAAAGGCGAAACCCTAGGCCGCGAGCTGGGCGTTGACGCCACGGCTGCCGACGCGGTCATGGGCGCCGCGCGTGTTGGCCTGCTGGAGCGACGTGCCGATCTGATGTCGATTGCTGCGGCGGTTGAAGCGGTGGCGCATGGGTCTCCCTCGGCGGCCATGGCGATAGCGATGCACACGGTAGTCGCCGGCACGGCGGCATCGCTCGAGAAGTTCGGGGACCTGCTGTTTCGGGGCGAACTGCGCGGCGCGCTCGCGCTCTCATCGGAAGACGTGCCGCTTGCCCGGGGCAGCTCGCTGAGCGGCCGGGCCTCGTGGGTTGCGCCGATCGTGAACGGCGGGCTGGCTATCGTCGGGGCGCGCAGTGGCGATGAACTCGCCGCGTTCGCTGTGTCGCTCGACAACCGCGGCGTTCAGGTGGACACCGTTGAAGCTGCGGGCCTGCATCCGATCGTGTGCGCGCATCTCACGCTGAATGAGGCCGAGGCGGTGCATGTGGGCCCGACCGTTCCGGTGATGGCGCGACTCCGCGTGCTGATTGCAGCCGTCGGTCTCGGGATCGGCCGCCGCGCGCTCCAGGAAGCGCTGGTCGCCGCTCGTGCGGCAGGCGGGGGCGCCGCGGGCGAGCAAACCGTGCAGGGCCTGCTCGCGGACGCGGCCACCGAGCTCGAGGCTGCGCTGATGCTCACGTGGAAAGCCGCGGCCGACGACACGCGCCTGAGGCTGTCCGACGCGTCAATGGCAAAGCTCGCAGCCACCGGGGCCGCGCAGCGCGCGATCGAACGGACGACGCAGGTGGTCGGTGTCGAGACGTTCCGTGCCGGCCACGTCATCGAGCGGCTTGCGCAGGACGTGCGCGCGCTGGAGCTGTTTGCCGGGCGAACGGAAGCGCTCAGGGCCGCGGTAGCCGAAGACGTGCTGCCGACGCCGAATGCAGAATTCAGAATGCAGAATGCGTCTCGCTAGGTCCCGACGCCCGACGCCCAAACGCCCAAGGCAATTACCGGGCGCTTTAGGAATTGGGAGTTGGCCGTTGCGAATTTCGCCTCACGGCGCGACCTCATATCCAAGCGTCTCGATCCTTTCCTGCACCATCGCGCGCGTGACCTTGTCGGTGTCGTAGCGTATGCCCACCAGGTTGGCGCTATGCGACGCCGAGACGTCCTCGATCCCTTCAATCTGGCTGAGGGCTCGCTTCACCGCGTTTTCGCACCCGCCGCAGGTCATGCCCCTTACGGTAAGCTGAAGTGTTTCGGTCATGGCTGGTTCCAAGGATGACGCGCAGCAGCGCGCCGATCAAATTCGTGCCTTTCGATCGGAGCTCGCGGACCTTCGCCGCGAGGGGCTCGACGTGGTGCCGCCCGATCGGTTGGACGCGCTCGCCGCGCATCACGATGCGTTGCTCGCCGCGCTGGCCGATCGGTTCGACGTCGACACGACGCTTACCGGCAAGCGCATGTCGCTCGGAATGCGTCTCGCATCCGCGTTCGGCGCTGCCGCACTCACCGCCGCCATCGTGTCGTTCTTCTACCGGATTTGGGGCGACCTGTCGACACCCGCGCAGGTGGCGTTCCTGACGATCGCTCCCATCGCGGCCCTTGCCGCGACGGTGACGGCGGCACGTCGGGAGCGCACGTTGTATGTGGCGTCGCTCTGCGCGATCGTCGCGTGCGGCGCGTTCGTGCTGCAAACAGTGATGTTCGGCGCCATCTTCAACCTGCCTGGGAGCGCGCACGTGCTCGGATCGTGGGCCGCATTTGCCCTGGCGGTTGCGTTGCCCTTCCGCTTCGCGCTGCCATGTGTCGCCGGCGTTGGCGCGGCGATCGCCTACGCCGCCGCGCTTGTCGTGTCGCTGCAAGGCGCGCCCTGGTACGAGTTCGGCCTCCGCCTCGAAACGGTCATGTTTCCGGCGGCGGTCGCGTATGCCGCGTGGCGCGTGATGCCACGAGAGTTGCAGTCGTGGACACGCGGTGCGGCGCTCGCGTTCGCCCTGGGTGCGCTGCTCGGGATGTCGACGTTCGAAGGGTCGAGCCTGCTGCCGTGGAGCCGCAGCGTCATCGAAGCGTTCTACCAGATCCTTTCCGTCATCGTTGCCGTCGCCGTCGTCGCGCTTGGCGTCCGGACGGGGCGGGCGGAAACGCTTGTGGCGGGCGCGTTGTTCACGGCGCTGTTCTTGATCGGGCGTTTCGTGGACTGGTGGTGGGACTGGATGCCGAAATACCTCTTCTTCCTTGCGCTCGCCGCGCTGGCTATCGCGTGGCTCCTGCTGCTCGGCCGCCTGCGCAGGCGAATGGCAGTGCCGGCCGCATGATGCGCCGCATGGTTCCCGCTGCGCTGCTGCCGCTGCTGGTGACCGGCATCACCGTGGCCGGGGTCGCATGGAACCGGTCAGCGGGCCGCGACGCCATCGTGCTGAGCGAACGCGAGGTGCCGCGCCGGTTCGTATCCGACGAGAACACAGGTCGGTCGGTTTGGATCCGCCACGAGTCCGCGTGGTGGGACAGCGCCTCATGGCTGAATGCCGACAAGCTGTCGTCGCTCGGATTCGACACGACGCTCGACCCAACCTCGCCGGACGCGGAGGCCCACTACAGGCGCGCGTTACGGCGCACCGTGTACGTGGCGCTCGAACTCGATGGCCCCGCATGGCAGGCATGGGCGCGCGATCATCAGGACAACGCCAAGCGGTGGAATCCCGACGGGGACAACACGCGCGTCCTGCAACAGAGCTCGAGGCTCGTCGTCGTTGACGCCGAGTCGGACGTCGTAATTCTGGAAGCGCGATATCCAAACGCGCGGACGCACCTGATCACACGCGGTGTGGTCCGCCTCGTGCTCGATCGGCCCCAGGGTGGGCGGCCCCGCCTTGCGGGAATGGTTGAACGCATCGCTCCCGACACGTTGCACGTGCCGCGGCACCTTGCCGGCCGGCTTGGGTCTCCGCCTTATCGCGTCAGCGTGCGCTACGGGCGGCGGTACGAACCGTGGATCGTGGGAGTCGAGCCCTGAATCGGTTGTGCGCGTTCGTCGTGTTGCTGGTGTCTGCGTGCGGGTGTGCCAGGCACGTGACGTTGCCGCCACTCTCGGCTTCCGCTCGCCTCATCGTTGTTGGCGACGCGGTCCTCGTGACAAATCGCGAAACGGCTGGCAGGCCCGATGTCGGCGGCCTGTCCGGCGCCTACTACGACGCGCGGCGGCAACGCCTGTTCGCGGTTTCCGACGATCGCGAGCGCCCGCGTCTGGTGACCCTCGAGGTAACCGTGTCGTCCGGCGTGAGGATCACAACACGAGAGGTCGTGCCTCTCCAGTTGCCGCACCAGGGACGACGCACGCTGGACGCAGAAGGGGTCGCGCCGGCGCCGAACGGCCATCTGTATGTCTCGTCCGAAGGAAACGCCGCGGATCCGAACGAGCCCGCGCCCGGTGTGTACGAGTACACGCGCCAGGGACGGTTCGTGCGCTCGCTGCCGTTGCCACGGCGCTATCTCGGAAGCGGCGACGGTTCGGGGATGCGAGACAACGGCGCATTCGAGGGGCTCACGGTATCGCCAGATGGACGGCGCCTCTTCGCGGCCACGGAGAGCAGCCTGCGCCAGGACGGTGAGGCCCCGGGATTCGAGCACGGGGCAATCTCACGGCTGCTGGTCTACGACTTGCCCTTCGTCGGCGCCGCCCCGCGGGAGTACGCGTATCGAATCGACCCCGTCCCACGGCCGCAGGCGTTCGCCGAGGCCGAGGGGGAGATCGGCGTTGCGGAGATTCTCGCGCTCAGCAGCCGCGAGCTGCTCGTGCTGGAACGTGGCTACGTGAGGGAGGTCGCGCTCCGCGGCGCGCGCAGCGCGAACAGCATCCGCATCTACCACGTCACGCTCACCGCCGACGCCGATGTCACCGGCCGCACGTCGCTCCTCGAGCAGCCGCCCGCTGCTGTTTTGAAGAAGACGCTGGTGCTCGATGGCGCGACCATTGCGCCGGAGTTGAGCCCGCAACTGCGCGCGCTCGAGAATTTCGAAGCGATGACGTTCGGTCCGCGCCTGCCGGATGGGAGTCCGTCGCTGATGCTGATCAGCGATGACAACTTCAGCGAGAGGCAAGTCACCGCGGTCGTCGTCCTGGCCTTGGTCGCACCGATTCGATAATCGTCGCAGGAGCCCCCGAGATGCCAGACGCCGAGGCTGGACGTTCGTGGTGGGCGATGTTGCAGGCCTGGCGCAAAACGGCCGATAAGCTCCATGCCATGGCACCGATGAGACTCACCGTTTCTCGCCGCGAATTCCTGGAAACCGCGGGACTCGTGCTGCTGCCCGGCGTGGCCAGGCCGCTGACGGGAACCGTTGTCAACGATGTTCATTCGCAACTGAATGCCACGACCGTTCGCGATGTGTTGAACCCGGCATCGGTCGCCGCCGTGCGGGCGGCGATTCGCGGCGCGGCTGAGGGTGGTCATGCGGTATCGCTCGCCGGGGGCCGGCATGCGATGGGCGGACAGCAGTTTGGCGAAGCGACGACGCTCCTGGACTTGCGTTCGCTGAAGCGAGTGCGCAATTTTGACGCTCGCAAGGGCACCGTCGAAGTTGAAGCAGGCATGCAGTGGCCCGAGCTTGTCGCGTTCTTGATCGAGCGGCAGCGTGGCGCCACGACGCAGTGGGGAATTGCGCAAAAGCAGACCGGCGCGGATCGTTTGACCATCGGCGGGGCGGTTTCCGCGAATGCCCACGGACGTGGCCTGCGGATGGCGCCGTTCGTGGCGGACATCGAGTCATTCGAGCTCGTTGACGCATCGGGCGCCGTCCGCGTCTGCAGTCGCGAATCGGAGCCGGAACTGTTCCGGCTCGCGATCGGCGGCTATGGATTGTTCGGTGTCGTCTCAGCGGTCACCCTTCGACTCACACGACGACGCAAGCTCCAGCGCGTCGTCGAAGTGCGAACCGTTGACGGGCTGATGGAGGCGTTCGACGCGCGCATCGGCGACGGCTGCATTTACGGCGACTTCCAGTACGACATCGATCCGAACTCGGATGGGTTCATGCGGCGTGGCGTGTTCTCATGCTATCGCGCCGTGGCGGACTCGACGCCCATGTCGGCCGCACACAAGGAGTTGGCGGAGTCGGATTGGGCGGCGCTGCTCACGCTCGCGCACGCGGATAAGTCCGCGGCTTTCGACCGATACTCGTCGTATTACCTGACCACCGACGGCCAGGTGTACTGGTCGGATCTTCACCAGATGAGCACGTACCTGGACGACTACCATCGTCCGCTGGACCTGCGCCTGGGCCGCCCGCGCGGGACCGAGATGATCACCGAGATCTATGTGCCCCGCCCGATGCTCGCCGATTTCTTCCGTGAGGTGCGCGATACGTTCCGGCGGAACGGGGCAGAGATCGTGTACGGCACGGTGCGGCTCATCGAACAGGACACAGAAACATTCCTCGCGTGGGCGCGGCAGCCGTGGGCCTGCACGATCTTCAATCTGCACGTGGAGCACACGCCGCAGGGACTCGAGCGCTCGGCGGATGCGTTCCGCGCGTTGATCGACATGGCCATCCGTCGCGGCGGCAGTTATTTCCTCACGTATCACCGGCACGCGCGCCGTGAACAGGTGGAGGCGTGTTATCCGCAGATGGCGCAGTTTCTACGTCTCAAGAAAAAATACGATCCGCAGCTCAGATTCCAGAGCGACTGGTATCGCCACTACGCGCGCATGTTTGCGGACGCGCCGGGATCGTGACCCGCGCACACGTGCTGTGGCTGTTGCTCGCGCTCTTCGTGGCGCGGGTAGCAGGGCAATTGATGGTCGCCCTCGACCTGGCGCCGTTCCTGCCGCCAATGCAGTCGTGGTACTCGGGCCTGCTGCCGTACAAACCGCTGCTCGCATCGCAAGTGATCATCATTGTCGTGTTCGCCCGGGTGTGCCTCGACCTGTCACGCGGTGCCGGATTCTTCGCGCGCGCACATTGGACGCTGGGATTCCCGCTCTGGGTGTTTGGCTGGTTGTACGCGGGCGGGATGGTCACACGTTACATTGTCACCATGGCGCTGCACCCGGAACGCAGGTGGACGCGTGGAACCATCCCGATCGTGTTCCACTTCGTGCTCGCGGCCTTCCTGCTGGTGCTGGCGGATCACTACCGTCGCGCGTGCGCCGAATGACCTTGATCACTGAGCCGGCGACGCTCGCCACCGACTACCTGCTGGCAGCGTTCACGGCGGCGCTGGCCTGGAGACTGCGCGCGAGCGGGTTGTGGCCGCAGCGATGCTGGGCGGTCGCCTTTGCAGCGATCGCCGTCGCCGGAGTCGCTGGCGGGACGGTGCACGGGTTCCGACTGGTAATGGGGCCGACGCTCACCAGTGGCTTATGGGTGTTGACGCTCGAGGCGCTCCTCGTCGCAGGGTTGGCCATCATCGCGGCGACGTACCGGCCTCTGCTGACGGCGGCGGCTCTCGCCTACGCCGGGTACGCGATCTGGGTCGCCATTCATCCCAAGTTCGTATTCGCGATCGTCGGGTATGGCGCCGCGCTGCCTGTCCTCGTGACCGCGCACCTGCGCGCCTGGATGGCGAGCCGGTCACCTGCCTCGATGTGGATACTGGGAGGCGTCGCGGTGTCGGTCGTGGCCGCCGTCGTGCAGCAAAGCGGCTGGGGGCCGCATCCGCATTTCAACCACAACGACCTGTATCACGTCATACAGGCCGTTGCGATTTGGTTCCTCTATCGCGGCGCCGCGGTCGTCCGTCGATAGTCCGATCCTGCACCCCGCGCGGAAGCCGCATTGCACCCGCCGGCGAAGCCGCTGCACCTTGCCCTAACGCGGTCTACGCCCACCCGCGCGCTCTGACCGCTTCAGCTACGCGCCCGACCGCGACGCAGTACGCGCCCTTTCGCATGTCGACCTGGTAGCGGCGGCTCGCCTCCAGGGTCTCGTTGAACGCGCGCGTCATCTTCCGGTCGAGCCGCTTGTGCACCTCTTCCAGTTCCCACGGCATGCCGCGCTGGTTCTGCACCCACTCGAAGTACGACACGGTGACGCCGCCCGCGTTGCACAGGAAGTCCGGGATCACGAATACGCCGCGCGAGAACAGGATGTCGTCGGCCTCCGGAACCGTCGGGCCGTTAGCCTCCTCGGCCACGATCTTCGCGCGAACGCGGCCGGCGTTCGCGGCGGTGATCTGGTGCTCCAGTGCCGCCGGAATGAGGATCTCGGCGTCCACCTCGAGAATGTCCACGTTCGAGATCGTCTGTGCGGCGGGGAAACCGACAACCGAACCGGTGGCGTCCTTGAACGCGTGCACCTCGCGGTAATCGAGGCCCTCGGGATTGTAGATGCCGCCACGCGAGTCGCTGACGGCGACCACCGTGCAGCCGAACATCTGCTGGGCCAACGCCATGCCGAACGTGCCCGCGTTGCCAAACCCCTGGATCGCGACGCGCGCCTTCGAGAGGTCTACGCCCACCACCTTTGCCGCCTCGCGGATCGCGTACATCGCGCCGCGCGCCGTCGCGTCGTCGCGTCCGAGCGATCCCCACAGCGTCATCGGCTTCCCGGTGATGACGCCCGGCGTCGTGTAGCCGCGGTGCTTGCTGAACTCATCCATCATCCAGCCCATGATCTGCGGCGTCGTGTAGACGTCTGGCGCCGGGATGTCGCGCTCAGGGCCGATGATCCAGGCGATCGCGTTCACGTACGCGCGCGACAGCCGCTCCAGCTCGCGTTCGGAGAGCGACTTCGGGTTGCAGATGATGCCGCCCTTGCCGCCGCCGAGCGGCAGATCCATGACCGCGGTCTTCCAGGTCATCCACGCCGCGAGCGCGCGCACCGTGTCGATCGTCTCGTCCGGATGGAACCGAATGCCGCCCTTCGACGGTCCCCGCGCGTCGTTGTATTGCACGCGGAACGCTTTGAACGTCCGCACGTTCCCGTCGTCCATCCGGACGGGTAGCGTGACATGGAGCTCGCGCACGGGCTCGCGAAGCACGGCGCGAAGTCCACTATCGAGGTTCAGGAGATCTGCGGCGGCATCGAATTGTGCCTGGGCAATGGCGAACGGGTTGAGAGTGCGCGGCGAGTCGACGATCTGCGGCATGTGGCCTCCTCAGAGGTGTCCCGTGGGGCTATGAGTCCGCCGAATCGTGAAGATGCGGATTGCTTATGGCGGAGGGATGTTACACGAAGGGCGTGGGGCGGAGGAAGTAGGGGAAAAGGATGTCGGGCGTAGGGCGTAGAACGTCGAAAGAAGTGGGGAGGAGGGCGTAAAGGAAGTGGGGCGAGGGGGTAGGGCGTAGGACGAAACGCGGCAACGAGCGCTACGCCCCACGCCGACCGCCCTACGCCCCAACCCCGCCCTTAGCCCAATATTTGTTTTGCGATCGTCTGCAGTTGCAGGTTCGACGTGCCTTCGTAGATCTGGCCGATCTTGGCGTCACGGAAGAGCTTTTCGACGGGGTAGTCGCGCACGAACCCGTACCCGCCGTACAAGTTCACGGCGAGCGATGCGACCGACTCGGCCACTTCAGACGAGAAGATCTTGCACATCGCCGCTTCCTTGAGGAACGGCTGTCCGGCGTCTCGCAGCCGTGCGGAGTTGTAGACCAGGAGGCGCGCCGCCTCGAGCTCCGTCGCGGCACGGGCGATCTGGAACTGGACGCCTTGAAAGTCGGCGATGGACTTGCCGAACTGCTTGCGTTCCTTGATGTACTTGATCGTGTGGTCGAGCGCACCCTGCGCGAGGCCGACCATCTGGGCGCCGATCCCGATGCGGCCCTCGTTGAGCGTTTCGATCGCTGTCTTGTAGCCCTTGCCAACGTCGCCGAGCACGTTGGCGCGCGGCACGCGGCAGTCCTCGAAAATCAACTCGCACGTGCTGCTCGCGCGGATGCCGAGCTTGTCTTCCTTCTTGCCAATCGTGAAACCGGGCATGCCGCGGTCCACGAGGAATGCCGTAATGCCGCGATAACCGGCTTCCGGATTGATGTTGGCGAAGACGAGGAAGATGTCAGCTTCGTTGCCGTTCGTGATCCAGAGCTTGCGCCCGTTCAGGATCCATTCGTCGCCCTTCTCGGTGGCGCGCGTCGCCAGCGCGAATGCGTCGGATCCGGAGCCCGCCTCTGAAAGCGCGTACGCGCCGACCGTGCCGTTCGCAAGTCGCGTCAGGAAGCGTCGCTTGACGTCGTCGTTGCCCCACCGGTTGAGCGCGTTGACAACGAGCGTGTTCTGCACGTCCACGAGGACGCCGATCGAGGGGTCCACGCGGGAGATCGACTCCACGGCCAGGACCGAGTGGAAGAACGTGGCACCGGTTCCGCCGTACGCCTCCGGGATCTCGATGCTCATGACGCCGAGGTCGAACAGCTTGTCGATGAGGTCACGCGGGATCTTCGCGTGCTCGTCCATCTCGTGCACGAGCGGCCGGATTTCACGGTCCGCGAACTCGTACACGCTGTCACGGAAGAGTTCTTCGTCCTGGTTAAGCTGGGTCAACGGGGGAAGTGTTTCGACTTGCTGTTGCACAAGGCCTCACAAAGAGCTTCCGGCTGAAGCGGAAGCCAGGAGTCCGGCTTCCGGCTAAAGCCGGAAGCTGCGAGTCATAGTAAAGGTAGCTTCCGGCTCGAGCCGGAAGGGTAGCTTCCGCCTTTCAGGCGGAAGAGATGCAAATCATGAATGTTATCATCGGGCCTATGACCCGCGCCCTTGCCGTTTTTGCACTTGTCGCGGCGTTTTACCAGGCCGGGAGCGCGCAGCAGCCGCCCACGCCCACCGCCGCGCCGCCGCCGCAGCAACCAGCAGCCCCGTCGCCAGGCACGCCGCCGGCCGACGCGTCTCAACAGCCGACATTCCGCACGGGCATCAACTTCGTCCGCGTGGACGTGATCGTCTCGGACAAGAAGGGAACGCCGGTCGCGGATCTCTCGGCGAAGGACTTCGAGGTACTGGAGGACGGGAAGCCACAGAACATCGAGCAGTTCAGGCTGATCAAGGTCTCGGGCAGTCCCGAAGTGGGCGACGCACCGGCACGGCAGATCCGGTCGCAGTACGACGAGGAAACCGAAGCGGCACGTGACGACGTCCGGCTGTTCGTCATCTTCTTCGACGACTACCACACGCGGGTCGGGAGCGCCCTTGCCGTCAAAGGACCACTCACGCGTTTCGTGGAGACGCAGCTCGGGCCAAACGATCTCGTGGCGCTGATGTACCCGCTCACGCCAATCGACGCACTCAGCGTCACGCGCAACCATCGGTCGGTCGTCTCTGCCATCCAGAAGTTCGAGGGCCGCAAGTTCCGTTACGAGCCGCGGAACGAGTTCGAGCAGCAGTACTCGCAGTACCCGACTGAGGTGGTGGAGCAGATCCGGAACCAGGTGGTGATGACCGCGCTGCGCGGCCTGGCTACCCGGCTCGGGTCGCTCCGCGAAGGACGCAAAGCCATCATCTTCGTCAGCGAAGGGTTCACGACGATGCTGCCGCCGCAGATGCGTAACCCGATCGCGACGATGCCGGGCCTGGGCAACCCGAACGCGCGGGACCCATTCGCCGGTGAGAACAGTTCGCGCGAGGAGACGGCGATGGTCTTTTCGACGGCGGACCTCATGAGCCAGATGCGCGATGTCTGGGACGCGGCGAACCGAAACAACGCGGCTATCTACTCCCTCGACCCGCGCGGACTGGCTGGTGCGGAGTTCGGCATCGACGAGAACATCTCGATCAAGACGGACACCAAGTACCTGCAGGCCTCACAGGATTCACTTCGCACGCTGTCGAGCGAGACCGATGGCCGCGCGATCGTCAATCAGAACGACCTCTCCAAGGGGCTTGCGCAGATGGTGCGCGACTCGAGCGCGTACTACCTGATCGGCTACAACTCCGCGCAAGCGCCGAACGACGGGAAGTTCCACGAGATCAAGGTGCGGGTGAAGCGGCCTGGCGTGGATGTGCGCGCTCGCAAGGGCTACTGGGCGCCGACGAAGGACGACACGGCACGCGCGATTGCCGGGCCGAAGCCGGAAGCGCCCAAGGCCGTGCAGCAGGCCCTCGCGTCAATCTCGACGCCCGGCGGCCGCTCGGGGGCTGGCAGTCGTTACGTCAACACGTGGATCGGCACGTCGCGCGCGGAAAACGGCAAGACGCGTGTGACATTCGTGTGGGAACCGGCGCCGCCGGCGCCCGGAGTTCGACGCGACACTCCGGGTCGCGTGTCGCTACTTGCGGCCAACGCGGAGGGCGACCTCGTGTTCCGCGGCCGGGTCCCGGACGCAGCCACCGCGTCCGCCGTCCCGACGGCCGGCAGCGCGCCGGGTGCGGCCAGCGGGCCGCAGCGCGTCGTGTTTGATGTTCCGCCGGGCAAGGTGGAACTTCGGATTGCGGTGGAGGACGCGAGTGGCGGCGGCGTGCTCGACAATGAGATCCGCGACATCACCGTGCCGGATCTTACGAGTCCCGATCCGGCTATGAGCACTCCGCGGGTGTTCCGCGCCCGTACCGCGCGCGATTTCCAGATGACCGCTCGCGATCCCGATGCCGTGCCCGTCGCCACCCGCGAGTTCCTGCGCACCGACCGCCTGTTGATGCGGTTCGACGTCTACGGCGCGGAGACGCCGACGGCGCTGCTGCTGAACCGCAACGGTCAGAAGATGTCCGACGTGCCAGTCACGCCGACGACGACCGGCGGCACCCACCAAATCGACCTGGGACTTGGCGGCATCCCGCCCGGTGAATATCTCGTGGAGATCAGCGTCGGCAGCGCCAAGGAACTGGTGCCGCTGAAAGTCGGAAGTTAACTCCCAGACCCAACTCCCAAAGAAAGGGTCGGGGCGCAGTCTCCTTTGGGAGTTGGTTGTTTGGGGATTGGGAAATATCAGGCGCGAAGCGCTACGCGTACATGCCGCGCATCTTCGTGACGGTGGCCACGCGGGAAATCGCGACGATATAGGCCCCCGTCCGCATATCCACCTTGTACTTCT
>WUUC01165574.1_pt1 | contig 12788 bp, 10 predicted proteins | sample 6278441 | NCBI WGS metagenome assembly WUUC01 (sample SAMN13675441, study PRJNA597444) | soil metagenome | isolation source: soil | place: USA: Washington | collected 2017-10 | reverse complement strand
TCGGCACGCGGGACGACTTCCTCATCCCGTCGGCGTGCCTGAACTCGACGGTCTCCGGTCTGGTGTCCCGCACGGTCCTCAACGACGCCTACATCGGGCCGGACGAGTTCCACGGCGCCAAGTTCTACCGCCACCTGGCCGACCTGGACGTCTCCGGCCTTTTCGTGGACACCGTCGTGGACCGGTTCGCCGCCGTCGCCGACCGGGTCGCGGCGGACTGGCCGGCGCTGGCGGCCACCGACCGCGCCCCGGACTGGCGCGGCTGGCGCGCCACCGACGAGATCGCCGGCCGGTACGGGATCACCGACGTCAACCTGGTCAAGCCGGGCGTCGGCGAGACGACCCGGGTGCTGCTGCGGCGGGTGCCGTGGCGGGTGCTCGTGCGCCCCGGCGCCGAGGCCGAGCTGGCGCACGTGCTGCTGCTGGCCGAGCAGCGCGGGGTGGCGGTCGAGGCGGTGGACGGCCTGCCGTACTCGTGTGTCGGTCTGATCCAGCCGGGCTTCGCCGCCGGTGCGGCCGGCCCCGACGGCCGGCGCGTGGTGTCGGTCCAGTGAGCGCAGCGGAGGGCGCGGTTCGGACCGGGTGGAGGAGCGTAGCGACGGAGGAGGTCCGAACCTTCGGCGCCCGCAGCGCAGCGAAGCGGGAGGCGCAGTGAGCGCAGCGAAGCGGGAGGCGCAGTGAGCCGACCCGTCGTCGTCGTGACGGACCTCGACGGGACGGTCATGTTCTCCGACCGGGCGATGGGCGCGGACCGGCCCGACGACTCCCGGCTGCGCCCGGTCGACACGGTCGGGCCACGGACCTACTCCTACATGACCGACACCGCCGCGGCGCACTGGACCGACCTGGTGGCGACCGGCGCCATGGTGCCGGTGACGACCCGGTCCGTGCCGCAGTACCAGCGGCTCAGCCTGCCGGGGCCACCGCCGCGGTACGCGGTCGTGTGCAACGGCGCGCGCCTGCTCGTCGACGGCGTCTCCGACACCGCCTGGGAGAGCGGCGTGCGCCGGCGGCTTGCCGTGGCGGCCGCGTCCTTCGCCGAGGTGTGGCGGCGCGCGATCGCCTGGCAGGCCGGGCGCGAATCGGCGGCGGTCCGGGCGGTGGAGGACTTCTTCGTGTACATCACGGTCGCGCGCCGCGACGACCGCTTCACCGAACTGGCCCGGGAGGCCGACGCGTGGGGCCGGGAGAGGGGGTGGCGTGCATCACTGCAGGGTCGGAAGTTGTACCTTCTGCCGGTAAGCCTCGACAAGGCTCCGGCGGCCGCCGAGGTCGCCACGCGGCTCGGTGCGGGTCGGGTGGTGGCCGGTGGCGACTCGCTGCTCGACGAGCGGATGCTCCGTTCGGCCGACGCCGCGATCCGCCCGGCCCACGGGGAACTGCACGTCACCGGGTTCTCGGCGCCGCATTGCCGCACCACGGTCGGTCGGGGGGCCGCCGCGGGCGACGAGATCCTGGACTGGTACGCCACCCAGCTCACCGAGCACTATCCTCCGGCTGGTGTGGCGGGTTCCACGTAGCGGACCGGCGGACACCGCGGGTTGCGCGCATCGCCTAGGCTGCACATCCGCATCGGTTGGTCGCGAAGTCGACAGTCCGGGCGCCGCGGGACCGGGCGGGGGGCGCGGCGGGTCCGGGTGAACGAGCAAGGGGGGCACATGAGCACGGTGCTCGTCAAGGGCCAGAACATGCCGCTGACCGCCCGCCAGGTGCGGGTGACGGTCCAGGTGGGCCATGCCGCCGACCTCTCGGCGCTGCTGGTGACCGCGGCCGGCAAGGTGCGCTCCGATGCCGACTTCATCTTCTTCAACCAGCCGAACGGGCCAGGCGTCAGCTGCCACCAGCCGGCCGGCGGCCAGCCATGGCGGATCGACCTGGACCTCGACCGGGTGCCCGCCGACATCGACAAGGTACGGGTGGTCACCAGCCTCGACGGTGGCAGCGCGCGGTTCGGGCAGTTCGCCCCGCCGGTGGTGCGGGTGGCCGACCAGTCCGGGGCGGCGATCGCCGAGTACACGATGACGGGCCTGGACACCGAGAGCATCGTGGTCACCGTGGAGGCATACCGCCGGTCCGGGCAGTGGAAGCTGCGGGCCGTCGGGCAGGGCTACGCCGGTGGCCTCGCCGACCTGGTCACCGACCATGGTGTGACCGTCGACGATCCGGGCACCCGGGCGCCGGCCCAGCCGCCGCAGCAGTACCGGCCACCGGCCCAGCAGCCACCGCCCGTCCAGCAGCAGCCGCCGCAGCCGCCGGGGTATCCCCCGCCGCAGCCGACCGCACCGCAGTACACCGTGCCCACGCCAGCGCCGCAGGCGCCCACCTACCAGCCGCCACCGACGCCGCCGCACCAGCAGCAGCCGCCACCGCCGTACCAGCAGCCGCAGTACCAGGCGGCGCCGACCGGCCAGTTCCCCGCCCCGCCGCCGACCGGCCAGTTCCCCACGGCCCCGCCGACCGGCCAGTTCCCGGCCCCGCCGCCGACCGGCCAGTTCCCGGTACCGGGTCAGGCGCCGGCGCCCGGGCAGCCGCCGGCCGACGCCGTGGCGCAGCCGGGTCGCCCGGTCAACCTGGCCAAGGGCCAGCGGGTCTCGCTGCAGAAGCAGGACGGCTCCCAGCTGACCCTGGTGCGGATGGGCCTCGGCTGGGACCCCATCAAGCGCCGCGGCATCTTCGGCAGCCGCGAGATCGAGGTCGACCTCGACGCCTCGGCCGTGATGTTCGCCGATCACCAGCCGGTCGACATCGCGTTCTTCAACCACCTGCGCAGCAACGACGGGTCCGTGCTGCACACCGGCGACAACCGCACCGGCCACGGTGACGGCGATGACGAGTCAATCATGGTCGAGCTGCCCCGGGTACCGGCGCACATCAACGTGATCTTCTTCGTCGTGACCTCATACGAGGGGCACACGTTCCAGCAGGTGGAGAACGCGTTCTGCCGCCTGATCGACGAGTCCACCCGATCCGAACTCGCCCGCTACACGCTGTCGGGCGGCGTGCCCTACACCGCCATGGTCATGGCCAAGGTCTACCGGGACGGCGGCTCCTGGAAGATGCAGGCGATCGGCGAGGGCGCACAGGGCCGGACCGCCCTGGACCTCGTGCCCCACCTCGTCCGGCTGACCTACTGACAACGGACGATCACCACACCAGACACCGCAAGGGACAACGAAGGAGAACAGGTAATGTCTGTTTCGCTGCAAAAGGGTCAGGGCGTCTCGCTGCAGAAGCAGGACGGCTCGCAGCTGACCCTGGTGCGGATGGGGCTCGGCTGGGACCCGGTCAAGAAGCGCGGCCTGTTCGGCAGCCGCGAACTCGAGGTCGACCTGGACGCCTCGGCCGTGATGTTCGCCGATCAGCAGCCCGTCGACGTCGCTTTCTTCAACCACCTGCGCAGCAACGACGGCTCGATCCAGCACACCGGCGACAACCGCACCGGCCACGGTGACGGCGACGATGAGTCGATCATGGTCGACCTGCCCCGCGTGCCGGCGCACATCAACACCATCTTCCTCACCGTCACCTCGTATGAGGGGCACACCTTCGAGCAGATCGAGAACGCGTTCTGCCGGCTGGTCGACGAGACCAACGGGCAGGAACTGGCCCGCTACACGCTCTCCGGCGGCTACCCGGCCCAGGCCATGATCATGGCGAAGTTGGTCCGGCACGGCGGCGGCTGGGGCATGCAGGCCATCGGCGAAGCCTCCCAGGGGCGCACCGCCCTCGACCTCGTACCGCACCTGCAGCGACTCGCCTGAACCACGAGCGACGTCCAGCCGGCAACTCGTCTGATCCCCGCCCCCCGAAGGGAGAACACGCGATGGTGGCGCTGGTCAAGGGGCAGAACGCCCCGCTGACCGCCGAGCGGATCCGCATCACGGTCGAGACCGCAGCCCCGGCTGATCTGTCCGCGTTGCTGCTCACCGCGACGGGCAAGGTCCGCTCGGACGCCGACTTCGCCTTCTACAACCAGCCAACCGTCGACGGTGTGGTCTGGCGGCAGGCGGGCGCCCAGCAACTGGACGTTGACCTGACCGCCCTGCCACCCAACGTCGAGCGGGTGCTCGCGGTGGTGAGCCTCGACGACCGGGGGTTCGGAGGGGTGGCCGCGCCGGTCGCCCGGCTCGCCGACGCGGCGGGCGGCGAGTTGGGCACCTTCGAGATCTCCGGGTTGCGGGACGAACGCGCGGTGATCGCGTGGGAGGTCTATCGGCGCGCCGGCACGTGGAAGTACCGGGCCGTCGGCCAGGGGTACGCCGGCGGGTTGGCGCAGCTCATCTCGGCCTACGGGGTGGCGGTCGAGGACGCGCCGCCACCCCCGTCACCGGTGGCGACGGTCAACGCGCCCCCGGTCCGTCAGCCGCCGCGGCCGGCGCCCACCCCGCCGCCGGTGGCCCCGCCTCCCGCGACCCCGCCGGCCGACCGGGTCTGGCCGTCGTCGGTCCCACCGGCCACGATCCCCGAGATGACCATCCGGCCACCGTCGGTGCCGATCGAGACCGCGCCGGTGACCCCGCAGCCCGGGTTCATCAGCGACGACGAGCGGATGTACGACGTACTCTGGAAAATCTTCGAGGACGCGGCGCGGGCGACGGCCGCGCTGCGCTCGGCCACCGGATACGCCGACCAGCGCCGCGACAACGAGCTGTCCGACCTGATGAGCGACCCGCGGGCGCGCAACTCGCCGCACACCGAGTCGGCGCGGGCGGCGGCCGAGCAGCGCCACGACGAACTGGTGGCGCGCGCGACGGCCGACTTCAAGCGCGACATCGGCACGCTCGTGCGCGAGCTTCAGCAGATCTCGGGGCAGTTGCCCGCCCCGATGGCCGCCTGGGACAGCCCGGCGTGGCAGGGCTGGCGGCCGGTGGAGGATCCGGCGGTGGCGATCCGGATCGGCGAGCTACAGGTGGCCGAGGCGCCGGAGCTTCGGGTACCCATGGTGTTCCGGCTGCCGATGCGCACGCCGCTGTGGATCGACTCGGCCGACGGCAAGCGGGGCGAGGCGACCGCTCTGGCCCGCACCCTGGTCGTGCGGCTGCTGGCGGCGTACCCGCCCGGGCGGCTGCGGATCCACGTGGCCGACCTCGTCGGCGGCGGCGCGGCGGCGAAGGCGCTGCAACCGTTGACCGAGGGTGTCGTCTACCCACCGGCCACCACGCCGCAGCTCCTGTCGGAGATGCTCGGCCGGTTGACCGAGCGCGTTGACCTGATGCAGATGGCGGCGCAGGCGGACGCGCTCGACACCCTGGAGGGCAAGGTCGACAGCGCCCGGCAGGTGCTGGTGCTGCACGACTTCCCGTACGGGTTCGACGACCGGGCCGTCGCGCAGTTGCGGTTCCTGATCGAGGAGGGGCCTGCGGCCGGGGTACACCTGATCTTCGTCGCCGATCCGTCCGACGCCACCACGCTGGGCCCGCTCGTCTCGTCGCTGTGGCGCTCGATGCTGCGGTTGTCGGCCACCCCGGACGACCACATCGGCGACCCGTGGGTGGGCCTGTCCTGGACGTACACGCCGGACGCCGCCTCGGGCGCCCCGACCGTCGAGTCGGTGCTCACCCGGCTCGCCGACCGGACCTAGGCACGCCGTTCGCGGTGTCGGAGGCGACCTTCTTCGGCGGGGTCGACGAGGTCCGTCTCGTCGGCGGCGTCAACGAGGTCCGGCGGGTCTGCGCCGGCACCGCGCACGACACCGTGCGCCGACCCACCGGACCGTGGACCCCGGCGGTGCACGCCCTGCTGCGCCACCTCGCCGCCGCCGGGTTCACGGGCGCGCCCCGCGTCCACGGCATCGACGACACCGGGCGGGAGATCCTCGACTTCATTCCCGGTGACGTGACCGAGGAGCCCGGCGACGACGACGCGCTGTCGGCGGCCGCCCGCCTGCTGCGCGGCTATCACGACGCCACGGTCGACTTCGTCGCGCCACCCGACGCCGCGTGGCAGCTACCGCCCCGCGACCCGGCCGAGGTGATCTGCCACGGCGACGTCGCCCCGTACAACTGCGTGTACCGCGACGGCTTGCCGATCGCCCTGATCGACTTCGACACCGCGCATCCGGGTCCCCGGGTGTGGGACGTGGCGTACGCCGCGTACCGGTTCGTGCCGCTGTCCGCCACCGGTCCCCCGCTGGACACCCAGGTGCGCCGCCTACGGCAGTTCTGCGCCGCCTACGACACTCCCGACCCGGCCGCCCGTGGCGGGCCGGGCGGGGCGGGCGGCCTTGACGGGGCGGGCGGGGTGGGCGGCCTCGGCGGGGCGGGCGGCCTCGGCGGGGCGGGCGGCCTTGGCGGGGTGGGCGACCTCGGCAGGCCGGGCGGCCGGGCGGCTCTCGGCTCGGATGGCTGGGCGGCGCTCGCGGCGACGGCGGTGGATCGGCTCGTCGCACTGATCGACCTCATCCAGCGCCGGGCCGCGGCCGGCCACGAGGCGTTCGCCCGGCACCTCGCCGAGGGTCACGTCGACCTCTACCGCCGCGACATCGACCACATCCGCCGGCACTCCGGCGCACTGACCCCCGCCGCATAGGCCCACGCAGGGCACACCGCTCCGAGATCAACGGCTCGCCGGGGCGGCCTCCCGGATCTTGGTCCCGCGATCATGCAGTTGTGGTGCCAGTTACACCCCAGTGTGCCCCTATTTGTTCCCACCACAAGTGCATGATCGGCGGGCCAAGATCTCCCAGAGGGTCGGAGTTACGAGACCCGTCCGGAGCGCGATCGATAGGCACCCAAATGTGCCCAGCCTTAAGCGGCCCTGAAGACTGGCACCACAGCGTCGCCCCGGCTGCCCGCCGTACGGTAAGACCGACAGCGGTGGAGGGATACAGCGCGCAATCGAGGGCGGGACGCGCGCAGTCAGACCGGCAGTGGACCGGTCGGCCGCGCGGCGGACCCACGTACCCATATGACGACCGGGACCGCTACGGCGAACCGGCCGAGCAGCAGGGGCAGTACCGCGACGAGCGGTACGGTGGCGAGCCGCTCGGCCGCCACTCCGCCCCGCCGGCCGAGCCACGCCGGGGCCCCACCGAGCGCTACGGGACGCCGTACGGCGACGACGACCGCGGTGGATACGGGGAGCCGACCCGGTACCCGCAGCCGCCCAGGCCGCCCCGGTACAGCGGACCGCGCCACAACGCCGAGCCACCCGACTACGGTGAGCCGCCGCGCTACACCGAGCCGCGCTCACCCGAGCCGCCGCGCTACAGCGGCTACAGCGACGCACCGCGCTCGCCCGAGCCGCCGCGCTACGCCGAGCCGCGCCGTGCGCAGCCGGGCACTGGCCGGGAAGGCTGGGGACGCGGCGCGAGTCGCGAGGGCTGGGGACGCGCGACGGGCCGCCACACCGGCGAGCAGCCCGCCGTCGACCGCCACACCGGCCAGCAGCCCGCCGTCGACCGCTGGTCCGACGCCCGCCACACCGGACAACAGCCCGCCGTCGGCGGCTGGTCCGACGCCCGCCACACCGGACAACAAGACGCCGGACGACAAGACGCCCGCTACACCGGACAACAAGACGCCGGACGACAAGACGCCCGCTACACCGGACAGCAAGACGCCCGCCACACCGGCCAGCAACCCGCCGTCGGCCGCTGGCCCGACGGCCGCCACACCGGCCAGCAGGCCGCGGTGACCGGCCAGCAGGCCGCCTACCAGACCGCCACCTACACCAGCGACGCCCGGTACCGGACCGACGCCCGCCACACCGGCCAGCAACCCGCCGTCGTGGACCGGCACACGGGCCAGCAGCCCGCCGTGGACCGGCACACGGGCCAGCAGCCCGCCGTCGACCGCCAGACCGGCCAGCAGGCGGCGCCCGCCCGCCGCGCGCCCCAGCCGTACCGCGTACCGCGGCCGAGGGACGCCGAGGCGCAGCAGCGGGTGACCTACGAGTCGGCCGCGCCGCCCAGCCAGGTCGGCCGGCACGCCTTCGTGACCACCTGGCTCCTCGGGTTGGCGTTCCCCGCGCTGCTGTGGTGGCAACACACCGGACCGCTCGACGGATCCGGCGCGATCATGGGGGCCGCCGGGCGGCTCACCGGACTGGTCGCCGGCTACGCCCTGCTCACCCAGATACTGCTGACCGCGCGCCTGCCGTTCCTGCAGAAGATCGCCGGAGCCGACCGCATGCAGCGGTGGCACCGCGACATCGGCGCGCTGGTGCTGGTGAGCACCCTGGCGCACGCCATCCTGCTGACCGAGTCGTACGCGGTGTTCGACCAACTCTCGCTGTACCGCGAGTTCGTCAAGCTCCTGAGCAGCGGCAAGGACCTGTTCAACGCGTTCCTGGCGACCGCCATCCTGAGCCTGCTCGCGTTGTTGAGCATTCGCGGCATCCGCCGCAGCCTGCCGTACGAGTTGTGGCTCCTGCTGCACCGGTCGGCGTACGTGGTGCTGTTCCTCGGATACAGCCACCAGTTCTCCCTCGGCCAGGAGGTGAGCCTCGGCAGCGGCAAGATCTACTGGACCGTCCTGTACCTCGTGGTCGTCGGCGCGCTCGTCTGGGGCCGGGTGCTCAGCCCGCTGCTGCGGAACGCCAGGCACCGGCTGGAGGTCGCCGAGGTGGTGAGCGAGGGCCGCGACAGCGTCTCGATCTACCTCACCGGCCGCGATCTAGACCGGCTCGACGCCCGGGCCGGCCAGTACATCCGGTTCCGCTTCTGGACCGGCGGCTGCTGGTGGCAGACGCACCCGTTCTCCCTGTCGGCGCCGCCGAACGAGCACTGGCTGCGGATCACGGTCAAGTCGGTCGGCCGGTACACGGCGCTGCTGCGGTACCTCCTCCCCGGTACCCGGGTGTGGATCTCCGCACCGGCCGGCGAGGACACCGCCGACGCCCGGGTCGCCGACAAGGCGATCCTCATCGTGGCGGGAAGTGGCATCGCACCCGCGCGGGCGCTGCTGCCCGAGATGCCGCCCGGCACGGTACTCGTCTACCGCGCAAGTACCCCCGATGACTTGGTGTTGCGCGCGGAGCTTGAAGAGGTCGCCCGTACCCGTGGCATCCAGCTCTGGTTCGTCACCGGATCGCGCGACGAGCCCGGCCCGCGGCGGCTGCTGAGCCCCGACGGCCTCGCGGAACTGGCGCCCGACATCGCCACCCGCGACGTCTACCTCTGCGGCCCGCCCGGCTTCGCCACCCAGATGACGGCCACGCTGCGCGACATCGGCGTGCCAAACCGCCAACTGCACGTCAGCGCATTCGAGCTGTAGGGGGAAACCGGCATGCGGCGCGCAGTCTTCGCCATCCTCGGCACCGCCGCCGCGACCTCGTTGCTGGTCGCGGTGAAGGCCAACGTCGACAACCAGCCACCGGCGTCGGCACAGGCCCCCGACGTACCCGATGGCCAGTCCTCCAGCGCGCCACCGGCGGGCGCCGCCGCCGGGCCGGGCGCTCCGGGCACGGCGTCCCCCGCGGGCCAGGCCGGCGGAGCGCCGGTCGACCGACGCATCGACGGCAAGCGGGTGAACACCCCGTACGGCCCGGTCGTGGTGACGATCATCGTGTCGGGTGGTCGGATCACCGACATCGACGCGCTCGTCCCGACGGCCGGCGAGAGCGCGGAGGTCAGCGGCAACGCGGCGCCCAAGCTGCGGCAGCAGGCGCTGGCCCGGCAGAGCGCCAAAATCGACACCGTGAGCGGCGCCACCTACACGAGCAAGGCATACAAGGAGTCGCTCCAGTCCGCCATCGACAAGATCAAAGGCTGAGGCGGACCGATGGCCGGGGTGGGCGCGACCGGCGCGCTCGGCCTGCACCGGGTCGAGCACATCATGGGTACGGCGATCAGCCTCGACATCGCGACCCCGGTGCCGGCGAGTCTCGTCGACGACGTCTTCGACTGGATGCGTGAGGTCGACGCCAGGTTTAGCACCTACCGCGAGGACAGCGAGGTCAACCGCCTCGAACGCGGCGAGTTGTGCACGGCTGACGCCTCCGCCGACCTGCGCTCGGTCCTGGCCTCGTGCGCGGGCCTGTGGCGGGACACCGACGGGTTCTTCGACGCCTACGCCACCGGACGCCTCGACCCGTCGGGCTACGTGAAGGGCTGGGCCGTGCAGGTGGCGTCGGACCGGTTGGTCGCGGCCGGCGCCGTCGACCACTGCCTCAACGCGGGCGGTGACGTCCGGGTCCGCGGCTGCCCGCGCCCCGGCGAGCCGTGGCGGATCGGCATCCGGCATCCCTGGGACCCGCGCGCGACGTGTTTCGTGCTGGCCGGCACCGACGTCGCCGTGGCCACCTCGGGCACGTACGAGCGGGGCGCGCACGTGATCAACCCGCGGCGCGGCGCTCCGGCCACCGGCCTACGCTCGGTCACCGTGACCGGCCCCGACCTCGGCCGCGCCGACGCGTACGCCACGGCCGCGCTGGCCATGGGCGAGGCGGGGCTGCGCTGGCTGGCGCACCTGTCCGGGTACGAGTCCGCGGCGATCGCCGACGACGGTCGCTGCTTCCGCTCCGCCGGCCTGCCCGAGGCCCAACCGTCAGCGGAGTGACGGCGAAACGTCGGCGATCGATGGATGATGACGTCGGCGTTACCGGCCCGTAGGGTGGACCTGGGTGACCGGGACCTGGGGAGTTGCCGCTGTGTACCCGTCTGCTGTGCCCGCCGCACAGGCCGCCATCGGCGTGCCTGACGGCACCGAACTGCCGGTTCAGATCGTCTGGGGAGTCCTCAGCGGCGCCGGCTTCCTGGTGCTGCTCGGGACCGGCCTGCTGGCCTGGTGGCTGGACCGCCGGTCGAAGCGGCAGCCGGCCCGGCGCGTCCCCCGCAAGCGGCGACCCAGGGGCCGCCCCCAGGCGAGTGCCCGGCGCGTTCTCCGCGCGGGCGCCAACGGGGCGCCGCCGCCTGCGGCGCAGGTGGCCGGTGCCGGCGTCATCGAACTCGGGTCCGTCGCCTTCGGCTGGGCCTCATCCGCGCCGGTGCCCGGGCCTGCCGCCGCGCCCGCCTGGGCGTCGCCCGCATCGGCGCCAGCACCGCCAGCCGGCCCGGCCGCACCGGCCGCCACGGCGACGGCACCACCCGGACCGGGCCCGGTGCGCCCCGTTCCGCCGCGCCGGCCCCGCCTGTCGATCCCCGCCGCTCGTCCGGGCCGGTTCGGGCGCGGCCAGCGGGCCGGCGTCGAGGCCCTGGCCGAGGCCGGCCGGGAGTACTCCGGCCTCCGGGCCGCCGCCGCCCGCGCCGCGACCGTCGCCGCGCAGGCGCGGCAGGAAAGCGTTGCCGCGGCGCAGGCGCTGGAGACCGCCGAGCAGCGGTACGACCAGGCCCGCACCGTGCGCGAACTGTCCCGGCCGGCGCCAGATCACGCCGCGCCAGATCACGCCGAGCCGGGCGACGCCGAGCCAGATCACGCCGAGCCGGGCGACGCCGCGCCCGACCTCTCCCGGGCGACGCTCGACGCGTACCGGCGCGGTGAGCTGTCCGTCGAGGAACTGCGGCGGGCCTGGTACGGCGCGAGCGGCTGGGACGCCGCACACGAGGCCGCCGAGCAGGAGTCGTTGCGGCTGCGGGCCGACGAGGTGACCGCCCGGCAGGGGTACCATCTGGCGCTCGCCGCCGCGCGGGCGGCCCGGCGCGCCGAGTACGTGGCGGAGACCGCGCTGCGCGCCCTCGCCGCCGAGGCCGCCGCGGCGGCGGCCGAGTTGACCGCGGCCTACGACCGCATCGACGGTCGCCGGGGCCGCTGGCGGCGGCGGGACTGACGGGCGCGTGCCGGGACTGACGGGCGCCTGCCGCCGCGAAGCGCCCCGGCACGGCTACGATGCGACCGTGCCCAAACAGCTACTCGACGGTCCCGCCGCCGCCCCGTGGCGCCCGGTGTAGGGAGGGCCGGTGCGGGTGCTGCTGGTCGAGGATGACGTGCGGGTCGCCGCCGCACTCGCGGCCGGCCTGCGCAAGCGGGGATACGAGGTCGACTGCGCCGGCTCCATCGCCGAGGCCCTCGACGCGCCCCCGGCCGACCTGGTCCTGCTCGACCTGGGCCTGCCCGATGGCGACGGCATGGATCTGTGCCGGGTGCTGCGCGAGCGCCAGCCGGAGGTCGGCATCATCGCCGTGACCGCGCGCGGCGAGGAGCGCGACCGGGTGTCCGGCCTGCTCACCGGCGTCGACGACTACGTGGTGAAGCCGTTTTCCATGGCGGAGCTGCAGGCCCGCATGGCCGCGGTGCTGCGCCGCTCGGTTCGCGGCGCACCGGCGCCGCAGCGGATGGAGGTCGCCGGCCTGGTGATCGACTTCGCGGCCCGGCGGGTGGTGCGCGGCGGCACCGAGATCACGCTGACCCGCAAGGAGTTCGACATCCTCGCCGCGCTGGCCCGGCGCCCGGGTACGGCGGTGGCCCGCGACCGCATCATCATGGAGGTCTGGCAGACCTCCTGGGTCGGCCCACACGTGCTCGACGTGCACATGGCGGCGTTGCGCGGCAAGCTCGGCGACGCGGGGCTGGTGCAGACCGTCCGGGGCGTCGGCTACCGCCTGCGCGCCCCCGCGGAGTAGGGGGGAGGGGACATGCGCCGGCGCCTGGCCATCAGTTACGTCCTGCTGCTCGTGCTGGTCCTGGCCGCCCTTGAGGTGCCCCTGGCCGTCGCCATGACCTCCCGCGACAGCCAGGCCATGGCGCTGGACCGGCTCGCCGACGCCGTCCGCTTCGCCGGCATCGCCGAGGTGGCGATCCGCAACAACGACACGGCGACGCTGAAGACCGAGCTGACCATCTACGACGAGCTGTACGGCATCGGCGTCGTGGTGGTCGACCGGGAGAACCGGATCGTGTTCCCGTCCCGGC
>WUUC01110281.1_pt1 | contig 12790 bp, 8 predicted proteins | sample 6278441 | NCBI WGS metagenome assembly WUUC01 (sample SAMN13675441, study PRJNA597444) | soil metagenome | isolation source: soil | place: USA: Washington | collected 2017-10 | reverse complement strand
GCCCGGCGTCGAGCGAGATATCGAAGCGTACGTCACCGAGGTCTCGAGCCTGACGTCGGAGGTCAACTCCGCGTCTGCTTCCAGCGTGGAGCGCGCGCCGCTCGGCCAGAGCGGGTCGCGCCCCCGCGTGCTGGTCGTGGACGACAACCCCGAGGTTCGCGAATACATGGCGAGCTTGCTCGCCGCTCACTACGAGGTGACGACCGCCGTCGACGGTCAGGCAGCGCTCGAAGCCCTCGAGACCCAGTCGCCCGACATCGTCGTGAGCGATGTGATGATGCCGCGGGTCGATGGCGTCGGCCTGGTGCGCGCGCTGCGCGCGAACGTCGTGACGCGCCAGCTGCCGGTCATCCTGCTCTCGGCCCGCGCCGGCGAGGAAGCCACCATCGAAGGTCTCGACGCCGGCGCCGACGACTACCTGGTCAAGCCGTTTTCCGCGCGCGAGCTGCTCGCCCGCGCGCGTACGCACGTCGAGCTCGCGCGCATGCGACGCGCATGGACCGAGGAGCTCGAGCGCGCCAACCGCGAGCTCGAGGCCTTCAGTTACTCGGTCTCTCACGATCTACGCGCGCCGCTGCGCGCCATCGATGGCTTCGCTACGGCGCTCGTCGAGGACTATGGCAGCGGCCTCGACGACGGAGCCAAAGCCTTTCTCGATCGCATTACGAGCAACGTGCGCCGCATGAACGCGCTGATCGCCGATCTCCTCGAGCTGTCGCGCATCTCGCGCGCATCGGTCGCAAGAAGGGTCGTAGACCTCTCCGCCCTGTGCGCCGAGATCACGACCGAGCTCCACCAGAGCCATCCGGAACGCTCGGTCGAGCTCGAGATCGCGCCCGGTCTCTCGGCCAGCGCTGATCCCGCTTTGCTCCGCGTCATGCTCGTCAACTTGATCGGCAACGCCTGGAAGTACACGACACGTACGCCGGCGCCTCGGATCGAGATCGGCAGCGCGCAAGCGGATGCCGGCGCGCCGGTCTTCTTCGTGCGAGACAACGGCGCAGGCTTTGACATGACCTACGCCCATCGCTTGTTCACGCCGTTCCAGCGCCTGCACGACGCGAAGCAGTTCGAGGGCACGGGCGTGGGGCTCGCGATCGTGCAGCGGATCGTTCAGCGCCACGGCGGGCGTGCATGGGCGCAGGCCGCGCCCGATCGCGGAGCGACGTTCTTCATCTCGCTTCCGCAGGACGTAGCGCTCGATGGGCCGCATAGCTTGCAAGCGAGAGCGCGCTTCACTCCGAAAAACGGATAGCAGAAGTCAGCTCACCAGCGCTCGACCTGAACGCTGATGGTGTCCTTGGTTGGCGAAGCTGTGGCAACGGCGCGGCGCCTTGGCCCCGGTCCCTCGATCACCCACACGAGACCGTGATACCGATCGCGCCATGACCGGGGGAGAAGACAACGCGCTGTCGCGTTGGCTGCGAGGGGACGCGCTCGTCGCGCTCGATCACGTCACCGGCGAAGCGGTCGACGTCATCGGCGTAATGGATCGCAACTTGATCATTCGCTACGTCAACCGCACGGCGGTGCCCGGGCTCAGCCGCGAGGCGGTGCACGGCATGAGCGTGCTCGACCTCGTGCCACCCGGCTACAAAGAGACAGCGCGCGACGTCTATACGGAAGTGCTGAAAACCGGCGTCGGCACGAGCTTCGAGACGATGTACCGCGACGAAACGCAAGGAATGCTGATCTGGGAGGTTCGCGTCGGACCGATTCGTGTGGATGGCGAGATGGTCGGCCTCATCGCGATCACCAGCAACGTGACCGAACAACGCCGCGAAGGCGCGGACCGCGATCGCTTCTTTTCGCTCTCGCTCGACATGCTCATCGTCGTGACGCCCGAAGGAAGGCTGAAGCGAGCCAACCCTGCGTTCGGCACCGCGCTCCAATATGTCGTCTCGGAGATGGTGGGCGAACCTTTCATACGCTTCGTCCATCCCGACGACCACGCGGCGACGCTCGAGGTCTTCGCGGAGCTGCTGCGCGGTCATTCGATCACGGACTTCGAGAACCGCTACCTGCGCCGAGACGGAGAGCTGCGCGTGTTCTCCTGGCGCGCGACGATCGACCCCGTAACCTCGGATGTCTACGCGGTCGGGCGAGACATCACCGACCAGCGCGCGGTCGAGACGCAGCTCTTGCACGCACAAAAGATGGAGGCGATCGGCCAGCTCGCGGGCGGCATCGCGCACGACTTCAACAACCTGATGCAGGCGGTGCTGGCTCACGCCGAGCTCGGCATCGCGCGGCTCGCACCGGGCTCGCGCGTGATCGAGAACTTTCGCGAGATCGAGGGTGCTGGCAGGCGCGCAGCCGATCTCACCAAGCAGCTCCTCGCGTTCAGCCGGTTGCAAGCGACGCACCCGGTCCCGATCGATCTCAACGCGCGGCTCGAGGGCATCTTCAAGCTCTTGCGAAGGCTCTTGCCGGAGAACATCGCCATCGAGCTGAAGCTCGGCCCTGGCCTCGACACCGTGAGCGCCGACCCAACTCAGCTCGAGCAGGTGATCATCAACCTGTGCGTCAACGCGCGCGACGCGATGGAGAGCGGGGGGACGTTGACGATCGAGACCGAGAACGTCTTGCTCACCGGCCATCACGGCGAAGCACACGCGTGGACGCAGCCCGGTCGCTTCGTGTTGCTGCGCGTATCCGATACCGGCATCGGCATGACTGCAGAGGTCAAAGAGCGCCTCTTCGAGCCCTTCTTCACGACCAAGGGCCCGCAGCGCGGCACCGGCCTTGGGCTCTCGACCGTCTACGGCATCGTGCACCAGCACGGCGGCAGCCTGCGCGTGCACAGCGCGCCCGGCGAAGGTGCGACGTTCGAGGTCTACTTCGCCGCCGACAGCCGACCGGTGTTGCGAAGCGAGGTGCCCACGACCACGCATTCCACGACGGGGCACGAGACGATCCTAATCGCCGAGGACGAAGCGCTCGTCCGCAAACCCGTGGTTCAGCTGCTCGAAGCCGCAGGCTATCGCACGCTCGCTGTAAGCAACGGCCTCGAGGCGATTCGCTTGCTGCGCGAGGACAATCAACCCGTGCACTTGGCGCTCTTGGACGTCGTGATGCCCGAGCTCGATGGGCCGCAGACGTGGCAAGAGCTGCAGCGCTTGCGCCCGGAGCTGCGCGTCCTCTTCGCGAGCGGCTACGCCGAAGACAGGCACGTCGCGCTCTTGCCAGGGGACGCTGAGGTGATCTCGAAGCCGTTTCGCAGCACGGAGCTGCTGACGCGCATCCGGCGCAAGCTGGACGAGTGAGCGGGCCTGGGTCGAGCCAACCGACCTCTCACTCGGCGAAACGATCACGCCGCGGCGTTAGAAGCAGCTCTCCTTCGCGCCGCACTTCTGAACGGCTGTCGATTCGCACAGCGCGGGCCACTCGCCTGAGCAGCACTGCGCCTGCAGCTGCCACTCGTCGGGCTCGCTTCCGCACACACAGCTGCGCACGCCGGCCTCGCAGTGCTTCTGCATCACCATGATCGCACAGGCTTCATCCCAGTTGTCGGTGCAGCAGCTCGGGATCATCGCGCACACGCACTCGGCCGTCGCTCGATCCTGACAACCGGGACCTTCGTGCGTTTCGCAGCATGGGCCGAGCTGTTCTGGTGGGCTGCCCATGCCGCCTTCGCCACCTGCACCGCCCAAGCCCGCGCTACCGCCTTCGCCGCTCTCGCCACCTTCGCCGCCGAGACCCGCGCTGCCGCCTTCACCACCTGCGCCGCCGATCCCTGCAGCGCCTCCTTCACCGCCAAGGCCAGCGTTGCCGCCGCCTTCACCACCGCTGCTCATGCTGCCGGCGGAGCCGCCTGCGCCCGATGAGTCGGCGCCGCTTGCGCCGCCCGCACCGCCTGCGCCGCCGCTGTTCGAGCTGCCGACACCGCCGAGCCCGCCGCCGCCTTGAGGCTCCTCGGAGCCTTGATCGCAAGCGAACAAACCGAAGGCGAGCAGGAGATAGATGGAAAGGCGTTTGGACATCGAAGCGCTCCCATACTTAGGTCAAAGACAAAGCCCCTCTCCTTGCATGCAAGAAGAGGGGCTCACTGCTATCCAAGAAAGATCACTCGCCGCACAGGAACGGGAACCACACGCAGATCGGATTGAGCTCCGGCGTGAGGGCGTCCTCGGCACACGCGATCAGCTCGGCGCCGCACTCGGCGATCGCGCCCACGCTGCGCGCTTCGAGCGTGCACTCGGTCGCTTCCGTCGCGCAGGTCGCGACCTCTTCGACCGGGACATCGGGGAGCGTCACATCGAGCGCGCCTGCGACGCAGATCGCGTTCTGCTCGCCGCAGCCGGCGAGCGCAGCCGGCGTCGCTGCAGCACCGACGCACTCGTTGAGCTGCTCGGTGCAATCGAGCACGCTGTCGATGACGTCGCTGACGGGCTCGGGCAGAACGTCATCGACGAGCTCGACGCTGCAATCGACGAGGTCGATGCCGCACGCCGTGAGGTCGGTCGCGGTCTCGGCGTACCCGATGCACGCCACGCTGTCGGCTGCGCACTCGGCTGCGCCTTCGATCGTGCCATCGATATCGACGGTCACGTCGAGCACAGCGGCCAAGCACTCCGCTTCTTCGACGCCGCACGCGACGGCTTCGACCGCGTTCGCGCCATCGAGGCAAGCGACCGCCTCGGCGGTACATTCATTCGCGGCTTCGATCGCGTCTTGCACGGGCTCCGGCAGCGTGGCGGTCGCGCGGCAGGTCGCGTGCTGCGCACGGCAGCCCGCGCCGAACAGCCAACCGAGCGGACCGCCTAAGCAGCGATCGAGCTGTGCATCGCATTCGGCGACCGTCACGGCCGCTTCGACGACGGCGACCTCGGATTGATCGACTTCAGCCTGCGGCGCGCAGCCCGCAGCGAAAGCGATCGAAGCGATAACAAACATTAGGGTCGTGAGCTTCATGGGAATGGTGGCTCCTTGGAGACGAATTGCGGGCGCTTAATGTGTGTTGGTTCGTCATCCGTTATCCGCACGCGAGAAAAGCGATCGGCGCGCGAACATTTCACGCAAGCAGACGCATTCGAGACAATCTGCAACGCGTGACGACCAACACGCCCCTGCATCTTGCTTCGCATCTGCGCAGCATTCGGACAGCGTTCGTGATCGATGGCTCTTGTCATGTCCATCACGTGTGCAACTTGCTCACTCGATGAACGCCAACATGAAGCTCGCTCCGCTGAATCGGCTCGTGGGCACTTGGGTCACGCAAGCCACGCATCCCGCGATGCCAGGCACCGTCGTGCACGGCATTGCGATCATCGAGTGGCTCGAGGGCGAGCGCTTTCTCATCCAGCGCGCCCGAAGCGATCACCCGGACTTCCCCGATTCGATCTCGATCATCGGCGTCACGGAAAGCGATCGAGTTGAAGACGGTGAACGCGCAGTCCCAGCGTCCGCAGGCAAGCCACCCCTGCATATGCACTACTACGATTCGCGCGGCGTCTTCCGCGACTACGAAGCGCGCGTCGACGACATCGCGCTGCGCTTCGAGCGGCTCGCGCCTGGCTTCTCGCAACGCTTCACCGGGACGTTCACCGATGGAGGCGAAACGATCGATGGCGTCTGGCGGCTGTGCGAAGACGAGCGCACTTGGCGCGACGATCTGAAGATCGTGTATCGGCGCGGGTAAGGACGAGCGACTTTGCACCGCTGGCAGCGCTCGCTCAATCCGGGATCACCCAGACCTCGGTCGTGCCTCCCACGTTGCCCGCATCGAGCAAGTGGATCGTGAGCTCGAACGAGCGGACGCCAGCCGGCACCTGCGTCATCAGATCGATCGCAAGCGGCTCCCAACCGAACGGCAATGGATTGAAGACCGGCGGATCCAAGTCCCAACCGGCGACCGTCGGTGGCACGACGGAGATGAGCGATGTGCTGGTGGGCTCGTGCATCACCGAGGCGACGGACCCGTAGTACCAGCGCCGCTCTACAGCCGCGCCCGGCGCGCTGCGGTACTCGACGATCACGCTGTCATCCCAGCCAAACGTGCGCGTGCCTTCCGCATCGCCCGCGAGCCGCAGCTGCGTGCAACTGCCAAGCTCGATCGTCCGCTGCACGCTCGCGATGATCGCCAGCGGTGCGTTGCCGAGCGATGGCGCGAGGTAGTCCGCCAAGTAGCCGTTCGCATCGGCCCACTCGAGCGTCGAGCGGCTCTCCTGCCGCTCGAACGCACGAAACGTTTCGACCGCGCCCTGTCCGCAGCTCGCGCCTGGCACCCCGCCGTCTTGCGCGCCTGCGTCCGCGCAGTCGAGCACGCGCGCGCTGACCTCCGTCCGCGCGGTCTGCGCCTCATAGCCATTTTCGTCGGCTTCGATCGCCGTGTCGGTTGTGCTCACCGTCAGCTCGGCCGCGGCCTCGAGGCACACGCGACGCATCGCATCGGTCGAGCCGTCTTCCCACTCGAACGTGTACGGCGGGTGCCCGCCGCGCGCGACCGCTTCGATGTCGGCGCAATCACCAGCACATGCAAGCGTGATGATCTCGATCGTCATCTCACGGACGTCTTCCACGCGCACCGTCAGCGCGTTGTCCGCCTGCTGCACGCCGGTGCCTGCATTGCCGCCCGGGTTCTCGAAGCCCATCCCCGCGCTGCCCGCCGCGCCCTGCCCACTCATGCACGACCCTTCCCCCGAGCAGCGGCGGCCGGTGGGGACGTCGCGGCTGCAAGCGCAGAGCAAGAGCGCTGCGATGAGTGAGCAGATCGAAGGCCGCGCGATACTTCGTAGCGTCATGCCGATGAGTGGAGCGGGGCGAACGGATTTATGACGGCTGAACCGGCTTAACCCACTTCCTTGCTACGGCGCGACCGACATCCACACGGCCATGGTGTCGTCGTGCTCGAGCATCGTCGCGATGATGTCGTCGCGACCGTCGCCGTCGAGATCGCGGACGGCGATGGCGTGCGGCACGAAGTAGTCTGTGTCCGGCGGTGTCAGGACGATGGGAGAGCCCAGCGATCCGCTTCCGTCCCCGAGAAACGCATCGACCTGCACGCTCCTCTCGCCGGACTGTGAGAAGGCCGTCGTCGCCACGACGAGATCGTGCGCACCGTCAGCGTTTAGATCGCCGACATCAGTCGCAATGGCCCCTACGACGTAGACGTCGCTCGGCCCAACGTCGAACCCTTGCGGTGCTCCCCACCCGTCCGCCACTCGCAACCTCAGCTCCACTCGGCCATCGTCCGGGTTGGTAGCGACAAGGTCGAGACCACCATCGCAGTCAAAATCGCCGAACTCGAGCCGCGCGAGAAAAACTCCGGGCTCGAGCTCTAGCGTCGCCTCCCGCCGAGAAAACGGTGCACCTGCCTCGCTTAGCACGGTGTCGATCTTTGATGGGGGATTCGTGCCGTCTACATCGAACGCCTGCGTCACTGCTACCAGGTCGCCCAATCCGTTTCCGTCCACGTCGCGCACCATGAACAGATGGCGGGTGGTGATATCAACGATGTCATGCCGCACATCCGTAGTGAGGCGCGTTAGGCCGGACGGTCCTCCGGCGTAAATGCGAAACTCGGTCTGCGTGACGAGGACTAGGTCCACGAAATCGTCGCCATCGACATTGCCCCACGCGACCTGCGCATTCTCGGTCGTTGCGAGGGTGGGTTCCGCAAGCCGTCCTGTGCCTCGGGCGAATGAGACCCACCGGTCATTCACGACGTCATGCCTTCGATCGCCGTTGACGTCGGCAAGAAACGGTCGCTTGCCCAGGTCAATCTCGACCGACTCGCCGTCCCCTCGCGTGAAGCCGCTTCCCGTTCCGCGCAAGATCGTCACGAAGGTCGGGTTTAGGACGTCCCCGCCGTTCGAGAGAGAGGCCGCAATGAGGACGTCAGGCAGGCTGTCCTCGTCGACGAATCCCACGTCGACAGCGACGCCGGCGAGGTCGCCTGCAAGGCCGGTTTGAAGAACGCTCGGCTGAAGCACCGGCGTCGGCCCTGGCCTCGCCCCGACCTTGCATCTCGTTCCTTCGTTGAACCGATCGCTCGCATGGCCATCTGGGGCCTCAGCATCCGTCTCCGCGTCGGCCTCAGCATCCGTCTGCGCGTCGGCCTCAGCATCCGTCTGCGCGTCTCCAACGTCCGCGTCTGTTACATCGTCGGGAAGCAGAGGGTGGCGCGATGCCTCGCCACACGAAGCACAGAGAGCCAGCGCAACGATCCCTCCCGACCAGGCAGTTGTCTTCGAAGACTGTCTCATCGAGGCGTGTGGCTCCACGGTTGATGCTTTTCCCTTGCCGCGCGCCTTCTCACCCCGCCGCTGCCACTCGTGCACTTCCCGAGAGCTTCTCTTCAATCCGCTCGAGCAGCTCGTGATCCGTGAACGGCTTGCGCACCAGGTCATCCGCCGAGAAGTCCGCGCGCTTGGCGGCTTCGCCTGCGTAGCCCGACATGAAGAGCACCGGCAGATCCGGGAAGCGAACGCGCGCATCGGCCGCGACCTGCGGGCCTGTTCGGCCGGGCATCACGACGTCGCTGAGCAAGAGATCCGGCGGGGTGCTCATGGCCGTGAGCGTCGCGCTCGCCTCGTCGCCCGAACGCGCCATGGTCAGGCGAAAGCCTGCGCGCTCGAGCATCAGCTTGAGGTAGCTGCGCACCGAGTCGTTGTCCTCGGCCACCATGATGTGCCGGCCCTTGCCGACGTGCTCCATCATCCGCGCCGTGCGCCGCGCGATCGACTGCGGCAACAGATCGGTCGCAGGCAGCGTGATGGTGAAGCAGGTGCCCGCGCCGACCTCGGACTGCACCGCGATGGTGCCCCCTGCATCGCCCACGATCCTCGCCGCCGTCGATAGACCAAGGCCCGTCCCCTTGCCGGGCTCCTTGGTCGTGAAGAACGGATCGAACGCTCGCGCTTGCACGGCCGGCGGCATGCCTTCGCCCGTGTCGCGCACCTCCATCAACACCTCTGCACCTGCGCGCCAGCAGCGCACCTGAACGCTCCCGCCCTCGGGCATCGAGTCGCGCGCGTTGGCGACGAGGTTCAGCATCACCTGCTCGATCTGTCCTGCGTCGACGACGACTGGACACGCCTCACCCACCTCCAAAGACAGCCGCACTTGCTCGCCGACCAAGCGCTGCATGAGCGGCGTAAGCGAGCTGATCAGCTCCGCAAGATCGATCGGCTTGGGCTGCACCGCGTCGCGCCGCGCGAACGTCAGGAGCTGCCGCACCAAAGCCGCGCCGCGCTCTTGCATCGAAGTGAGCTCGAGCGCGTACGCGCGCGCCGTCGCGTCGCTGCTCCTTTGCAGAAGCGACCCGTACCCGCCCACCGCGGTCAGCAAGTTGTTGAAGTCGTGCGCAACGCTGCCAGCCAGGATGCCGACCGCCTCCATCTTCTGGGCTTGTTGAAGCTGACCTTGCAGCGCGCGCGCCTGTCGCTCGGCGTTGCTGCGCGCGGTGACATCGCGCAACACGAGCAGCGTGCCCTCCGCGCGATGCTTCGCGATCGCCTCGACCAGCACCTCGCCGTCGCCGACTGCAAGCTCGAGCGAAGCACCGCTCGCACGCAGATCGCTCAGCGCCTCGCTCCAAGTCTTTCCCGTCGGCACGATACGCAGCTCTTGCAACGGCGTACCCACGAGCGCATCCAATGAAAGGCCTAGGAGCTGCGCCGCCGCCGGGTTCGCCTGCTCCACACACTGCTTCGCATCGAACGCGAGGATCGCATCGGGCGTGTCGTCGATCAGCTCGCGCAGCCGACGCTTGTCGTCTTCACTCGCTCGCAACACCTTGCCCAGCATCTGCAGCACCAACGAAAGCAAGAGCAGCGTCACGCCGATCGCCAGGGTCACGCCAACGATCAACGGCAGCGTCTCGAGCCCCGACAACCCCGGCCCAATCCGGAGCGCACCAGACGCCACGACCGTCGCCGGCACGCTGAAGATCGTGATCGCGCCCAACCATCGCGCTGGCCGCGCTCCCAACCACAGCCCCGCGAGCAACACCTGGAGCGGCAGCACCGCAGCCGGCGCCGCCCAAACCTGCTGCGGCATCGTCGCCAACGTAACGTGCTGCTCGAGCCACACCGGCGCGATCACCAGGAGCCCCGCGGCCCTCGCGCGCCCGCTGCGATGCAGCGCAAGCGCGATCAAGCAGCAGACCACCACCCACGGGTCGGACCGCTGCAGCAGCACCTCTGCCGAGTGCTCGAAGTAAACCCCGAGCGCAGAGGCGCCATAGCCGACGATCGCCGCGTAGATGCCGACCGACACCCAAGTCGACAGCACCTGTGGATAGGTGCGCTGGAGCAGATCGACGGCGAGCTCGGCATCGTCGACCGATTGCTCTGTTGCGCCGAGTGGCAGCCGCATCGCCGCAGGTTAACACGACCGGTCGCGACTCGAACCACCCGCGCGCCCTGGCTCGGCGCGCGCTGTCGAGTATCCGAACACTACGAAGCCCCGGCGCTCAGGGAAGCCCCGTCCACAGGCGCCTCACGCGCTCCGGCATGGAGCTCACGGGAAACATCTGCTCGTGAAAGTGCCCGTGCATCGCCCACGCGAGGCTGCCGCGTGGAAATGGATAGCGATAGCCGGCCGTGTGCGCGGCGATGATCATCGCGGAGAGCAGCGCGCCTTCTTCGGAGTCGATCGTGGTGTTGTTGCCGGCGAACCACAGCTCGCCGAGGCCTTGCACGCGGTGCAGCTCGCGCTTGGCGTTGCGGAAGAAGCTCGCGACCCAGCGGCCGTGCCGCCAAGTGCGACGAAAGATCGTCTTGTCGGGCGCGGGTACGTTCGAAGCGCGATCCTCCGCGTACATCGACACGTAGCAAGGCGCGGGCGTACCCATGATGTTGTGCATCATATAAGTCTGAAAGCTGCCGCCGAGGTCATAGGGCAAATTGTATAGGTCGCTGCCCGCATCGCGCGCGCCCCAAGCGAGCTCGCCCGTGAACTGGCCGTCTTCGAGATCGTCGCGCAGCGACGGCGCGAGCAGCTCGCGGTCTTGATGGATGTAACAGACTCCGGGTAACAGGCGAAAGCGATCGCGCGATAGCAAGCGCTCGTGCTCGGCGCGATGCGGGTTCTCGTCGTGCGCGAGCAGCTCGAGGTTGGTCGTCATATCGGTGGTGAGCACGACGCTATCGAAAGCTTGCTCGTGCGCGACCGTGCCCGGCGCGAGCGCGACGCCACCTGCGCCGTACGAAGCACCTTCGAGCCAGCGCACGATCCACTCACTGCCGCGTCGCGCGATGCGCGTGACATTGGCGGCGAGGTTCACGCGCGCACCGCGGCGCTGCGCGGCATCCGTCATCGCCTTCACCCACGCGGTCGAACCGTCGGTGAATCGGTCCCAACCTTTGCCCACGCTCAAGAAGCTGCCGTAAGGCCCCTCGTCTTGCGCGAACGGCAGCTTCGTGAAGATCGGCCACAAGTCCTGCATCGTCGTCTCGAGCAGGTCTACCGTGCCGTAGCCGTTGATGATGCACAGGTACGGGATGAGCATGTAGCGGAAGAAGTTGCCCTCGCGCGCGATGCCGGTAAGGCGCAGGTACTCGCCGATGTTGAGATCGAAGATGCGCGTGCCTTGGATGCGTAGAAACGGCGCGCGGTGCAGGTCGTGCTCGAAGCGCGCAGCGTCGGCGCGTGCTTGCGCGTCGAGACAACGCTCGAACCGCGGCCCTGCCTGGTACGCGGGGAAGTTGCCCCACGCGAGCCCGTCGCCGAATGCGCCCGACATGCGCAGCGCCGGATGCCGTGTGAGCCGCACGTGCGAGAGCTCCGCGAGCTCGAGCTGCCGATAGAGGTTCGGGTAGAGCGACGGGCACACGAACTGCACGCCGATGTCGATCGGATAGACGCTCGGATCACCCGGCGTCTGTGCCACCACGTGCCCCACGCCCTCTGCGTCGAAGCGCACCGGGATCGTGCGTGAGTGCCCGCCGATCTCCTCCTCGTCGTGAAAGAGCGTCAGCTCGAAGGCTTCGCTCGCAGGCCCGTCCTGCGTCAGACAAAAGAGGAGCGAAGCGCCTGAAGCACCTCCGCCGATAACCGCCATTCGCTTGCGCGCCATAGAGCGCGGCATTCTCTACACCGCGACGTGAGCGCACAAGGTTGCGGAGCCGATTCGCGTTCGCGCGGATCCATGTCGACGATCATCGAGGTGATCGACGCCGGCTACCCGCGCTACCGCAACTTCGTCGCGCACTCGCTCTACATCCCGAGCTCGGGCGACTTCGACGTGCCGTTGATCTCGAAGGTGATGTCGTCCATGAGCACGCCGCCCTTGGTGTTGTCGTCGATCTCGGTGCCGACTTCGATGCGCGTGACCCAGAGGTCCGGCGAGAAGCCGCGCGTGTTGACCAGCCAATCGAAGAACGCCTTGACGTCGACCGTGCCATCGACGGTGTTCATCGGGCCCGCGGTGTCGCGGAACTGGTAGTAGCGCCACATGCCGCCTGCCCACGCGTCGTCCTGGTGACACAGACGCCAGGTCTTGTCGCCCGACATGACCTCGCCCTCCTTGTCGCAGGCCCAATCGTCTTGCCAGCCCCAGAACGCGATCACCTCAGCATAGATGCCCGGGTCTTCGCGATCGACGAGCGGGTTGCGCTCGGTCAGCCAGAACTCGAAGTTGACGTTCCAAGTCGTCGCGGTCTCGATCGTGACCACCAGGTTGTCGAGCGTGACGCTCGCGCTCGTGATGTCTTTGATCTGAGCCGGCAACAGCTCGGTCGTCGAGAACGCAGTCGCGCTCGCGAACGGCTGAACACCGAACTCGATCTCCGGGTAGTCGGGGTGCTGCTTCATGCCGCCGCACGCGCCGCGATCGAAGTCCCAG
>WUUC01067374.1_pt1 | contig 12798 bp, 10 predicted proteins | sample 6278441 | NCBI WGS metagenome assembly WUUC01 (sample SAMN13675441, study PRJNA597444) | soil metagenome | isolation source: soil | place: USA: Washington | collected 2017-10 | reverse complement strand
ATCATGCCGTCGGCCAGCGACGCGGCCATGCCGCCGTTGACCTCGATCTTCTGGAACCACTCCCACGCCGGCACGGCCAGGTCGCGGGTCAGCCGCTCCGCGTACCAGGAGCCGGCGACCGGGTCGTGCACGCGCGCGGCGTGCGCCTCGGCCCGCAGGATGGCATGGGTGTTGCGGGCCAGGCGGCGTGCCTCGGCGGACGGCCGGCCGAGCGCCGCGTCGTACGGCAGGACAGTCACCGCGTCCGCACCGGCGACGACCGCGGCGAACGCGGCCGAGGTCGCCCGGGCGACGTTGTTCAGCGGCGCTCGCACGGTCAGGGCCGCCCACGACGTGACGGCGTGTTGACGCTGCCGGGCTGACGGCACGCCGCACGCCTCGGCGACCCGCGCCCACAGAAGGCGGGCGGCGCGGAGCTTGGCCATGGACAGGAACTGGTCGGGTCCGACGGCGTACCGGAACTCGATCTGGTCGAAGGCCACGCGGGTGGACAGACCGGCGCCGGTGAGCGCGCGCAGGTAGGCGACTGCGGTGGCCAGGGCGCACGCCAGCTCCTCGGCGTCGCCCCCGCCCGCCTCGTGGTATGTGGTGGCGTCGACGGTCATCGCGCGAAGGCGACCGGTGTGGCCGGCGGCGCATCGCGCGGCGAGGCCCGTCGGCGCGGTCAGGTCCGGTGTGGATCCGGTACGGGCGCTGAGCCCCAGCGGATCGGCGCCGAGATTGCCCCGCGGCGCGGGCGCGTCCACGGCGAACAGCGCGGCGGCGGCGACCTCGGTGTGCCGGCCGGCGTCCAGGACGAGCGCAGCCCGGTCGTACGGAAAGGTCGCCAGGATCTCGGGCAGGGCCGCTGCATCCGCTCCGGTGAGCCAGATGGACCTGGCGCCGCCGGCCAGGTCGTCCGCGACGGCCTCGCGCAACGCCACCGGGTCGGAACCGTCGTGATGCTGCCGGACGTCCCAGTCGCGGCCGTCGCGCGCGGAGAGCTCCGGCGCCGGGGGGCCGGAGACGTGCAGCGGCGCGATCGCGATGCCGTCGTCCGTGGTGGTCGTGAGGAGCCGCTCGGCGTCGGCCTCCGTGCTTTCCGGCCCGGCCCGTCCCGACTTGCGGAGCACGGCGAGCGCCATGGCGCGCCAGGCGCGCAGATCGTCGGTGCGTTCGTCGACTGTCATGGCATTCTCCGGGTCGTCCAGGTTTCCGATGTCCGTGTCGGAGGCGGATCAGGTGGTCGTCGCGACTGCCCGCATCCTTGATCAGCTCGAACGCGCCGTCGTTGAATCAGAGTCGATCGTGCGGGCCGCGAACGTCGCGTCGGCCCCCAGCGCCAGCGACAGTAAATTGGCCGGTGGGTCGGCCGTCGGCGGGCATCAATCCACCATCGCCCGCTCGGCCCTCGGGATGCGCTCCCCGTGGCTGAGCCACCACAGCTTCTCCTGTACCCGATCGGCCAGCACGCCGAGATCCGGCATGGGGGCCGGATCGCTCCGGGCCGGCAGGCGCGCCGTCTCCCGGCTGACAGCCGAGTCCATGTCTTCCGGCTCCGCCACCACGTCGGCGAGTCCCCGGGCCACCATCCCGGCGGCGTCGAGCGGTGCCTCGTACGCCGGCGAGACGGCGTAGGCGTCCGCGGCGACCAGAACCCGGTCGAACGCGGCCAGCGCGTCGGCCCCACAGCCGACCGCGGCCGTATCGACCGCCGCCAGCCAGGGCTTGCGAACGATCGCCTCCCGGGCCGGGTCCACCAGCCCCCACGCAACCTTGGCGAGGACGCCGAACTCGCGACGGAGCACGAAGCCGGCGAAGGTCACGGCCCCCCGGTCCCGGCCGGCCACGTCCACCCCGGCGCTGAACACCCGGCGGCTGCTGCCACCCTCACCTGGCACGGAGCCACCGCGCAGCACCGCCACCCGGACATCATCGTGCAGCAACGCGAGATCCACGGCGACCTCGAGATCGGCGACCGACACATCGTCCTCGGTATTGCCCACGCCGGGATGGGCCAGGGTGATGTGGGCCGACGTGCCGACCCGGCGGAGGTGGGCCCAGCCGAGGTCGATCTGGCCGCTGTGCCGGAACGCGTCGAGCAGCCGCCGGGCCCGCCGCGTCGGCGCGCGCATGGCGTCGACGACCATCGGGCCCGCCCCCGGTGCGCGGACCAGCGCGGCGACGAACAGCGCGCGGTCGAGGTCCCGGTCGCGCCCGGCCGGAAACAGCTCGGGGAAGAGGACCTCACCGGCCCGGAGGAGATCGGCCATGCGCGGCGCCGCCTGGCGTTCGGCGATCCGGCGGTGGATCTCGCTCGCGTGGCGGGCCAGAAAACCGGCCCGGGACTCCCGGAACTCCTCGTGGACATAGTGCGCGGTCAGCCGATGCTGTGAATCGCGGTCCCGCCCGGACGGCAGGTTCCTCAGGATCTCCACGCCGTCGCCGAGATGCGTACCGAGCCGGGTCCGATCGGCCTCCAAACCATCGCGGAAGACGGGCGCGCCGAGAATCCAATAGGCGAGCTCGGGAGCGCTCGTCATTATTCAGCGATCCGGGTACGCCCGACCCAGCGGAACCGGACCGGACCGTCCACCGCCGATTCCACGTCCGCTCTCCTGAAATGCTCGTAGCCGCCGTAGTAGCAGATTTTGACGGTCTCGGCGAGGTCGTCGACCCGCTGACGGCGAACGTCGGTCGGCAGCGATTCCGGGCCGCCCTCGAGAATGATGTCGAAAATGCCCGTAGCACTGCCGGCAGGATTGTCCATGACTAACTCCCACGCACGAGAATGGTCGGCGACGGTGCGGTGCCTTTCGTTACGACCGTAGGCGGGGCTGTTCCGCGGGCACACCCTTAAACCGATGCGGTAAGCCCCTATGTCCCGCGGCTCAAGGACACCGGATGACCTGGCCGGCATAGGCCAGGCCGCCGCCGAAGCCGAACAGCAGGATCGGAGCGCCGGAAGGGACCGTTCCCCGGGCGAGCAGCTTGGAGAGGGCTATCGGGATGCTCGCCCCGGCGGTGTTGCCGGAATCCACCACATCCCGCGCCACCTCCGCGTTGACCGCGCCCAGCCGCTTGACGAACGGCTCGATGATGCGGAGGTTGGCCTGATGCGGCACGACGGCAGCCAGCTCGTCGGGCCGCACCCCGGCTTTCTCGCAGGTCTGGCGAGCCAGGCCGGGCAGCACCGTGGTGGTCCATCGGAAAACCGACTGGCCCGCCTGCTGGAACGGGCCCGACCGGCCCTCGAGGCGCACCACGTCGGCCATGTCGGGAGCCGTACCCCAGAGCACCGGGCCGATGCACGGTTCGTCCGAGGCGACCACGACCGCGGCGCCCGCACCGTCACCGATCAGCACGCAGGTGCCGCGGTCGGTCCAGTCGGTCCAGTCGGTGAACTTGTCGGCCCCGATGACCAGCGCCCGCTCGGCGGCGCCGGCCCGAATGGCGTGATCGGCCGTGGCCAGCGCGTAGGTGAAGCCGGAGCAGACCGTGTTGAGGTCGAAGGCGGCGGGCGACGGCATGCCGAGCCGCGCGGCGACCCGGGTCGCCGTGTAGGGCGAGCGGTCGATCGCGGTGAAGGTGGCCACCACGAGCAGATCGATCTGGTCGGCCCGGAGCCCGGCTGCGGCCAGCGCCTTCGCGGCGGCCTGGGCGGCCATTTCGTCGACGGTCTCGGAGGGCCCGGCGATCCGGCGGGTCTCGATGCCGACCCGGCTGCGAATCCATTCGTCACTCGTGTCGACCATCTCGGCCAGGTCGTCGTTGGTGAGGACCTTGGCCGGCTGGTGATGGCGTACGGCGATGATTTTCGAACCTGTCACGATGGCTGCTCCTCGAAGTCGTTCCGGGATGGCCCGGCGGCCTCGGCCCCGTACAGGCCGCGGATCACGCCCGCCAGGGGTGCGCCGCTGTCGCGTCTGAGCAACGTGGTGGTCAGCCGGTATGGGTCGGCCCAGGCCTTTTCGTACGTGAGCCCGCGCACCCAGTTGCGCACGGCGCGCGGATCGGCGGCGGGTGGGTCGGCGGCGGTGCGGGCAAGCAGCTGACCGGCGCGACGTGCCCACCGCCGCAGGTGGGCGAGGGAGAACGACTGCCCGAGGCCACGGCCCATTCCCGCGAGCAGGTAGAGCCGGATGCCCAGCCGGAACTGCGCCACGCCGACCTCGTCGAGCAGCGGGCGGGAAACCTCGTCCAGGAGGTAACCGTTCCAGTCGCCGTGCCGGGCTGAGCGGATCCCGCCGTCCAGCGGGACACGGTTCACTTCGAGCCGCCCGACGGACGCGCCCAGGGTGCTCAGAACATGGTGAAGGAGCTGGAAGTCGTGGCGCAGCTCGGGGTCGTACACGAGCAGCACCTCGTCGTGGTCCGGCAACAGCGGAAGGAGCTGGCGCAGGAAGTACATCAGGTAGTTCGGCAGGCCACGGGAGCTGATCGCGACGCGCAGGGGCAGACCCGCGGCGCAGGCGTCGAGGTAGAGGGGCGCGCCCAGCGGGCGGCCGTCCACCACCAGGTCGTGGGCGTCGAGCAGGTCGATCGCCGCTTCCTGGGCCAGGCATTCGGGCCCGGTACGGCCGAGGTGCGGGTCGACCAGACCGAGCAGCCGGTAGTGGCCCTCCCAGATGTCCAGCAGCCGGGCGGAAGCGGGATGCATCCAGCCTCGTTCGGCGGCGCGGACGGTCGCGGCCAGTTCTTCGTCGGGCACCGGCGGAAGGCGGTGGAACTGGACGTACAGATCACCGATCTGCTGTTCGGTCAGCTCACCGCATTCCAGGCCGGGCCACGTTCGTTCCAGGTACGCCCAGAAACCGGAGACCTGCCGCGAGCCCGCGAAGGACTGATGGTGATACACCGTGGTCACGTCGGCGACCGTGGACGCCGCGCGCCGCACAAGGTCAAGGGTGAGAAGGTGTTTCAGGTGGCTGGGGGTGAGCGGTTTGGTGGGGCTGACGGTGATCGGCGCCAGCAACAGCCGCGGCCGGGTCACCAGCTCACCGGCAGCCGGCGGGGCCCTCGGATGTACATGCCCGTCCGCCAGACGAGCTGCTCGAGGGGCACGGCGAGCCGAAGACCCGGCAACCGGCAGATCAGCGTCCGCAGGGCCACGGTGAGCTCAGCCATCGCCAGCGGGGCGCCGGGGCATCGATGACGGCCGTGACCGAACGAGAGGTGGGGGTTGTCGGCGCGGTCGATGTCGAGCAGATCCGGCTGGTCGAACGCGGCCGGATCACGGTTGGCGGCATCCGTCAGAGGCAGCAGCACCTGGCCCGCTCGCACCGGCGTGCCGCCGATCGTCACGTCACGCTGGGCGACGTGCGGTACGCCGCCGGTCGAGGTCAGCGACGACCAGCGCAGCATCTCGTCCACCGCCCGCGGCAAGTCCCCGGGGGTGTGCCGCAGTCGGCCGGCGATGTCGGGCCGCTGGGTGAGAATCACCACGCACATGCCCAGCTGGTTACTCGTCGTCTCGTAGCCGGCCATCAGCAGGCCGGCCAGGAGGTGGGCGGCCTCGTCCCGCCCGAGAGCGCCCGTACCGACGTGTCCGGCGGTCTCCCCGATCAGCGAGGCGCCGCCCGGGTCCGCCTTGTCCAGCAGCTCGAGGAAGTACCGGTGCATGGCCTCGTGCGCGGCCCGCACCACTGGCCTGGGGTAGGCCGTGGTCGACATCATCGCGTCGGTCCACGGACGGAACAGCGTGTCGTCGTTCTCGGGGACGCCGAGGATCCTACTGATCATCATGACGGTCAGCGGAACGGCGTAACAACTCATGAGCTCGGCCGTGGACCCGGCGCCGATCATCTGCGAAAGCAGCCGCTCGGCGCGCTCCTCGAGGTCGGGGAGAAGGTCGGCGACCCGGCGCGCGGTGAACGCGGACGTGATCAGCCGGCGCCGCCGGGTGTGATCAGGAGGGTCGACGGCGTTGAGGGACAACGACTCCTTCGACCGTGACGTCAACCCGATGTCGGCGGCAGCGCTTCTGCTGAGCGCGGAACTGGTCAGTGTCTGTCGGATGTCCTCGTGCCGGTGCACCAGCAGAGCGGGAGCTCCGTTACGCAGAATCACCGGTACGAGCGGGTCGCGGTCGCGCAGCGGCGCGTACTGCGGTGCGGGTTCGACTCCCGGATGGTCCGGGAACGGGAAGGTCGTCGTCATCGTCCTGCCTCGGCGGTGCTGCGGCGCAGGGCGTCCCTGATCCGGCCGACCGCCTCTTCGGCTTCCGCCTCGGTGGAGGTTCCGGGCGAGCCGATGAATGCACGGCCGACCCGCGATCCCTCCGCGGTGCGCGGGACGAGCCACACGTGGAAATGCGGGGCGCCCTCCATGGAGGAGAAGACATGCACCCGGGGTGCGCCCGTCGCTTCCTTGATCGGCCCGATGAGCGAGGAGATCAGCGGGCCGATCGCGGCCGCCTCCTCCGGCTGGAATTCGGCGTAGTCGAGGAAATGCCGGCGCGACTCCACGAGCAGGGTGCCCTTGGGCCAGAACGCGGTGGGACCGTGCCCCACGCGCCACAACGGGTCGTCGATCACGGGACCGCCGGGTGGCTGGGCCCGCCCGGCCATGGGCGGAATCGTCTCGCCGGCGTACTTGCGGCACACCAGGCAGTCGTCCGGCGCCGGGGTGCGGGCGTCGAGCAGGCGGCTGACCGGATCGGAGTACCGGGCGAGCGGCTCGAGCTGGGCGCGCCGGACGTACCATTCGTCGAGTTCGCCGGCGAGCTTGTCCGGGTCATCGACGGCGGGGATGCCCGCGAGGGCCGTCTGGTCGCTGCCGTCCAGCGCCCGTAGGTAGGCGGTGAGGACGTCCCGCAGCTGCGGCAGGCCGGACTCGAGACGGTCCAGCAGCTCGGCCAGCCGGCCGCCGCCGTCGTGGCCGGGTGCCGCCACGGCGAGCCGCATGTCCTCGGACAGGTCACGCAGCCGGGCCGACAGGGCCAGCCGGGCGATGTCACGAACGGTGTAGTTCATAGCTCCGCTCCCGAAAGGTGGGTGTAGGCGCGCAGGCTCGTCGGGCCGCACGCGCTGTCGGCCGAGCCGGCCGTCAGGTCGTGGTGCACTCGCACGTACGCGGCGGCGGGCAGGCAGGCGAGTTCCAGGTCGCCGGTGTGCACGAGCCGGATCGGGTCGTCCGGGTGGAGTTCGCCCCCCAGTACCGCCTCGGCCAGAGTGTGATGCAGGTGCACCAGATAGCTCGCCGCCGTCAGACCCCGGCAGGCGACCCGCAGGACTCTGGGCCGGCCGGTGCGTCCCGGCAGATCGATCTCCGAAGGGAGGCGGGGAAGCGTCCCGCGGACGGGTTTCAGCAGTCGTGCCGGACCGGGAGGATGCTGAGCGGGGAACAGCCCGAGCCAGGCCAGCGCGGCGTCGCCCGTCACCAGCCGCGGCGTCATCCGGCCGGTCAAGTTCCTGGGATTGCCGAACAGGAAGCGTGCTCGGGTCCAGCATCGATACCATTGATCAGCCTCGGCCCGGGCCAGACCGGCCGCGAACAGCGTCGCTCCGCGGACGAGGCCGGCGACGTCGAACGATCTGAGGGCGACGATGGCCGTGGCGTCGGCCGGCTCGGCTCCGCCGGGCCGGGGACACAGTCCGGCCCGGACGAGACGATGGCGTTCGTCGTACAGTGCGCGCAGGCGAGCCGCGACCGGCTGGTCATCCATGGGCGTACGCGCGATCCGCCGCGGCCGGCGTCGGCATCGGTTGTCTGCTTCCCAGCCGGCGCAGCGCCCGCAGGACGTCCGCCAGTACGGTCTCGCCGTCCGCCCGGCCGTCGACGATGACGACCGGCAGCGTGGCCACCTCCAGGAGAAGCTGGTTGCGCAGTGGGCCCTGCAGCGCTCGGAAATCGGCGAATGTCGGTGACTCCCCATGGTGCTCGAACCGGCTGAGCCGGGTGCCGTTGCCAGTCCGTTCCCAGGCCACCGACGGCGGAACGTCCAGGTAGACGACTCCGGCCGGACGCGGGAAGGCTCGCCACCGAGCGAACAGCGACTCGTCGACGAGCCCCAACAGCCGGCATTTGACCAGCAGCTTGTAGTAGTAGGAGTCCACGATGACGTTGCCGTCGCGGCTGGCCGAGGTGAGTCGTTCGACCTCGTCGCGCAGGAACAACACGATGGGATGCAGCGCGGCGAGCACCAGCTCGGTGGAGTAGGTCGTGCCGGCCTCGAGGAAGCCGTCGTTCACCCAGGCACGCCGGCTGCGCCTGATCAGCCGGTGGGCGGCGTCGAGCCGGTCATCGTCGTACGACACGACCTTCCAGCCGGGCTCCTCGGCGAGACGGCGCAGTACGGTCGACTTCCCGGCGAAGTCGGGACCGAGCAGGGTCCAGAAGCCGTTCATACAGCGGTCTCCTCATGGTGGTCGAGGTAGGCGGCCGTCACGGCGCCCGCGTACCAGGCCCGCAGGTCGGCGTGCCGGTCGAGCATGGCCGGACCCGGTGACGCACCGGTGGCCCGCCAGATCCGGGGACTGGCGTAGACGTGGTCGACGGCGAACAACTCGGCACGGCGGTGGGCCGCCGCCCGCTCGGCCCGGTCCCCGGCCGAGCGCGGACTCCGCGGTTCCGGCGCCGGCGGCCAGGTCGCCGACCGGCGTTGCCGGCGCACGCCGAACAGGTGCTCGATGGTGGTCAGCACGGCCTTGGCGGAGACCGGCTCCGGCTCGCACACGTGATAAGGCGTCGTGGTGTCGATCGCCCGCGGGTTCCGGGCGGCACCGGTGATCACGGCCGCGAGCGCCTCCACCGAAACGACGGAATGCCTGGCCTCACCGCGCTCGAACCACGTCGTCGACAGCCGGCGCATCAGCTCGGGCAGATACCAGCGGTCCCCGTCGCCGTAGACGAAGAACGGCCGGAGGACGACGGCACCGGCCGCCGCCGCGAGCCGATCCGCCTGGTACCGGCTGGCGCTGGTCACGCTCGCGGGAGCCGGCTCGCTCGCCTCCGGGTGTTGACGATGGGGACCGAGGCCGTGCACGGCGGCGGTGCTGAGCTGGATGAAGTGGTTGACACCGGCGCTGTGCGCCGCGCGCAGAAGCGCACGGGTGCCCTCGACGTTGGTCAGCCGGCACCGGCCGGGATCGGCGCCCACCTCGGCGGCGAGGTGCACCACGGTGGTGACACCGTCACAGTAGTCACGCAGGGTCGCTGGGTCGGTCAGATCGCCCGGCACGACCTCCGCCGCCGGTGGAGCCTGGATCGGCCGGCGGTGTGCCAGCAGGCGCAGGACGAACGGCTCCGAGGCCATGGCCCGCAGCACCGCGGACCCGATGAAGCCGGCCGCTCCGGTGATCAGCACCCGGGGTGTAGCACTCACGACCAGTTCACCCCCTTGGAGAGACAGCAGGCGAGCAGGAAACTCAGGTAGGTGGCGGGCAGGTAGGCAATCGTCGTCATGACGGGCCACGCGCGGCGTGCCGACTGGAAGCGCCAGGCCGACCACATCGGCAGCAGCACGGGCACCGTGGCCAGCAAGGCCGGAGCGCGGGTCTCCCTCAGCGCGACGACGGCTACCACGGCGGCGGCGACCGCACACAGCAGGGCCACCATCGTCGTGCCGACCGCACCGAGCACGGTCGAGTAGGACCGTTCCCCGATGGCCGGTCCGCGCCGCGCCTTACGCCCGAACTCCAGGCACAGGCCGGCAAGGGTGGCGGCGGCCAGCGGCAGCAGCACCGCTCGGCTCGGCGCGAGGCCCTCGTCGTGCAGGAAGGCGGCGTAGACGTAACAGCTCAGCAGCGGCAGGATCGGCAAGTTGACCCCAAGGTGCAGGAACAGGCGATCACCCGGCGGCCAGCCGAGGATCTGGTCGACGCCGATCACGGCTATCGCATATCCGAGGTGGACGATCAGCACGATGGCGGCCCAGCCCCGGTACGCGTTCAACGCCGTCAGCAGGACCGCACCGAACCCGATCAGTGCGACCAGATCCCGGACCTCAGTGGTGCCGTCCGCCAGCGGCCGTCCCGGATTGTGGCGGCTGTCGTAGTCGCGGTCGCGGATGTCGTCCAGTGCCCGCAGGAGCAGCATGTCCACGATCAACGTCAGCGCGGTGACCGCCAGGCCGCTGCCGATGCGCCAGTGGACGACGCGCGGGTCGGCGCCCGCGAAGAAGGCGGTGAGACCGACCGCCCAGCACGCCATGACCGGAACCTGGATCGTGGGGCGGTACGCGAGCACGACGTATCGCCGCAGCCGTCCGATCACGGCACGTCCCCTCGGGCCAGAACGGTCACCGTACCGGAGGTCCCGTCGAGTTCGATCAGATCGCCGTCGCTGATCGCGGTGGTCGCCGCATCGACGGCCACCGCGGTCGGGATGCCCAGCAGCCGCCCGGTGATCGCCGTATGGGACAGCAGCGTGCCCCGTTCCACGACCAGGCCCTTCGCGACGAGCATGAGGAACAGCCAGCCAGGATCCGTCTCCCGGGCCACCAGGATGTGACCGGCGCACGCAGCCGCGTCGATGTCCGGGTCGAGCACCACCTTGGCCCGCGCGCGTACGGTGCCCGAGCAGGAACCCAGCCCGTGCAGGACCTCGGCCGGGGCCTGCGTGGGAGCCTCGGCGACCATGTTCAGCCGGACCTGTTCCACGGCGGCGGCCAGCGGCAGGGCGGGGTCGGTCCACAACCGCGGGGGCAGCGCCACGCGCTCCTGCGACTCCCGGCGATCGATCGCCCGTGCGCCGGCCAGCGAGCGAAGGTCGGCACCGGGCAGGGTGCCGTCGAACGCCCCGGTCACCTCGTCCACCGTCAGGTCGAGCACGTCGCGGGGATCGTCGATCCGCTTGGCGGCGGCAAGGTCAGCGCCCAGGCGCAGCAGGAGCGCCCTGGTGTCGCCGATCAGTTCGGTACGGCAGAACCGGGTGTCTTCGCGCGCTTTGACGAGCCAGCGCAACGTCCGGAAGGACAGCCGGAGCACCAGGCCGCGCACCCGTCCGGTGTGGCGACGCAGCTCGACCTGCGCCTCACGCCGGGTGGCTTGTTCGGCGGCCCGGTTCGCCGCGGTGGTGAGACCCAGGTCTGCGTAGGGCTTCAGCAGGCGCAACAGAGTCCACGGCGCGACTCGTGGGGTCACCGCCTCGATCTTGAGGTCGTGCAGGCCGCGGTCGCCGTACCTGCGCAGATGGTCGGCAGCGGCTCGCGCGAACTCCTCGTGCTCCGCGGCGGTGCGGGCCCGCTCCCAGCGGGCCCGCAGCGCATCGTCTTTCTCATCGTCATCAACGAGCACCCCGTTACGCGCGGCGATTCCCGCCAGGTCGATGAGCGAACGCATGGCGGCTGCCGACCGGTTCTCCGGTCCACCGCAGAGCATGCCGGTGATCAGCCCTCGGTCGGCCGCCGGCGCCCACCGGCGCAGCAGAGCATCGTTGACCCAGGTGGCGCTCATCAGGAAGAAGTTGTTGACGAGCGTGGTTCCCCACCGGTCGGCGACCTCGCGCCACAGGTCCCGGTACGCCTCGAGCACCTCATGCGTCGCGCGGGCGTCGACATCGTCCGAATTCCGGTGATATCCGTCCCACCACCGCAGGAATCCCGCGACCCGCCGCGGGTGGGCGGTGGCCCGGGCGATCATCTCGGCGACGTACAGCGCGGTTCGGAAGCGGCTCGGGCGGGGCCGTTCGGCGGCCGTGTCGCCGACCGTCTTGCGCAGCCCGATCGACCGTTCCCAGGTGGTCCAGATCGGCCGCAGGCCGCGCACCTTGCTGTGCATGTGGTACCAGGAGTCGAGCCGGTAGTAGATCCGGCCGTCAAGGTGCCCGACCATGCTGGCCAGTCGATGCCGGTTGCGGCTCAGCGTGCGGCGGCTGACCCCCAGCCGACGGTAGAAATCGGTGAATCCGGCTTCGTACAGGTGCGCGGCCATGGAGAACGTCAGTGCGCAGCTCACGCCCGGGAAGCTCTCCGTGACGTTCGTGTTGGCCCAGGGGATGGCTTCCTCTTGAGCCTCTTCCCGGGGACTGGGCAGACCACTGATGGGACGCGACTGAACGATATGGATTGTTCCGTCCGCGGTGATCGTTCCTTCGATGTCCTGCGGTCCGCCGAAGTACTCCTCGATCCGTTCGCCCAACCTGGTGATCTCGCGAGCATCGGCGTCGGACAGCACGGCGGTGTCGGCCAGGTCGGCGGGTACCGCATCGGGTGTGCCGCCCGCACCCGCCGCGCGGACCTTGTGGGCCAGCCGCTGCTCGACCCGGCCGGTAGCCCGCTCGACCAGGACGTGGTCGACGTCGGCTTTTTCCTGGACGACACCTTCACCGTTGCCGAAGGCCGCGGCGATGACACAGTGGCGGGCGCCGTCGCGCGGGTCACGCGTGAAGGCGACGAAGGAGCGCGTCCCGACGATCATGCGCTGGACGCCCACGGCGACGCGCACCCGCCAGGGTGAGAGCCCGCGAGCGATCCGGTAGGCGACCGCCTCCTGGTTGAACCCCGATGCCCAGCAGTCCACGACGCGTCGCGCCAGATCTTCGCGCCGCACGTACAGGAAGCTGCTGCTGAGACCGGCGAAGGGGTCGGTATCGGAATCCTCGCCGGACAGGTCGTCACCGCCTACCACGCAGGCACGCACGGCGACGAGGCCCTCGGGTCCGGCGAGATCGTCGAATCGGGCGAGCAGGCCGCGGATCACGTCGACCGGCGGCGACAGACGCCGGATCCGTTCGGATCGCGCCGCCGCGAACGCCGCGGATTCGGCCGCGCTCGTGACGGGCTCCGGCTCGCCCAGCACCGGCACGACGACCGAGTCGTACAGCGTGGCCGGCAGGCAGACAAACTCGGGTACGGGAAATCCGGCACGTCGGAGTGCG
>WUUC01184547.1_pt1 | contig 12799 bp, 20 predicted proteins | sample 6278441 | NCBI WGS metagenome assembly WUUC01 (sample SAMN13675441, study PRJNA597444) | soil metagenome | isolation source: soil | place: USA: Washington | collected 2017-10 | reverse complement strand
GGCGCGGCAGAGAGCGTCGTGCGACGCGGCCGAATCCGCGGCTTGGGGACGACGCTGATCACGCAGCGGCCGGCGGTCGTCAACAAGAACGTCTTGTCGCAGGTCAAGGTCATGATCGCCTTGTCGTTGAGCGACCCGCGCGACCGCGGCGCGATCAAGGATTGGCTGGACGGCACGCCGGACGCCGATCGCCGCCGGGAGGTTCTTGACAGCCTCGCGGGGCTCGACCTGGGCGAGGCGTGGCTGTACGCGCCCGCTGCCCGACCGGTCATCTACGAGCGCTTCCAGGTGCGCGAGCGCCGCACCTTTAACTCGTCAGCCGACGGTGCCGGGGAGGATGAGGCCGTCCACCTTGCCGATGTCGATGTCGACGCGCTTCGAGACCGGATGGCCGCGACGATCGAAAAGGCCAAGGCCGACGATCCGAAGGCGCTGCACGCACGAATCAGGGAACTGGAGCGTCAGATTGCGGTCCAGCCCGATGTCGCGCCCGAGGCGGTCGAGGTCCGCGTCGAGGTGCCGGTGCTCCCCGACGGGCACGCTAACGCCCTGGGCGAGCTGCACGAGGTTCTGGAGAGAGCGGCTGCCGAGGTGCTCGACGCGCGGGCTCGTGCAGGGTTCCTCGCGAAGGACGCAAGCGCGGTGCCGTCTGAGATCGCACAGCACCTTCACGACGAGATCCGCGCGCCCGCCCCTGCCGTTTCCGCTGCGCCGCGTCGCGTGGATCGTTCGGGCTCGGATGACGGGCGCGGCACTCGCGCCGAGAGACGCGGACCGGCCGTCATACACGAGGCGGTCAACGCGCCGCGCCAGCGGATACTCGACACGCTCGCGTGGTTCGAGGCGATCGGCGTTCACGCGCCGAGCCGGATGGCGGTTGCGCCGCTGGCCGACGCCTCTGCGAAGTCGAGTGCGTTCGCCAACAACCTCGGCGCGCTCCGTACCGCAGGTCTCATCGACTACCCGGCGGGCGGCTGCCTCGCGCTGACCGACGAGGGTCGCACGGTTGCCGTGGCGCCACCGGGCACGCCGACAAGCGAGGCGTTGCAGGCGGCGGTGCTCTCCAAGCTCAACACGCCGCGTGCGGCGATCCTGCGGGCGCTGATCGATGTCTACCCGACCGCGCTGACCCGGGAGGCGTTGGCCGAGATGGTCGACGCCTCGGCGGCGTCTAGCGCGTTCGCCAACAACTTGGGTGCGTTGCGAACCCAGCAGCTTCTCGACTACCCGCGACGCGGCGCGGTCGTCGCGGCCGACCTGCTGTTCATCGACCGATGAGTCGCCAGCGTCTTCTCCCTTGGTCGTGGTGGAACCGTGGCTGGCACCGACTCCGCAAGGAGGCGTGATGAAGCTGCCATCTGACGCCCAAGCTGCCGTGCTCGCCTGCGTCCAGGACCACGAAGCGCGCCGAGAGCAAGTGCTGTTCGGCGAGGGCAAACGCTCTCGCGGCAACCTGCTCATCGAAGTAGAGGTGGACCGGACCCGTGAGCAGGCGATGGTCGCGCGGACCGACGACCGGCTGCCAGCCCTCATCCCCGCCGACCTTGAGACGCCGCTGAACGCCACGGTCCACGCCTGCGTTCGGCACGGCTGGGTCGACATGAACCACGAGGTGCGGGTGACGACATCCCGGTACGGCCGGTGCTGGTCGGCGCCGAGCGAATACGTCCTGCGCCACGTCGACCTTGAAGAGGACGGCGTCATCGCGCTCGGTCGATGGCGCCACCGGCAACTGGCCGGTGGACCGGTGCCTCTGCCGACGCTGTCGGAACGGGAACGCGAGGTCGCAGAGCTGGCGGCCCGCGCGCTTGAACTTGGCTACGCGCTCTGCCCGCGCGAGCCCGCCCGCGCCGAGGCACGACGCATGCGCTCGGCCGGCTGGTTCGAGCGGGACGGCTGTTGGGTCGCCAACAACGCGCAGGGCCTCGTACCCACGCCGCTGGCGGTCGTGGAGATCCGGCCCGACCAGGCAGACCAACCAGAGGAGATGACCGCATGACCCCGACCCCGACCCCGACCTTGCCCGTGCTCACCGTGACGTACCAGCCGAAGCTCGAGCCCCTCCTCGCCCTGGTCGGTGAACCCGAGGGTTACGAGTCACCCGGCGATGGCGAGTTCTCCGAGCGCCAGTCCACGGCGATGCGCGACAGCCTCGCCGACACCAACGAACTGCTGCGAGACGCGCAGGTCGTTGACACGGCGGTCGACTTCTGATGCCTGCCGAGCCCGTGATGCAGGCGATCGAGGTGGACTGCCACGCACCCGGATGCAGCTACGTGAATCTTGTGTACGTCGAGGATCAGCAAGCGGAGATCGACCGACTGCGCACGGCGCTGGAGAAGGTCCACGGCCACTTCATCGACGGCGAACGCAACACGTACGCGCCCCAGTGACCACGCTCGCTCTCGCCTACGACTTCGAGTCCGACACCTACACGGTGCCCGCCGAGGACCGTCCGGCAACACCGGCCGAAGTCCGCCACTACCACCGCACGCAGCCCAGCGAGTCCGGTCACGGCTTCACCGATGACGGCTGGTCGCCGTTCTTCCCGTCGACGCCCTGTTGTGAGTGCGGTCGGTTCGTGGGTCGTGACGGGTCGTTCGAGGTGGAGCACTTGGAGATGAGCACGGTGATCGCGTCGGTTGATGGGACCTGTGCGCGCTGCCTGAACACCAACAACGAGGAGACGCCATGAGCACGACCGCCGAAACGCTGACCAGCACCGTCAAGCACGTAACAACTCTCGTCGAGCACTACCACCGCGACGCGCCGTTCCGAGCGCCGGAGACCGTTCCCGAGTGGCAGGCACGACTCCTGAACGGGTTGTGGGTGGCCTTGCTTCAGGCGCAGGGCGACCGGGCGCTCGGCTGCCTTGTCGAGACCATTGGTGCGCACGAAATCCGCCCCGACGACACCGTCTGGGCGCCGGAGGACGGCGACTGGTTGGAAGTCGCCAGGGTCGATGGCGCCATCTCGGACCCGATCTCGGACGCGATCGGTGCAGACGTGGTTGTCTACCGCGCCGACGGCAGCGAGGCGACGTTCGGTCGCTGCGCAGTGCTGCGGCGAGTGGCGCCATGACCGAAGGCTCGCCGATGCTTCCTGACGAAACGCTCGCCTCCAGATACCAGGAGCTACGCACCCTGTGTGACCAGTACGTCAGGGCGTTCAATCGTCTAGAGGCAGCGGTCACCCATCACCGCAAGGGCAAGTTGTACGGAGTGAGCGGTCTGGGCAAGTTGGACGAGGCGTTGTGGGCTGAGATGGATCGCGTGCTCTCAAGCCTCGCGACGACGACCGAGGGGAAGGCGGCATGACCGCTTTCGATCGCGAGCTATTAGAGGCACTGGTCGCCGAGGGTTGGCTGCGTTGTCAGCGACATCCTGGGGCCGACCTGTGGATCTACAACTACACCGAGAAGACCCAGTATGAGAATCACTGGACGCACGAGACGCTCAACTGCCGTGGCTTGATCCTTGCCGAAGACGGCCAGGTGGTCGCACGGCCGTTCCCGAAGTTCTTCAACTACGGCACCCCGCAGGTGCCCGTGCTCCCGGCTGAGCCCTACCGCGTCACCGAGAAGATCGACGGCAGCCTGGGAATCCTCTACTACCTGAACGGAGAGCCGTGCATCGCGACGCGCGGCAGCTTCACGAGCGAGCAGGCCAAGGTCGGCACAGAGATCATCCGAGACAGGGAGATCGGCGAACTGCGCGACGCCACAGCGCTGTTTGAGATCGTCTACCCGGAGAACCGGATCGTCGTCGACTACGGACCGATGCGCGACCTCGTGCTGCTCGGCGCGATCTGCAACGTAACCGCGATGGACCTAGGTCCGCTCACCTACTCAGGTCCCGTCGCGGAGGACTGGGGTCAGGTCGAGATGGCCGACCTACTCGCCTCCGAGGGGCCGAACAGGGAGGGCTTTGTCCTCTCGTTCGAGTCCGGTTTGCGGGTCAAGGTCAAGTTCGCCGAGTACGTGCGCCTGCACAAGATCGTGACCGGGGTCAACGCCCGCATGATCTGGGAGATCCTCGCTGGCGGCGGCAAGTTGGACGACATGCTCGTCGATCTCCCAGACGAGATCTACGCGTGGATCGAGAAGACCGAAGCGGACCTGCGCATGGCCTACGGCTACGCCGAGATGCGGTGCCGGGCGGTTTTCGATGACCGGCCCGACACCGACGACCGCAAGGCGCTCGCCGCCTACTTCCTCGCCAGCGACGCGGACCCCGCCGTGCTGTTCCGGATGCTCGACGGCAAGGACTACGAGTCGCTGATCTGGAAGTCGCTGAAGCCTGCTGGGCTTGTCGTTCCGCCGGCTGGGTCGTCCGCCTACACCAACCCGGAGGAAGCCCCATGAGCGAACCAACCACAGCGCGCGATAAAAGCCCGGCGGCATGGGAGTCTGGCCAATGGTTTCTGCACTCTGACCACAGCGTCTGGGAACTCCAGTGGGTTGACGAAGCTGGCTACCACCTGGTGTGCGTCGCCCATGACCGCCCGGCCCTCACGGGCACCACAAAGGTCCTCGATCAGATCCCCGCGCGGGACGGCGCCCGGCTAGAGACGCGCACCTCGGCGCCCGACGGGCCCGTGATTGCCGTGCTGGTCGCCTTCGACGGGCAGTCCGTTAGCCGGATTTACGGCTCAGGAGAGCATGACCGACCAGGAGCTTGAGCGCCTGCATCTGCTGGCGACCGTTGGCACCTACGGACCGGCCGACTCCGCGTTCCTCCGCGAGCGCGCGAACGACGAGGCCGCACACGATGCGTTCGACCCGCTGCCGGACATCGAACCTCGGGCTATCGGCGCCAAGTTGTCCGCGTTGCGCGCCCGTGGCTGGTTGTCCTTCGAGGGCGACTGCTGGGTCTTGACCGGCGAGGGACGGGGCGCAATGGAAGCCGGGCTAGCGGAGCTGGACGGAGTTGTCGTACCGGATGAAGAGATCACCGCCGACGAAGTCCGCCGCGCCACCGACGTACTCCGCGACGAGTGCGGTTCGTGGTTCCCGGAGGACTCCCGTGCGGCCCTGTTTGACTGGGAGGCGGCTGCGCGCAATGCGTTGACCGCCGCGCGCGAGGTGACCCGGTGAGCGTTCCGGTGCCGCCCGAGGGCTGGCAGTACGGGGTCGTGATGAGCGACGCGCGCCTTGGGCGACGAGATTGGGTCTGGGGCTGCGGCTCCGGTGAGGCTGGTCGCAAGCGGCAGCGGATGCGGCTCCGCTACCCGCTGGCGGTCGCACCGTGCCTGCTGACCCTGACCATCCCCGCCGACGAACCGGACCCTCTCGGCGAGGCAGTGCGTGCCCTGTACCGGGCTGTGAAGGGCGGGGTCATCGACGACGACATCACCCGCGAGTTCGAGCGGGTCGCACCAAAGGAGTGGACGCAATGAGCCAACGCATGGAAGCCCTAGCGAAGGCAACCGAGGCCCGGCTTGGGATCGCGGCGCTCCGCGAAGCGATCGCGAACGGGCTGCCGATCGCTGAGGCGGTAGACGACGACCGCGCCCACCCGATGAAGGTCGCCGACCTCCTCAGCGCCATCCCGAAGTGGGGCCCGGTGCGAGTCAACAACGCCTGCGACACCGTCGGCATCTTCGGCCGCGAGCTCGTTGGCGACCTCGACCAACGACGACGCGACGCACTAGTCGCCTACGTTGCCGACCCGAAGGGCTATTCGCCTCACCTCGCCGTCGCCCCGGCACCCCCGCGGACGCCTCGGCGAGCACCGAACAAGGATGAACCGAGAGCACGTCGCTATCCGGCGCGGATCGCCGTGCTCGCTCAAGACCTTCGCGGGGGCGGCTGGTCGGTGGCCGAGGTCAAGGGCATCCTCGACCGTGACCACGGGCTTGATGTGTCGAAGGACACGATCCGGCGATGGACCGACCCGAAGTACGCCGCGGCCGTTGCGGCACGAATTCAGCGCCGCAATCGCAAGGCGTGGGCCGAGCGCTGGACGTTCGAGCTAGGAGGCTCTCGCCGCACACCCGAATACGAGGCGGGGTTCGTGAAGCGCATGCGAGACGAGGGGGTGTTGTGGCCCGATGTCGCTCGCGTGTGCGGGATCGTCTTCGGAGGTCGCTGGACGGTTGAGCGGTGCAAGGGCATGGCCAGCGAACACGAACGGCCGCGTCTCCGGGTGGCCGCATGAGCATCAAGGGGGAGCCGATACCGAGCCTCGTCGCCGGGGGCCAGAAGGACGCGCCGGAGGGCGGGCGATGAGCATCGAATCTGACGCGATGAAGTCCATGCTGGACGCCGGGCTCGACTCCGACCAGGCCGCCGAGATGCTCCACCACGCGCAGGTCGCGGGCATGACGTCTGCCGGCGCTCCGGTCATCGAAGTGCGCCGCAAGGGCCCGTGGTCCTGGGAGGTCAGCGGCGGCGCTCCCGTTGTCGTGCTCGACGATCCGCTCGACGTGCTGCTCGATGTCGCGCGCCGCCTGCACGGCGACTCGCACCCGGTCGCAGCGGTCCAGATCGACTACGCGCGGAACTCCGTTCCTCTTGGCGACCAGGACCCAAGCTCGTGAGCGACGGTCAGACCTGGTGGGTAGAGCACTGCACCCGCTGCCCCGACCTCGAGGGATGGCCGGTCAAGCACCTCATCATCGGCACGTGTCCGTTGTGCGGGAGGTCGAACGAGCGGGCGTGGCGGATGGCCGTCGCGATGCGGCTGTGCTCGGCGATCGAATGCAACCGACAATCTGTTAGCGAACCGCCGCGTGCTTGACGCCTACCTCCATGCACTCGCTGCAGATGCTCGCGCCGGCGGCGACCTCCTAGAGCAACTCGACGCCACCAGGAGTGCGAGCACGAACGGATGTGGTGGGATCCGACCCCGGACTGCGGATGCAGGACCGCGCCGGCGCGGTCGTTGCAGCTGGTGCTCGCGTTCACCGTGGGCGACGAGGAGCACCCGCTGCCGTTGGCTGCCTAGAACGACCAGCGTCCCGCCCGGGAGACCCGGACGGGACGCTGTAGAGCGACTGGCTGCTGTTCGGTGAGGCTATCTCACGACGTCATGGTCTTGACGTAGTAGTGCGCCCACCCGTCATACGTTCGCACCGATGCTGGCAGCGAGGCCGGTACCCAGTAGGCGGGTCGCGCCGGCATCGCCAGTCGTCCGCGGTCGTGGTAGGTCTGTGCCGCCCAGGGCCAGTTGTGCGCGAGCACCGCCAGCTCAAGCGGCGTGAACGGACACCCTGCGGCAGGCCGCGCGAACTGCGCCGCGCGCTCCCTTAGCTGGGTCAGCGCACGTACCCCTGCGCGGTAGGGCGAGAACGCCAGCCCCAGCGCCTGGTGGTCGAACGGCGGGCCGTAGCAGCGAAGCTGAAACAATCCGCAGTCGACGCCCCCGGCGACGGACGGGTTGACGGCGGCGGCGTTGTTGCCGCCCTCGCCCCGTGCGAATCCTGCAGCGAGCCCGGCGGGGACGATCTTGTCGCGGTCCAGGCGCCGGCAGACCGCCCCGGAGAGCGCCCGCCACGACGCCGTCCCGCACACGCCGTCGGCCTTCAGGTTGGCCCGGGTCTGAAACGCCTTCAGCGCAGTGGTGGTGCGTGCGCCGAACCCGCCGTCAGGGGCGAGGCTCGCGCTGCCGGCATCGTTCAGCGCACGCTGCAGGGCGTAGACCGGCCAGCCCGACACGCCCTCCTTGAGCGCGGCGTGGGACTGGGTGACGGTCGGCGGGACGGCGGGCAGCATGCCTTAGGCCTGGAGGCCGGGCGGGACGACCGGGTCGACGCCCAAATCCTGGGGCGCGCGCTCATCCGAGGTGGGCATGAACAGGTCGGCGTTCGGCACGAGGTAGACGAGCACCGCGGTGACCAGGCCGGTCGCAGCGAGACGAGTCTCCGTCGGATCCCAGCCCGTGGTGACGAGGGCGTGGATGAGGACGGTGGCGAGCGCGAGCACCGAGGCGGCGATCGCCTTCGCGAAGCGCTGCACCCCGGCGGGGCCGTTGGTCGTCAGGAATGCCACGACCGACCCGGCAAGGCCAACCAGCGCGACCTCCATCTGAGCGGTGTCGAGATGCCCGGCGATGAGGGCGTAGGCGCCGGCGGCGACGACGGACAGCAGCGCCGGGAGGATGAACTTGGCAAACGGACGCCACGTCTCCGGCGGGAACGACAGGTCGGCGGTGGTGGTCATGCGAGTTTCTCCTAGTGCTTGTTGGTGGCGGCGCGGAGCGCAGCCCAGGTCTTGGGGCCGACGACACCGTCGACCGGGAGGTGGTGCTTGGCCTGGAAGCGGCGAACGGCACGGCGCGTCCAGTAGACGTAGCGGCCGTTCTGCACGTTGGTCAGGTGCAGCGACCGCAGCAGCTTCTGCAGGCGATGGACCGCCGCAGGGTTGACGGTGCCCTTGCGGATCGTCGGGTCGTCCCGGGCGTCGGTGACGGCGGCGTAGGTGCCCTCGCGCCACTTCAGATGCCACCATTCTCCCGGCGCATCGCTCCACTTCTTCGCCCAGCCGTACTTGGCGCCGATGCGGTCGATCGTCTGGCGCATCGCCGGGGTGGCGACATCGACGGCCAGGCCCCACCCGTGGTTTGAGGTGCCGGGACGGGCGGCGAGGTTGCCTTGCCCGCTCACGTACCGTGCCCAGAAGTATTGCTGCTCAGCAAGCGTGCGATAGGCAACGCGCGAGCTTGTCGGACGCGGCACCGGCAGGCCGCGCTCCTGCGCTTCTGCGCACATGGCGTTCCATGCGCGCGCGGCATCGCGACGAAGACGTCCGCCGGGGATCGCGGCAAGCGCCGAGTCCGGCAGTCGACCGTTGACGTAGGCCATGTGGGACCTCCTGAGGTCCGTGAGGAAGGGTCGGCAGCTAGGGGGAGACCAGCGACTCGTTACGCCGCACCTCAAGCGCCGTGCGGTGCACGAGACGAGCCGCCTTGATCCGGCTCAGCGGAACCTCGCGGCCACCCGCGTCAACGGTCTCGGGGCAGTCCAAGAGCGGCGTGAAGCGGTCGGCGGTCAAGGCGTCGGGACGAAACCGGACGCGCAGATAGGCGTTGCGATCGGTGGTGCGCCGACAACCGGCGATCAACGCGCGACGCTGGGAGGCTGAGTCCTGGTTGAGCTTGTCGGCCTCAGACTGGGCGGCGATCAACGCCTGCCAGCGGATGCACCCAAACGCCAAGGCGATGAGCAGCACGACGGGGATCGCCCACGACGCAAGACCGCCACGAGGCCGACTCATGGGAGCGGCCGTTTCGTGGCTTCGGCGTAGGCGACACGGCACGCCTTCAGCGCATCGTTCAGCACCTTGGCCCTCGCCTCGTGAGCATCGGCCTTCGCAGTCAGCGCCGCGACCTGCGCGTCCCGGTCGGCCTTGACCCTGGCGAGTTCGTCGCGGAGGTCGGTGATGACGGTGTGCTGGCCGGTGGTGAGCGACTCGAAGCTGTTGCTGTCCTTCGACCTGCGCTCGGCCCGGATCAGCAGCCACTCACGCAGTCCGAGGGAGCCGCCAGCACCGAAGATCAGGACCGCGATCGGGCCGTAGTCGCCGAGGACCGCGAGCGGCAACGGCAGGAGCGCGAGTGCGCCGGGGTCGATGCCCGTAGTTGTCGATGACGGGGGGCGACCGGCGACGGTGCGGAGGTACTCAACGCGGGCCATCAGGATCGCCACGCATGCCAGAAGGGCGGGGGCGGTGTACAGGCAGGCGACTTCGCGGGTGGCGATGATCGCTCCTGCGTTGACCAAAAGGGCGGTTGCGCAGACCCATAGGCCGAGGGCCTCGGTCTCGACGTTGCGAAACAGGTAGCCGCCGATGACCGCGATTCCGCCAGCGAGGTAGACGCACGACCACACCGTGCCGAGGGTGCCGGGCAGCTGGATGAGCAGCGATGCGGCGCCCGCCTGCACGGCCTGACGGTTGATGAACCACAGCAGTCCTGCGGCGACACCGGCGAAGGCGAGGAGAAGGCAGCTGCATCTCACCCAGAGGCGGTCGTCGCGGCGTCGGCCGCGGATAGGGTCGGTCACGGGCTGGACCTCCGTGCTTCGAGTGAACGGCCCGTAGGCCCGAAAGGATGGGGTGGCGGGTTCGTCCGGGGACCCGCTGGAGGTCATGCCAGCCGAGGACGGTGAGATGCTCCCGCGATGCATCTCCGTAGCAAGGGGCCGCGATGAACTTCGATCGGCTTCGGCGGGCCGTCGAGGCAGACCTAGGTCGCGGGCGAGATGAGCGACAGGCGCACGACGCGGCCACTCAGGAGAAGGCCCGGCTTGCGGCCGAGCGAGAGGCTGGGCAGACGCTGGAGCAGCGGGCAGCAAGCTACGTCCGCCGTGGATGGACGGTCGAATCGCATCTACCCGGACAGGTCGTCTTGACCTACGGCAAGCCCGTCAACCATGTGCTGCACCTTCTGTTGTCAGTGCTCACGCTGGGCCTGTGGCTGATCGCATGGATCATCCTCGCCGCCACCGGCGGACCGCGCCGGTTGGTTCTGACGGAGGACGACGCCGGCCGCGTCATCGAGAGCAAGCGCTAGCTGCCGGTGACGACGGCGAGGCGGGCTAGTAACGCCTGGAAGTCTGCGCGCGTGTTGTCCAACGTGACCGTCGCCTCGTTCTTGCTCACGTCGTAGGAGACTTGGGTCATGCGGGCGTCCCGTCCCCAGCCGGCTGTATCCGGGTGAGGCCGATCTGAGAAGTGCAGCAGCTCGCTGGTGTTCAACAACAACGCCTCTAGCGGCACGTCGGCACCGCTGGTGCGCTCACGTACAGCCCGGTCACCGGTGAGTCTGATGGTGCCCTTGAACGGGGTTACCGCGTGGCCTCTCAGCCAGGCGTCGCCGAGCGCGGCGGCGATCACGAGATCGTCGGGCAGCGGCACGTTGGCATCGAGGATCATCGTGCGGTTGAATCCGCGGCGGTCCGGCAGCGTGGAGTAGCCGAGGTTGGCGGCAGTCCGAAGCGCACGGACCGGGCTACCCGCGGGAGACTGCCCGGTCACAAGCGCGTTGTTGTAGATGTCGTCGCTGCTGTTGGCCGAGGAGTCTTCGACCTGCATGGCGGACCATGCGCCGACGGCGAACCGCGGCCGGGTCGATAGCGGCTCGAACACCGGCCTGGCGTACACGTCGACCTGCGACTTGTAGTTGTGATAGCTGTTGGCCGAGGTCCATGCCTCCCGCGGGGTAACCGGCCGGCCGGTCGCGAACGACGGCAGGTTCAGCGTGATCGTGCCGCCCGGATCGATCCGCGATCGGTCGGGGGACAGGAGGCTGGTCGCCTGGTCGAGTGCGTCGCGGATCACCGTGGGCGCTTTGAGGCCTGCGCTGCGGTAGGTGTCGTCGCCGTAGACGCGGATGGCCTTGAGGCGCTCGGTGACGTCGCTGCCAAAGACGCCGCCGGCCGCGTTGTGGTTCAGGTACACGGTGACGTAGCGCTGCGGGGCGGATGCGACGCCGACGTAGGTTCCGGTCGCCGGCTCGGCGTTCAGGCCTCCGGTCGAGAAGAAGCCGTTGGTGGTGCCCAGCCCGTCGGGGGCGTTGTGCCCCACACACCAGAGCGACTCAGCGGCGCCGCCGTTGAGTCGCTCAAAGTCCAGGGACACCGCTCGCGCATAGGGGGCGCCGAGATCAAGCGTGACGCCGACTAGGGCGTTGGTCGGCACCGTGTCCCCGTTGGCCCATCCGATCGTGATGGCGCCATCGGCCTGGACCCTGCCGATGGTCGTGAAGCGGGTGAGGTTAGAGCCGAGGACCGACCGCGCGTCCTTCCAGTCACCGACCTTGTTATGGATGTAGACCCGCTCATAGGCGCCGTCGTCTAGGTGGTACTGCCACCCCTCGCACGTGACCGACATCACGCGATCGGCGCCATCCTTCGATGGGGTTTCCTTCACTCGCCCTGACCAGACGCGTCGGCCGCCGACATCGACCGTGACCGGCGTGAACGCCCGGACGTCGGGCCAGAGCCGCTTCGGGTCTCTGCGCAGGTCGAAGGCCGCCTGGTCTGAGCCCCACGAGTTGGCCGACAGCACCATGTTCTCCGGGACCACGCCGCGGTCACGGTCGACCCCGCAGACCTCCCACACACCATCCATCACCTCAAGGCGTACGACGGAGTCCTTGGTCTGCATCAGTTGCCCCGTGCCACCCAGTAGCGAGGCGTGATCCGTAGTGAGCCAGAGGCGGTCACCGCTGCGGCCATCGACCGCGAGTTTGACGTTGGGTCATCGGCGGCCGTGGTCGACAGCAGAATGAACAGGTCGACGTTGCCGGGCGGGAGCTCCAGAGGTGATCCGCCTAGCCCGGAGTCGCGGGCGCCCGTGGCCGCACCGGCAGCGATCAGCCCGGAGAGGTCCGACCGGATCGTCTTGATCGATGTTGTGCCGGTGTTTGCGTTGAAGAACGGGTAGCTGCTGTCCTCCGGCTCACCGGAAGGTGAGAGGGCCCGCTGCTTTGCAGGCACGATCGCCAGGTAGTCCATGCTGAACGAGCCGGACCCGGCGACCTGCGCCTCGATGATGAGCCCGACCGAAGGCCCGTCTGTCGGAAGGGTCAAGGTGCCGAGCCTCACCAGGTCGTACTTCGGACCGGTCACAGAGGGGATCGCCAACGGTCGGTAGGCGGCTCCCCATTCGCTGGTGTAGGTCGTCTGGCTCAGCCCCGACGCACTCGACAGACGAACGCGCGGGCTCGTGAGTCCGTTGGTCAGCCCGCACCGCGCCCAGATCTCCAGGTCGATCGTGTTCGAGGCAAACTCGTCTGGAGCGAGCGTTGCCGGATCGACGGCATAGGCGGCCCGCACGAACTCGGCGCCGCTGACGTTG
>WUUC01042177.1_pt1 | contig 12799 bp, 10 predicted proteins | sample 6278441 | NCBI WGS metagenome assembly WUUC01 (sample SAMN13675441, study PRJNA597444) | soil metagenome | isolation source: soil | place: USA: Washington | collected 2017-10 | reverse complement strand
CATGCGTCGTCGGAGTAGTCCATGTAGTTCTGTGGCATCTCCAGGCTAACACCATCACAGCTGGTCTTTGTAGTAGGGCATCCTCTATTTTCGGCATGCTGTGTAGGAGTATCATCGACAAAATCATTTGCGCAAGCGCCATCTCCCCAGATATGACGAAGCCCCAGCCAGTGCCCGGTTTCATGCGAGAGTGTACGGCCATGATTGTACGGAGCCTGCATCACCGGGAAGGTCCCTTTGTCGACGGAGCCGAAGGAAGAAAACTGGACAACAACGCCATCGGTCGATGCCGGTCCGCCCACCGGGTTGAGACCCGCGAGTCCCGACTGGTCGGGGAACTGTGCGTAGCCAAGTAAGTTTGCGTCTGCACCGCCGAACTTCAGCGTCCAGATGTTATAAAAGAGGTTTGGGTTCCAGATCGTCTGCGGTTTTAATGATCCTTCGATTTGATCTCTGGTCCACGTGGTATTATTACCGCGTACGCGGTGTATGCCCGGCTCGGTCAAAAGTGTACCTGCCTCATCTACAGGCGAGAGACAAAATTCAATTTCAATGTCGGCTCCGACGGGGCTGGAGTTAAAACCGGGTGTGTCAACCCTTCTTCTGAAATCCTCGTTGAGGACGTCGATTTGTGCCTGTACCTGCGCGCGACTGAGATTCAAGCCGGTGCCGATCGGTTCCCCGGTATGAACAATGTGAACGATAATAGGAATGGTGAGGATCACGGCCTGCGGTCGCCCGGATTTTCGGCGAAGCTCCATTTCGGCGGACTTCACACGAATGGCGTCCTCTAAGTCCAAGATGGAACGCATCCCGGGATACTTGATCCTGTTGAGGCTGTCCTGCTCCATGGTCGCACAGTTCTTCTTGATCGTGGGCGCCTGAGCGTAACCGACAGAAACACCCACGAGCATCAGGAGCCAAAGTAGTGGTTGTTGCCTTTTCACAATATTCCTTTTCACGATTTTCATAGACTACTCAAGCGATGTTTCCCTGAAGTTGAAACGGTAGGCAGTGGCCTCGTCGAGATAGATGTCGAGGACCATCTTCGATCCGTCGACCTCCTTAAGAATGAAGGGGAGCGGGTCAGATGCCAATAATGGCATCACGATAGTCAGTGTGGCGGTTGGGTTTGAAAAGGCCCAGTTGCTGGTCACGATGGTGGCCGGATCGACGTCGTTGCATTTGCTTGATCCTTCTGTGACCACGTAGCTTCTTTCAGCGTCATTGAAGAACACGTAGATATCATCGAGCACGCACTTGTCGAACGCGAATGTCTGTGTCCCTTTGCCATCACGAAGCAGTTGCACGCTACGGACAGACCATCCCTTTTTTTCTTCCCCCGCGAATATCTGCGGGTAGGTGAAGGGAGTTACTTTCACTTCTTCCGAACATGCCATCAGGATGGAAAGAAGTGTAGCCGTCAGTATGGATGTGTTTAGCTTCATTTCAGTTGGGAATTAGATCGAATGAAAACGTAGGCTGATCGTCGAGCTCAACAAAACGAATATTGAATGTGATCACTCTTGTTGTAGGATTGACTACCCCGGAGCCGTCGATCAATGTGCCGACCGTTAACTCCTCTTGTTCGGGAATCGTCAATGTATTATCACCGTTATCGATAAAGGTGAGATCCCGAACGTCAGCGAACTGGAAGATATCGATGTCCCAGTTCGACAGAGTATAATCTTCGCAATTGAAACTAGTAATAGTAATATCTTCGACCGGCACGGCGGAGGGCGATGACAGGCCGTAATAGTTCCCGCCAAGGATACAATCATCCTGGATAGTTAGGGTGAAAGTCTTGCCGATCTGGCTGACTCCCTGGCCGATGCGAATGTTGTTTTTGTTGTCGTCGATGGTTTGCAGTGTGAGTACGATATCCTGGGTTCTAAGGATATTGTTCGCATTATTGATGAGCTGGATCTCGATCGTTCCAAAGTACTTGCCACTCTTGATGACGACTCTTCCTCTTGTTCCCTTGATCGTGTAATCGATGCCTTCGCGGGCGCTTCCGCCTATGGCATAATTAACAACCACATCGCCGGTGGGTACGGCTGCTGAATTGTGAACTTCGATCTCCATCATCTGCCCGTAACTTTCTTTTGCCGTAATCGCAGGGTCGGTAAAACGCACAAAGTACGGTCCCTCGAATATTCGCCGCTCGGTTTCGCAGGCCATGGTAAGTGACATTCCAGCTAGCATGATCATTGCCCATATTTTGAAATTACTTTTCATGAGCTAGTATCCTGGGTTTTGGTCTTCGGCCAGCGCCGGATTGTTTTGTAGCTCGCGTTGCGGGATCGGCCACAGCTCGAAAGCTGATCTCCAGTTAGAGTTAAATGCGGGCATCACTTGCGACAGCCGCCCGGTGCGGCGGAGGTCGTACCACCGGTGTCCTTCGAAGGCAAGCTCCAGCCGCCGGTCCTCTTCGATCAACTGGAGCATTTGAGATTGCGAGGTACTTCCGACCTCGGCAGCGAAAGCTCTTCTACGAAGGGTGTTAACATCAGTCTGGGCGCTGTTGTCACCGGTGACATTACCTTGTATGGCACGTGCCTCGGCGCGTATGAGGAACATTTCCGCGAGGCGGAATACATAAACATTGTTATTGTCTTCTACTGCCGTGCCATACTTGGCAACAGTCCAACCGTTGTCATTACCCTTCAGGAGAGCCTGATCAAACTTGATCGAATATCTCCGTTGGCCGCATGCCGGATTTGTGGCCGAATCAAGGAGCGTCGACAGTTGGTTAGAGGGAATGATCTCGCGACGTCCGACAAATAATGTATTCAGGTTGTTGGGATCACTATCATCGGCAATGGTGTAGCCGACTTCGAATATCGATTGTCGAGGAAAATCTTTAAAGACCACGTCCGGGATCGTATCGAGCTTATACTTGCCGGAGTTGATCACCGCGGTTGAGTATTGTTCGGCAGCCGTATAATTTTTCGTGTAGAGGTAAAACCTGGCGAGAGCCGCCCGGACGGCATTGTTGCTTGCTGTCGCGGGTGTAGCAACCGTCTCGGGGAGACCGCCCAAGGCCCGCAGGAAGTCCTGTTCAATGAAGGCAAGCATGTCAGCTTCGGAAGACCGCGGTATGTTCCGATTGTCTTCAATGTTTGTTGTAGTGACCATCGGGATGCGACCATAGGTCACCACACCAAAGAAATTAGACATGCCACGTAGAAAGTACGCCGTCGACATCGCTCTCGTTCTAAGCGCCGAGGAAACACCAGTGATCTCCGGTATCCTTTCAATCATAAAATTTGCGATGTAGATCGTCTGGAAAATGCGCCCCCACAGGTCTCTTGCCGAAGCGTTGGCTGATGTGATACGCTTTACACCCAGCTCACGATATTGTGAGAAGGTGCCGTTATGGATAAGATTGTCCGCTGTAAGATCTCCGGCGATCACGACGTCGGGCATCAAGATCCTGAATGCCTGGTAAAGGCCGGTCTCGACTGCCTCGATGTCTTTCGCTTCATTGAGAACGATGTCGTTCACGAGCTGATCGATAGGCTTCGGCTCCAGCATGTTCTGACATCCGTTCATCACCACGGCTGCAAGGGCAAATGATATGGTAATTAACTTCTTCTTCACAACGATATGGTTATTCCCCCCGCTATTGTCCTTACCTGCGGAAGTGTATAAAAATCAATTCCTGCCGCCGCCGAAGATCCATCGAGTGTACTGACTTCCGGGTCGGAGCCGGTATACTTGGTCCACGTCAGGAGATTGGTGGCGGACACATAAACCCTGACCCCTGTCAACTTGTATCTCGCCGTCCACCGTGACGGGACGTTATAGCCCAGGCTCAGGTTCTTCAAGCGGACATAAGACCCGTCTTCGAGAAGCCGGTTGCTGTGCAGGGTGTTGCTGGTGTTGCCGAATTCGTAACGCGGTATGTCCGTGATGTCGCCTGGTTTTTGCCAGCGGCGCAAGGCTTCGCGGTACTGGTTGGATAGTACGTCGGTACCCATGTTGACAAGGCCGGCCTTCGTAAAGTTGAGGATCTTGTTGCCCCATGAAAAATTGAACAGCACGGAAAGATCGAAGCCCTTGTAAGATACCGAGTTCGTCATACCACCGATAAGTTTCGGCCAGGAGTTGCCTATCACCATCGCATCGGCGTTGGTAATGATGCCGTCCTTGCTGCGGTCCTCATAGATAGCATCGCCGGTAGCTGGGTTGACCCCCAGGTAGTTCAAGCCGAAGAATGTACCGATCGGTTCCCCTTCCGTGATGATGTTGGTTCCATCCACACCTTCGGCAGAATAGCCGCTGTACAAGGGCAGTGAGTCGACCAGCGACAATACTTTATTTATGTTCCTGGAGACATTGATGTTCGTCCGCCATTTCAGATCACCGTCGAGGTTCACGGTGTTAACCACGAACTCGAAGCCCTGGTTGTTCATAGAACCGATGTTGGAAGTGATTGCGGCGAAGCCCGTTGTGAGCGCATAAGGGCGGGCCAGGAGGAGGCCGGTCGTTGTTTTATCATACACTTGTGCGGTTGCCTGAACTCTCGCTTCCCATAGCGACGCGTCGACACCGATATTGATCTCGCGGGTTGTTTCCCATTTGATATCCGGGTTATCCAGACCATTCGGCCTGACGCCGGAGCTGCCGCTATAGGTTGTCGGGCCCCAAAGACCGAGAAAAGTAAAATCACCAATTCTTTCGTTACCGGTGTATCCGTAGCTGGCTCTCACCTTCAGATCGTTCACAAGTTTCGAATCGAAGAACTCTTCGCTCGATATCCGCCATCCAGCCGATATAGCAGGGAAATATCCGAATCTGTTATTGGCGCCAAAATTGGACGAGCCGTCGGCACGCATGCTGAAGGCCGCCAGGTAACGGTCATCGTAGTCGTAGTCTGCAGTTCCGAAGAACGAGAGGATTGTATGGGTCGGCGCACGGAAAGATCCGCCGTTATCTACAAGGCCGGCCGAATTGATGTATGTGAAGTCGTCGCTGGTGAAAAGCCTTCCCGTCACGCTACCACCGGTTGAGAAATTCTGCAGGAGCTCGGAACCTAACAACGCATTGAGAGAGTGTTTGCCAAACGTTTTGTTGTACGCAAGGCGGGCATTTGACACAACAGTAGAAACGGTCGTTGCCTGGAAGATCCCATAGCCCAGACCACCGACACTTGTCAGGAATCCGCCGATCGCTGTCTGTGACGATTCGTAGTTGTCTTCAGTAATGTCATTGTAGTCGAGGCTCACCTGGCCGATCAGTGACAGGTTGTCGTTGATCTTATAATCACCTTTCAAGAGTCCCTGCATCTTTACCGAAACGGTTTCGAATCGCGGCAACAGGGCTTGTGCAACGGGGTTGAAATTGGGAAATCCTGCATACAGATGAGAACCGGGTCCAACGAGCGCTCCATTCTCATCGAAGGGGACGTTGTAAGGAAGGCTCTTAATGGCACCGGAATATACGCCGTCGAGAAAGTTGTCGCCTTTCACTCTTTTGTTGAGAGACCTGGTGAGCACAACCTTGGTGGCGAGCTTAAGCTTCTGCGTCAGGGCATGTTCGAAGTTGAGTGTCGTTCCGTAGCGTTGAAAGCTGTTGTTGAGCTGCACACCTTCTTCATTCCTGTAGTGTCCGCTGATGTAGAACGTTGTTCTGGTGTCTCCGCCCGACGCGCTGGCCTGATATTGTTCCATGATACCCGTGCGGAGCACTGCGTTCTGCCAATCGGTGTTCACCGCGTCCGTCACGCCGGGGATGAGTCCGAGCGCATCAGGGTTCTGACCGGCGTTGGTCACCGCTTCACGCTGAAGCGTCAGGAGCTCCGTAGAATTCAGCAGGTCCAGCTTGTGGGTTGGGTCGATAATACCGCGCTGGGCATCGAAGGTGATGCTGGACACGCCATTCTTTCCTTTTTTCGTCGTGATAACGATCACGCCGTTAGATGCTCTCGAGCCATATTGAGCTTTTGCCGCAGCGTCAGCCAGGATCGTGAATGATTCATAGTCGCCTGCATTTAAGAGGGCAAGAGCATTGTCATTCTGTCCGCCGAAGTCCCTTTGTGAGAGAAAGCCTGTCTCAACCGGGATGCCGTCGATAACGTAGAGTGGTGCATTGCTGGCACTGATAGATGTCACGCCCCGGATCCTCACTTGTACGCCGCCTCCAGGTGTGCCAGACGATTGTGTTACCTGGACGCCGGGAGCTTGTCCCTGCAAAGCAAGATCAAGGCTGTTGATCGACATGTCTTTGAAGCTGGAAGCTTTGACGGAGGTAACAGCACCGGTCACGTTCCTCTTTTCAATCGATTGGTAGCCGACGACAACTACTTCACTGAGCTCTTTGGGCTCTTCTTCGAGAACGATCTGCACGTTGGTCTGGCCTGTGAAAAGGAGCTCCTGGCTTTTATAGCCGATGAATGAGAATACGAGAACGGAGGGTGTGGAAAGCTCGACGGTGAACTTGCCATCAAGGTCGGTGATGGTACCGCGGGAGGTGCCCTTGATCACGACGTTAACGCCGGGCAGTCCGGTATTGTCTGTGTTTGAGATCACCTGCCCCGAAAGCGTCAAATCCTGGGCTGAAACAGTGAGACTTGCAAGGAAAAACAGCAGGAGTAGAGGTCTCTTCATGGTCACAATTCCAACTGTTTAAAAATAGAGAATTGGGGATTAAGAACCATACGGCAAACTCAAGTTATTAGGTCAGGTACGTCGGGAAATTGATGAATTTTGTCGGCTTTTTCCATACCGTCTATTCACTGATTTGGCGAATGACGTCTGGTGGGGGAGATGCAATAGCATCCTATGGAACGTAATTCTCCGGCTTGTCCGGGGAGTCCCGAGGAGGTCAAAGCGATCAGAAAGGGTACCCGATCCCCACATTGTAAATAACCGGCTCCCGGTCTGTTCCAAACGGTTTGAAGAAGCGGAAGCGGTTGAGCATGAACCTGTCGCCTTCGTCGCGGCCGGGGTCGTATACCTTGATGCCTGCGTCGAGACGGAGAACGAGGAAGGTGAAATCGAAGCGGAGGCCGAAGCCGGTACCGACACCGAACTGCTTATAAAATTCCTTTGGTTTGAACTTCGTGCTGCCGTTCCATGTCGCGGTGGTGGAAGACTCAGTAGCCGGCTTCGTTTCACTGAACGACCACACGTTGCCCGCATCGACAAACACAGCTCCATTGACGAAGCCGAAGAGCTTCTTGCGCACTTCGATACTTCCTTCGAGCAACACCTGTCCCGGTTTTTCGAAACGATAGTCGAACAGTCCGTCTTTGTCCGGGTTTGCTGAAAGTTGGGGCGGGTAGCTTCCCACACCCAAACGGCGGGGACGCCATGCCCTCACGCTGTTGCTTCCCCCGGCGAAGAAGAACTTCTCGTAAGGCAGCGTCTCGTTCTCACCGTAAGAATATCCGACACCGGAGTTGAAGCGGAATGCCAACAGGGTATGTTTATTCATCACCTTGATCTTGCGAAAGTCCAGACTAAGCCTCACATACTTGTACAGCTCCAGTCCTTCCTTGGTGATGAACTCGGGCGTGAAGAAGTTGAAGAATGTTCCGCCGCTTTCCGCTGCAGCCCTCACGAAGAAGGAGTTGCTTTCCAGGTTGCCGTAGTTCTTCGGATTCCATATCGCCTGGAAGATCATGCTGCTGACGAACGAAGGTTTGAACGAATTCCTCAGGTTGTTTCCCTGTTCGAGATACAGCGTGTTGAGCAGCTCATCGAATTCGGCGGCCTTACTCGACCGGATGATGTTGAGGTTGTTAAGGGTAAACGAATATTGGGTCTTCCGCGGATTTTCCCAGTTGTATGTATTCGACACAGTAACGATGGAACGTGTGTATTCCGGCCTGTCGGTGTAGGTGTAGCCCGCCAGGAGCTTCGTTCGGGGGTTTAAGCGACCGAGCTGGTAAGACGAGTTGCGGGCGAAAGGAAAAAGAAACTGAGGGAACGTAATGCTGGCGTTGCTGTTGGCTTCCGTACTGCGGTATACGTTGCCAATAGCTGTCGCCGATGCAACACCTTCGAATCCGAATCGTCCCGTGAGCTCGAATGTCTCCAGTCCTCGGAAGATGTTCCTCTTCTTGAATGACAAAGAATAATACGGACCGGGAAATCCTTGCGTAAGACTTACGCCGGCCTCGTTCGACCATGAATAACGGTCGAGCGGACTGGTGAAGATACTGGCGATAAAACGACCCCCGGATGTATCGTAGTTCACGTTCACGAACTTGAACACATCGAGGTTGGCCAGCTGTCTTTGTGTGTCGAATGTTTTGGTCCTGCTGTAAAGACTGTCCTTCGTGATGAAGACCCGTTGACTTATAATACGTTCGCTATACAGATCGATATAATAGCTGAAGGTAATGTCCCGGTATACCTTCGTGAATCGCTTCACCGAAGGCGGCACCTGGATTCCCGCATCCGGTTGTATAGCAACCGAATCGACGACAAACTGTTTGTGATAATCTCGGCGGGCGGGGTTGTTGATCTTTAACAGGACGGCGACAAGATGCGGAGCCTTGTAGGACGTATCAACGTCGAAGTCGATATACTGCCTGCTGAAATCGTAATAGCCGACATCTTTCAGCATCAGGTCTATTCGTTCTCTTTCTGATCCCAGCTTCGCCTGGTCGTATGGTGCGCCTCGCCGGATCAAGCTCTCCCGCTCATTCTTCTTGACATATTTTAACACAGTCGTATCCGGAATCTGGTAAATGAGCGTGTCGTACCGGTACCGGGGGCCCGGCTCGATCGTGTAAACGACCGTCACCGTCTTGCGGAAGATCCTGGGGATCGCAGAGACGTTGTTGAGAAAATAGCCTTTGTTGAACAGGTAGTCGTTGATGCGTTCGGTGGTCAACCGCATCGCTGCCGTATCGAACACGGCAGCTGGCTCGCCCCATTGCATGAACAGGTTGCCGTTCTCGATCTTTTTATTGAGTGCGTCGAGCTTCTTTTGCTTCCTGAACTGCAACGACGTCTTTTTCTTCGGTTCCTTGGCCTCTTCGATCTTCCGGTCAAATTTCTTTTCTACGATATCTTTCTTCCGGATGAAAGCATCCTTGCTGGATTTTGCCTTGGGATTGTTAAAACGCTTCAGGCCGGGATAGTACATCCAGACCAGGTAATGGCCCGTGAGGCCGAGGAGCTTCCGGTTAGGCTTCTGCACGTAGAGGTCCGACATTCCCTCGGTGACGATACCCTTCGGGGCTTTGGTGTATTGACGGTTGAGGAGCTTCTGGTCGCCTTCCAGGTATTTGGTTCCAAGGCAGCCGGTAAGGAGCAATGAAAGGATCAGCAGTGCCGCCTTCGCATGGCTCCGACGGCCGGAGGCCACCGTCGCATGGCTTCGGCGGCCGGAGGAAAATTGCTTAATTTTCTTTCTGGTATAGTCTACAATGATCTCAAAAGTCAAGGCCAAGTACATCAAATCCCTGCAAGTAAAGAAATACCGAAAACAGGAGCAATCGTTCGTGGTGGAAGGTGAAAAGGGCGTTATCGAGCTCCTGGCCTCCGGTTTTGTCATCAGTACTGTGTGTGCGACGAAAGACTTCCTCGGACGTCATGTTAAAAGCATTGGGGGCGATACCGAAGTGATCGAAGTCTCAACCGCCGAGCTGGAGTCGATCGGGTCGGTGGAGACGAACGACTCGGTGTTGGCCGTTGCCCGTACAGAGGCAAACACCAGGCCCGTTATCGGCGGGTCTGAATATGCGTTGGTACTCGATGATATTCGCGACCCGGGCAATCTCGGGACGATCATTCGTACAGCGGACTGGTATGGAATAAAACACATCATTGCTTCGGAAGAAACGGCTGACTTCTATAACCCCAAAGTCATTCGGTCGACGATGGGTTCATTTTGCAGGGTGAAGGTCTTTTATACTTCGTTATCTGAATTCATCGCGAGTACGAAGTTGCCGGTATACGGTACATTCCTGGGCGGCACAGATGTTCACAAGGTGTCGTTCGCAAAAGGTGGATTGATCGTGATCGGTAATGAATCGAATGGAATTTCACCGGACGTTGAAAAACTCGTTAGTCAGAAGATCACCATACGCAAATTCGGAAATGCCGAGTCGCTGAACGCCAGTATTGCGGCAGGCATCATACTCGATAACCTCAGCAGGGGCGATTATTTTAGGGGTTAGATATCCTTGCGTCAGACTTTTCTTCAACGATTTCCTCGACACTTATCCTTGGAGCGGAAGATCCGCTATTGATATCTGTTTACCCGAACCCCGTGTCAGATTACCTGAACTTTCAGTCAGCGAAAACCGGAAGCAGGGTCGACATTCTCAATGCTCACGGGGCAACGATGTACTCGGCCATATCAGATGACGGCCCTGTGGACGTGCGGGAATATCCTGTCGGTGTGTATCTTGTTAAGATGGTGACGGGGTCGTCTACAACCACATTCAAAGTAGTTAAAACGCCAGAGGCCTAGAAAAACTTCCCGCTGTCGTTCGTTGCCGCTTGGGCAATCTTCTCTGAATTTTCCTTTCCAAGATACCGGTCGATCAGGAAGTGCCCCAGGTAGATCACAGGTGTAAGCAATACCGCAACGGCAAACTTGTAGATGTAATTGGTGAGGGCAATTCCCATCAGCGTCTGCGTGTCGAAGATCCCAACGAATGCAATGTACAGCACCACAAAGCTGTCGATCAGCTGAGAGATCAACGTCGAACCGGTGGCTCTGACCCACAACATCTTGTTGCCTGTAATTTTCTTCAGCTTCTGAAATAAGAATGCGTCGACCAGCTGACCGATGAGGAATGCCGTCAGTGAACCGATGATGATCCGTTGTCCCTGGCCGAATATCGTGTTGAACGCATAGTTCATGTCGAAGTAATTGCCGGCGCTGTCCGTACTGTAGGCATCGAGCCAGAAGTCCGCAGGGGAAAGCCGAATTGTGACGAAGATCACCACGAACGCGTAGGCGATCAGTATGGCAGTGAGATAGCTGATGCGTTTTACGCCGGGCCTGCCGAAGTATTCGTTGATGAGATCGCTTGTGATAAAAACAACCGGCCAGATCACGGCGCCGGCAGTCAGGTTGAAGTCGGAGATGTATCCGAAGATGTTCATCCGGGCCGGCTCGAACCCGAGCGTCTGCTCACCCGAAAATATCTTCACGCCGATCATTTCGGCAACGAGCGCGTTGGTGATGAAGATCCCGCAAAGGACTATGAACAGACGGGTCTTTTTTTCTTCGAGGGAGGCCATAAGAGTTAAAAGTTAATAGTTAAAAGTTAATAGTTGTGCTAAAAGGTGATAAGTGACGGGTGCTGACCAACTTTTCACTATTAACTATTCACTTTTAACTTTTAGCTATTCACTTTTAACTTCAATGGTGTTTAGTTCGGTCGCTAAGTCCGTGTTAGGAAATATCGCCCTGGCTTCAGACAACAGCCCATCCAATTCCCTGTAGCGCGCCGAATAATGCCCGATCAACAGCTTCCTGGCATGCACCATCTGCGCGATCTTCGCTGCATCGGCCGCAGTGCTGTGAAGTGTATCATGTGCTTTTGTCCTTTCGTCTTCCATGAACGTTGCCTCATGATAAAGAAGATCCACATCTTTGATGTACCGTGTCAGCTCGGGGAATAACGCGGTATCTGAACAATAGGCATAAGATAACGAGGGACGTGGCGGCAGCGTGAGGCTTTCATTCTTGTACAAGAGATGTCCTTCCTCATCGTGAATATCATTTCCGAGCTTCAATTGTGCGATATACTGAAGCTTGATATCCGGCGGGAGCCTGTCTTTATCGATTCGACGCGGCTTGGGTTTTTCTTTGAACAGGAAACCCGAACAGGCCAATCTGTGAATCAATGGAAATGCCTCGACGTAGAGATTTTCGTCTTCGAATATCATCTCGTGTTTACCGGGCGTGAGCTCATGATAATGTACCCGGTAGTTAAGTACCGAGTGTGAATGACGAAGCTGTGTCTGAATGATATCGTCGAGGCCGCGATGAGAATAAATGTGCAGGTCTGCTTCGCGATGATTGAGGTGCATGGTGAACATAAGGCCCATGAGACCCAGGTAGTGATCGCCATGCAAGTGGCTTATGAAAATGTGACTGATCCGGTGAAGACTGGCATTGGTCTTAGCAAGCTGCAGCTGCGCACCTTCGCCACAGTCGATCAGGAAATGACGGTTCTGAATATTCAGATGTTGTGCCGACGTAAGGCGTCCGTATGCGGGTATCGCTCCGCTGGCTCCGAGTATGGTTAGTTGGAAAGACACCAGCACGTTGTTTCGGCGGGGTCGCGTCTCATTAGATCAGGATTGGCTTTGCATAGCTCGTGACCCGACGATCGGTTACTCACCGTCCTTCATATCTTTTTCGATCTCGTGCATGAATACGGCATCGATGGCTTCTTCCACCGAAGGAAGAATGTTCAGCACACTGTCGAGCTGGGAGATACGGATCAGCTTCATGGTGTGATCCGACAGGCAGGCAAGAATGAAAATACCACCTTCTTCCTGGAAGATCCTGTTGCCAACCAGGAGGGCGCTAAGGCCCGATGAATCGGTGTATTTGACTTCGGTAAGATCGAGAATAATGTTGCGCGTCCCTTCTGCGTGTAACGTAACCATTTCCGACTTCAGGTTAGGAGCGATGCTCGAATCCATTTTTTCTTCATGGAGGCGGAGCAGTGTGTACTTCTCCTGTTTGTCAATGGTGTACTTCATAGAACAGTGATTATTAGCGAGTTACTTTTTACGAGCAGGTCCAAAAATAGATTTATTTTATTGAATTAACGATACTTTTCTGGATACGTTCCCCTAATTGATCATAATTT
>WUUC01148541.1_pt1 | contig 12802 bp, 10 predicted proteins | sample 6278441 | NCBI WGS metagenome assembly WUUC01 (sample SAMN13675441, study PRJNA597444) | soil metagenome | isolation source: soil | place: USA: Washington | collected 2017-10 | reverse complement strand
TGGCATCCGCCGTCGTCGCGAGGAAGAAGTCCAGCGAGCGCTGGAACTCGCCCGCCATGATCTCGGACACGCCCTCCATCACCCGCAGCACTTCCTGCGGCACCACGCCGTCCTCGGTCTGATTGCCGCCGACCTTGTAGGCCTCGGCCTCGTCGGCGGCGATGCCGAGGTGCTTCTGGATCTCCTCGGTGTACGCGTTGCCACCGATCGTGACGTCGCGCGTGAACAGCGATACGCCGCTGCGCACGATGTTGATGTTCGAGATCGCCGCGCCCGTGTTGATCAACACCACGGTCTCGCGCGGATCGAGCGGATAGTTGGCCTCGAAGCCGTTCTGACTCGCGAACGCGGCGACATCGACGACCTGCGGAATCAGCCCGGCATCGCGCACGCACTGCACGTAGTCGGCGACCACTTCCTTCTTCGCCGCGACGAGCAAGAGCTCGGTCTGGCCACTCGCGCTCGCCTGGTTCGTGACGTGATAGTCGAGCTCGACGTCATCCTTGCCGAACGGGATGTGGTGCTCGGCCTCGGTGCGGATGTTCGCCGCGAGCGTTTCCGGTGACATCTGTGGCACCGAGATCTTCTTGATGATGACCGAGTGCCCGGCGATCGCGATCGCGACGTCTTTCTGCCGCAGCTTGAGCCGCGACCACAGTTGCCGGATCGCATCGGCGACGGCCGATTGATCCATGATGGTTCCGTCGACGATGGTCTGCGGAACGAGCGGCTGCATGCCGAACGCTTGCAACGCCCACGTCGTGCCCTTCTTGCGCAGCTGTACCGCCTTGACGCTGCTAGAGCCGATGTCGAGCCCGATGCACTGTTTCGCCATTGCGCCTTTGCCCCGAGCGAGGCTCGGGCTGGACATAATGTTAGGACGTTGGCCGGCGATCTCCAAAAATACTCGGGTGCGGCCGGGGTCCCTGGTCAGGAAATTCCGTACTCCTTCATTTTATAGAGGAGCGCGCGGTGGCTGATCTCGAGCAGCTTCGCCGCGTTGGTGCGGTTTCCCTGGGTCACGCCGAGCGCGCGCTTGATGAGCGTCGATTCGAGGTCGCGCGTCGCCTTCTTGATGGAGAGCTCGTCGCCGTTGTCGCCGTTCCCGGTGGGCGGGCGTACCGTCATCACGGTAGCGAGGAAGTCGAGATCGATCGCGGGCTTGTCGGCGAGGACCAGCGCGCGCTCGATCACGTTCTCGAGCTCGCGGACGTTGCCGGGCCACGGCTGCTGGCAGAGCGCCGCGATCACCGGCTCCGGTAGCTCGAGCGCCTCGAGCTGGTGCCTGGCCGCGTGCCGCGCCGCGAAGAACCGCGCCAGCTCGGGGATGTCCTCGGTGCGGTCGCGCAGCGGCGGGATCCGTAGCGGCAGCACGTTCAGCCGGTAATAGAGATCCTCGCGGAACCGACCCGCCGCGACATCCTCCGCGAGGTCGCGCAGCGTCGCCGCGACCAGCCGGACGTCGATCTTGATGTTCACCGTGTCGCCGACTCGCCGGATCTCGCTCTCCTGCAGCGCCCGCAACAGCTTCGCCTGCAGCGCGGCCGGCAGCTCGCCGATCTCGTCGAGGAACAGCGTCCCGCCATCGGCATCCTCGAACAGCCCGCGCTTGTCGCGCACGGCATCGGTGAACGCTCCGCGCGCGTGCCCGAACAGCTCCGACTCGAGCAGCGCCGGTGGGATCGCCGCGCAGTTGATCGCCACGAACCGCCGCCCCCGCCGCTGCGATTGCTCGTGAATCGCGCGCGCCACCAGCTCCTTGCCGGTGCCGCTCTCGCCGAGGATCAAGACGGTGGTCTTGGTCCCCGCGATCCGCTCGATCGTCGCCCGCAGCCGCTGCATCGCCTCGCCCTCGCCGATCAAGTTCGTCGGCGTCGCGGTCACCGGCAGCCGGCGCCGCGGCAGCGTGCCGGCGTGACGGAGCGCGAGCGTCACCGCGATCTCGTCGACCGGCTCGACCAGCACGTCATCGATCCCAGCCGCGAGCAGCGCGGTGACCTGTGACAGATCGCGGCTCGCCACCATCGCGAGGATCGGAGGCATGCCCTCCCCCGCCGCGAGCTTCTGGGCGAGCTCGGCCGGCGCGATCACCGCATCGCACTCGGTCGCGGCGAGATAGCGGGTCGCACCCTCGAGGTCGGACATCGCGGCCACATCGCGCCCGGTGCGATCGAGCAGCAGATGCAAGGTGCGCCGCGGCTCGTCGTCGGGACCGAGCAACAGCACGTGCTGCACAGACCTCGGCTCTGGCCCGCTCGTCACGGACATCGACGCTAGCACGCGCCGCGTTGGCGCGCAGTCAACGGCGTCTACGGCGAAGGTGAAGGTCGGGGCTGAGGCCCTCGTCGCAGCTCCACATAGTCGACGATCACGTTCTCGCCTGCCCGCGTCACTGGCAACGCGACCTCGACCCAGTGGCGTCCCGGGGTCAGACTCAGATCGAATCGCTGCTCCACGAGCTGCCACGTCGGGGCCCGCGTCGTGACGCCATTCGCGATCGCCGCGCCGTCGATCGAAAGGTCGACGATCGCGCCCTTGGGATTTGCCGCGAACTGGATCGCGAGCGTGATCGCACCCGCGTCGGCATCGTGAGTCCAGATGGGAAGCGCGAACTTAGCGCCGGAGCGGTTTGGCTCGAACCGCAGGGCCTCATCTGCAGAGACCGGGAGTTTGCCGGTGTCGTTCCGGGATATGCGGCGTGCAAACCCATCTCGCGAGCGCTCTAGTGGATACAGCGCGCCACCTTCATGGCGCATCGGCGCGTCCGCCGCGTAATGCAAGGGGATGGCGCGTGCGCCGGACAACCGAAACGGTCGCCGGCCGGGATAAAGTCGCATGAAACCCGCGTTACTCGCATCGCCATGATCTTGCACGACGAGCGGATGATTCATCTCGAGCATCGCCGGGTGCCTCGTGGCCGCGGCAGCGATGATCGGAGACCTGACGAAGACCACGGCGTCGCGAAGATTTTCCGATGACAGAGCGGCGAGCTGAAGCCCATCTTGCGTCCACTTGCGCTGCCCCTCGTTGCGCTTGATCACGGGGAACTGGGTGACCATGCCGCAAACAAGAATCGCTGGAAGTGCGCCGCCAAGCGCCGCGGCAACGCGTTGCCCATATTTGATTCGCGATAACCAGCGCGCGATATCGACCACGGCGGCCGCGGCCAGCACGACGACGAACGGCAACGCGACGTAGTAGAAGCGCGCCCCGTACGTCACCCCGTGATAGAAGAACAAGCCGTAGGCAACGACCGTCGTGGCAAATACACCCGCGATGAGCGTGCGACGACGAGCCGTCGCGCCACCCGCGATCGCCCCACCGACCAGTGCGACTACTGGAAGAAAGGCGAGTGGCGCCCAGCCGAACGAGTAGCGAGTCCATGCATCGACGCGGTCTCGCGTGTTCTTTCGGGCGTGCTCGAGCTGAAATCCTCCCCTGCCGTAATTCGTGCCTTGGGTGATCGGGCACTCTCCGACGCCCGGCCCGAAGCCGAGCCGGAAACAGTCGCCACGGCGCTCCTTGAGTTGCATGTACCGCTGCTGTGGGGGCAGCAGTGGATCTCCGGTCAGCGACGCGTTGTAAGCCAGGTATCCCGTGATCAACGGTACGGCGCACGTGGCAGCGACTGCGGTCCGGCGCAGGACGTTCCGCCACTCGGATGGACGTCGAACCACGGCCCAAACCAGTAGTGGCGCGAGCGCGATGGTCGCGACCACGGCGTCCAGTTGCCGGGTCGCACCGAGGTATGCGAGGGCAATTCCACCGATCGCGGCCCACGGCCAGTTGCCGCGCAGGATCCCGCGCCAGATTCCGAGCACGCCGAGCCCGGCCGCGAGCGCCGCGGTCGGATGCGACATGAAGCTGCCCGCGTGCAAGAGTCGGAACCACGACCCGAGATAGATGACGACCGCGACGCGTGGGCCTACACCATCGCCTCCGAACACCTCGCGCGCGATCCCCCAGATCACGAACACGAGCAATGCTCCCAGCACGGGGTTGACCAGCCACGGGACACCCGCCAGCACGCCTACGGTGAGAAGCGCACCGTAGCCGGGAGGAAACACCGAGTACCAGCTCCCGCCATCGTGGATTGCCCACGAGGCGTAGTGAAACTCCGAGATCGGTGGCGATCGGGCGGCAAGAAATCCGTCTGCAAATGTTCTCGCCTGATGGAGATATCCGAGCTCGTCGGGGACGTCCGGAACCCCTTTCTGGATCGTCCAGTGCGCCCAGATCCCTGTCGCGAGCGCGATCGCAAATGCCGTCCATGCGAACACGCGTGGCGGAACGGCGGCAAGCAAGGCTCCGGGCGAACGGTAGTAGCGGGAGAGTAGCCCCCCAAGAGCCCCGCCGGCGATGATCGCGATCGCGGTCCACGGCGTCGCTAGCTGTTCGAAGGCCGGCCGCCAGATTGGCTTCTTGATCTGGAACAAGGCCAGTACACACACGACCGCGAATACGACCAGTGCCGCACGCGCTGCGATCGTTACGACTCGCGCGATCATCATCGGCGACGACGCATGACGAACCCGAATACGCACAGGGCGGCAAGCCAGCCAGGCCAGTCTGCTCGCGCGCTACAGCATCCCGCCGCAGGGGAAGGCGGAGGTTCGGCTGACGGACAGTCGTCGACTGGATCGGGCGTCACGGTCGGGGACGAGGCGAGCGCGCGGACGGTGCCATCAAACGTGGCGACCACGAGATAGTCGCCGGCAGGTGTCGGCGCGCTGACAACGGGAGCCCCGAGCGTGGTCGACCACAGCTCGGTGCCGTCGGTGGTGCGAAGCGCCGCAAGAGTTCCGTCGGGCCGCGGCAGCCACAAGATGTCTCCAGTGACGACGGGACTCGCCGCGAATCCGGGTTCCGCATCTCGATAGTGCGCGAAGTTCAACGTCCCGACTGGCGTCGTGGCGCGCCAGAGCTCGTCGCCGGTCGCAGCATCGAGAACGACGAGATCCTTCCATTGTGTGGGTACGAACAGCCGACCGTCGGCGAGGGCAGGTGTCGCGGTCACGGTGTACATCCAGTCGTTGCTGTCGGCTGTCACGGAGGTAGACCACGCGGCAACCGCCGAGCGAAGATCGATCGCCGATACCTCGCTTGCAGAGTTGACGATATAGATGGTGTCGCCGGAGATGACCGGAGTGGCATTGATCGCCATCGTGAGGCTGCTCCGGATTTTCCACTGCATGGTCCCAGTGGCCGCGGTCCAGGCGGTCATGCCGTCATCGCGATTGAAGGTCGCGATCGCGAGATCGTCGGACACGGCAACTGCTGCAAGCGTTCCTAGCCAGGGATAGGTCGGCGCCAGATCGCGCGCCCAGACCACCGCACCCGAGTCGAGGTCGAGTCCCGACATTCGCTGCTGCGTGGTCACGTAGACGATGCCGTTTGCGATCGTCGGTGAGGCCCAGGTAGCCGACGCACGACTATCCTGCCCCTCGGCCGCGTCGTGCAGCCAACGCAGCTCGCCGGTCTGCAGCGACAGTGCGTGCACCTCGCCGTTGTTGAGAACGGCCACGACCGTGTCGCCATCGATCGCGGGCGCGCTACGTGCCTGATACGGCGTCTTGTACTTCCAGCGAATCGCGCCGGTCACGAGGTCGAGCGCGACGAGCCCGCCTTGGTCGCCGCTGCCCAGATCCCACGAGGCGACGACCACGACGCCATCCTTCACGACCGGTGAGCCTAACAACAAATTACCGCCGATCGACGTGGCCCACAACTGCGTGACCGGCGGCGTGATCGGCCTCGTGGTGGCGCTCGTGTGCATCGGTCCGCCGCCGACCTGAGGCCAGTCCGCGGACACGCGAGCCGCCGCCGGTGCGTCGCACACGTTGAATGCGATGGTCTTTGCGATCTGCCGCCCCGAGCTCGACTCGGCGTGAACATCCAGTCGATGCGTACCTGGCGACAAGGCGGGGCGCTCGACGCCGAAGCTCCAACCTCCGCGCGGGGAGAGCGCCAGCTCGGGGCCACAATCGAGCCGCGCGGTCACGGTCGGCGTGTCCGCGTCCAGTGCCGCCGCGACGAGGATCTCGCTCGGTCCGGCTGGCGCACAGCTTCCCCGATGGGGAGCGGTCACGTCGAGCTGTGGTGCAACGAGCCGCGCCCGATGTTCCACGATCGGCGTGTCTCCGTCGAACGTGACGATCCGATAGCCCGAGGGCGACTGATCGATCGAGCCCATGACAAATGTCTGAGTTCCCCACTCGACAAGTCCCGTGCGTTCGACCCGTCGATTGGCGTGCCAGTGACCGGTAAACAAGTAGTCGACCCCGAGCGCAGACATTCGATCGGCAACATCATCGGGTGGCGAGTCATGGCCGAGGCCGAGGACGGTCATGTCGGGCGAGACGTTCGCAAGATCTGCCTCGAAGAAGGCGATCTGTTCATCTGGGGACAGGTTCGTGTCCCAGACGATGATGTGAAGCTGATCGATGTCGAAGCTGTAGTTGTCAGGACCCCACCGTGCGCGCCAGGCCGTCCCACCATCATACCAATCATGATTTCCCGGAACGGGGATCCACGGCACTCCGGCGCTGCGCACCGCAGCGTCGACCACCTCGAACTGGTCCGGCTGGTTGCCGTTCGTCACGTCTCCCACGACCGTCAAGAATCGAGGCGGGCTAGGCAAGCTGGTCGCCTGATCGAACGCGTCTGCCAGGTCGCCGCCCGTCCATGGGCCCTGTGAGGTGGTCGTATGTGTGTCAGCGCCGACGATGAACGTCACGGGTGTCGCGAGCTCAGCATCGGTGAGCGGGATCACCCCGAGGTCGTGCGACGTGCCTACCGTCCAGACGGGCCCCGGACGGAAGCCCGCAGGGACACGCGCCCAGACGATGCCCACCGGAGTCTCGGGCGCGAGCTCGAGCTCGAATGCTCCAACCGGATCGGTGCGAGCGAACACCTTGCCTTCGTGGGAGACCACGACATTGCCAAGACCGGGCTCGCCGTCCTGACGCGTGCCATCGCCGTTGCGATCGACGTACACCACACCGCGGATCGGTAGCGTCACGCAGGCTGCAAGCGAGCCCGCGAGGATCACGATCCGCAGCATCTCGACCATTATCGCGCAGCTCCACTCAGACGCCACGCACTGAGCGTGACCGCCTGCGCTGCCTGATCGACGACGAGCTCTCGGAGTTGCCCCGCGACGTCCGGGTGCACGCCGATCAGATTCGTCTGCTCGTCGGGATCACGATAGATATCGTAAAGTTCTCCTCGCCCTCCCGACTGGATCAACTTCCAGCGGCCCCTGACGACGGCCGCCATCTGTCGTCGATTCGACCGATCGATGATCATCTGCGCAAACGCCACGCCGCCATCAGGACGCGCGGCTCGTTCGCCTCGCAACATGTCCGCCAGGGACCTTCCAGAAACGCGGTCGGGCACATGAAAACCAGCGAGGTCCATGATCGTCGGGACGAGGTCCACACTACTGACCACCTCGGCGAGGGTCTGATTCGCGATGCCGGGCCCCGCGATCACCAGCGGAACCCGTAGCTGCGAATTGTAGAGATCAGTCGAGTGATAGAGTTGCCCGTGGTCCCCGAGGCCTTCACCGTGGTCGGCCGTGACGATGATGACGGCACGCGGCAGATGCGTGGCTACGCGCTGCAGAAATCGGTCGAGTAGCTCGTCCGCTCGCGTGAGTGAACGGTCATACAGCGCTCGGTCGTCGAGATTGCTCCGTGACACGCCCCGGCCAACGGTCCAGTTGTGGGGCTCGATCAGGTGCATCCACACGAATGCCGGACTTCGCGCCGAACTGCGGCGAGCAGTCACCCATCGGTTCGCGTGCTCGACGAGGTTCGCTCCGTCGGCTTCAACAACGAAGTGCTCGAGGCCTCGCGACAGCCCGGTTCGGAGATGTGGAGCCCACACCGCTGGGCAGCACATGAAGCCGGCCGTATCGTAGCCTCCCGCGCGCAGCCGTTCGGCGACCATCACGTGGCGCGGATCGACGCGTAGTCCCCACCCGACGGTCCTGCCGCGAACCTCGTTGGGCAGCAAACCGATCGCGATCGTTGGCAGTGAACGTCGGGTCACGTTGCTCGGCGCGAATGCCCACGTGAACACCGAGCCGCGGCGCGCGAGATCCGCCAGTGCAGGCATCCTCGCTGGCCCGCCATACGGTGGAGTCCGGTCCGCGCGAACGGTATCGATCGTCACGAGGACGATGTCGGGGTGATCTTCTCCTGCCTTCGGCTGGGGGCGGATGTATTCCATCGTCACGTCGTCGCGAATCGCGTCGAGTCCGAAGATCTTCTCGATCGCGAATCCGGCCACGGCACCTTCGCCCCAGACGTCCAGTGCCAGCGACGGGCGCTCGAACCGTACGAAAGTCGCAACCGCACCGACACCGAGACATCCGACAATCAGGGAGCATCCGATGATAACGCGTCTCCGAAGTCGCCCCAGCACCGCTGGGACAACCGCATGAACGACGAGAACCACAGCGGGAACTCGAAGCACGGATAGATCGACCGCGGCGAGCTGCGGTCCGACGAAGCCGAGCCAGATCACGGCGACAAGACCACTGACCAGGACAACGACCGCCGCGATCGAACGGCGAGGCGTCAGCAGGACGCCCCGCCCCCGGCGCTGCCATCGCCGCTCGAGCCGCTGCGCCAAGCCGGAGAAGAGCCGGGCAGAGGGAACCGAGATCGCGAGTAAGAGCCCACCGCTTCCGACGGCGAGCAATGCCGCGGCAAACCCGAGCTTGTTAGGTTGCAGCTCGATCGTGCCTAGTAGCAGGCGCGTACCGTGGTGCATTGCCAGGACAAACAGCACTCCACCGATGGCGGCTGTCACGAGCCATCCTGCCAGTCGCGGGGTCGAGCCGTCGCGCTCGATCAACGCGAGGGCATCATCTTGCCGCCACGCCGACACGATCCCGCGCACCACCACGCTCGCCATGAAACCCACCGGAACCACGATCAACGCGACATAGCCAGCGCCGGCGAGCGTCAACAACAAGTCAGCCGCGATCCCTTCCACTAGCCCGGCTGCCAAACCGCCGGCGCATGCAGCCACGAGGCTTGGAAATAGCCAGCGACCGATCCGTGCCGCGCGGCGAGATCCCACACCCAAGCCTAACCCAAGCCTTCCCACCGAGTATGCGCCAGGTCCACACGGCCGTCTTACGGCGAGAATCGGTGGACCATATCGGACTGGATTTCGCGAATAGATTGGTTGAGGAAGGGTCGCGGCGCGTCCGGTACAGTTGACAGGATCACCAGACATTCGGACGACCCGCAGCCGTCTACGGAGGGTCCCGTCGAGGACCTCTAGCTCCCTCTAGCTCCCTCTAGCTCATGTTGCGGCACCGGACCTACGCCGACACCGTCGCTGCGAGCAAGGGCGCTCGTCGCGATCGGTCCAACCCAACCAACGAGACTAGACTCCACCGAATCAATCCTGATCGATGCTGCGTCATGGACGCTAAACCACGGTGCGTTGGCACTCCAGTGGGCTCGAGTGCTGAGCGAGATTGCCTCTCTGTTGCTCGAATCGCCTGGTTGGTAGCAACAGTCCATCTCCGCGATGTTGAGTTCAAGAGCGCGGCATGCTCACGATGCCATGCGTCAGGCGCTGCTAAGAATAAGCCTTGTATAGGCGTCGTTTCTCACCCCGCGGGGTGTACGAAGCAAACCGTTGCCTGCGTAAGCAGCGTCGTGTTTACAGGTAAGTGAGGACGATCGTATGCTCTTCGGCGCGAAGATGACGATCCCGTTGGTGTTGGTAGTTGATGATAATCGCCGCGTTCTCAGAAGCTTGGAGCCTCCGCTCCGACGCCGCGGCTTTGCCCCAATCACGTACTTCTGCGCTGAGGAGGCGCATGCGTCCATAAGAGAAATGGCTCGTGCACCACAAGCCGCTCTCATTGATGTGTGGCTCGATCGAGGCAATAGCGGCTTCGATCTTGCCAAGAGTCTGCTATCGCATTTCTCGCAGACAATTCCGATTCTCATGATGACTGGATATCCGGTCGAGCAGATCCAGGTTCGACAAGAGTTCGAGAAGAGCGACCTTCAAGTGAAGCAGAAACCAATAGATTGCAGTGTCCTCGATACGTTTTTGAGAGAAGCTACCATCGCATCATTGCGGCTCTCGCCTGGTCTAAGCTGCGCAGTTGGAGCGATCGCCGGCGAATACAAGCTTAGCCCGCAACAAACTCGTGTCCTCAGCCACCTTGCCGCGGGCTCCAAACGCTCAACCCTTGCAAGCGATCTTGGCATCAGCATAAACACGCTAAAATGCCAGATCAAGCAGCTTCTCGCGAAGTCTTGCCTGTCCAGCACGGAGGACATTTTGGCGATGCTCTTGAGAAATATTGAAGAGTACAAGTCGTCGCCGGCGAGTCGACAGGAAGCCGACGTTCCGGCGACCGACGCTGGATTCTGATCGCGAGCAGGTCCGCCATACCCAAAGAGGCGCAGAATCCGTAAGGAAGGTTCTGCCAATTTCGACGCGGCGTACGGAGCCCGCTACGTCCTATGACGACGTCGGCGCCGTGCTGAACTAGTGCCCTGAATCAGAAGTTCAGCTGCACGCCCTGAGACTCGAGGGTGCGCCCACAGAACGCTTGAAAACTCGCGAAGATGTCGTCGGCGGACTTCGTCCAGACGTAGGGACGGTGATTGTCTTTGCTGGCCTCGATACACTTGTTGATCTCCCGTGCGAGCTCGAGAGTGCGGCGATGGATGCCACGCTTCAGCGCCTTCTGTTTAAGTAGCCCGAACCAGCGCTCGACCTGGTTGAGCCAGGAACTGTAGGTCGGAGTGAAGTGGACGCGGAAGCGCGGCTGGCGCAAGACGAGCGATGCACCGCAGGGGTTTTGTGCGTCGAGAGATTGTCGAGGATGACATGCACATCAAGGTGATCCGGAACGTCGGTGATCTGTTGGAGGAACTTCACTCCGATGCGCGGTGCCGTCGCCGGCATTTCCCGATCACTCTGCCAGTAGCACACAACGTCGACTCAGTTCGTCTCCGCAGCGATCGCAGCGGTCTCGCGCAACGAAGGACGATTCGAGCTCGCAATGCGAAAGCCTGTGCCGTGGTGCTGCGTGCATAACTCTTCAGAACTCGCCACTCTTCTTCATCAGCTGGATCTCAGGCGTGCGCTTGCTGGCTCCCATTTCGGAAGCAGATCACAGCCCTCTGACGGTCGCCGATTACTGTTCCAGGGCACTAGTGTAGCTAGGGGTTGATCTGGTCGACTAGATAGGAAATGATTCGCGAATACTGTTCGGTGACGGGCGACCCCTCAAGCGGCGGAGTATTACTGCGCGACGGAACCGAACAGAAGTAGCCATATGCGCCAGCGTTGTTCGTGTCACCGCCCATCGACGGGAGGTTTGTTGTCGCCCACGCGATACTACCGTATGACGCGTGTCCCGCCTCAGTGCTGCCGAACGCTCCGGAGGTACAGCCATTCGTCGTGTCGGCGCCACATGAATACCGGGTTTGTGACGTGGCCAGGCCACCTGTATTATTCGTCACGAAGAGTTGACAGCCGATCGAGCGATGTACTGTGCCATCGTGATAGAACACCTTCGCTGCGTCAAGATTGACGGTGCTATTTTGCCAGGCGGTCACGGGACACCAGGTGTGACGCTCGGAGTCCGCGAGAACGTGATTGTTGCGGATACCCTCACTGTCGTACCACCATCCGGTATCGGCGGCGTCGCGGGCCCTACAATCATGGCCGCTATAGCGATAGACCGTATTACCGAGCGCCGTTGACGGTATTGCCAACGCGGCCAGTAAAGTTGCGAATACGACACACTTTGTCTTCTTCATCGCGGAGTATCTCCTTCCGAGCGCATGAGCGCCCATTCCACAGTCACAGTGCCATTGGGTTTGAACATTGGAGACGATCGCATGACGGGCCCGGTCCAGCCGTTCTTGTCGAACGTAACCATTGAGTCCGCCAGATCGGCGTACGCATGTCGGCTAGAGAAACTTACCGTGGCAATGCAGGCGTGCTGAAAACAGTCGACATTCGCAATCTGCGTATGCTCGGCCACCGCCGTACTCTTATGCCAGTTAACAATGGCATCGCGAGAACGCACCGTCCACGGCTCTGTTGAGGTCCCAGTCGAGGCAATCACGTCCCGGATCGCAGCTTGGTGAGCAGCGGTATCTTCGGTCGCTGTGAATGCCGCGCCTAGCCGTTCCTCGATGCTGGTCGTACGCGACGCCAATTTCGGTGACGGTCGCTCGACCGGGTTGGCCAGCCGAGGCTGGTTGACGGGGAGTGCGGCTTTCTCTTCGTCTTGTCGTACACACAAGTTGAGAGTGATCAGGGAGCCAAACACTAGTGCGGTGGCCATCCACAGCGTTTTATTCGTTAGCCACATTGTGTGTGCTCTCGTCTATCAAGTGCTGAGTGAGCGAGCAACGGTCCTATTCGTTTGCCTCGTAGTTTGTCTGCGCAACTACCCCGAGGGGTGGTCAATTCATCGCCCATTTGTATGGCGCGGCTAGGAGCCACGACGAGTCGTCAAGCGCATCAGCAGTCACGAACATGTGGACGTTCGACACGGGCCACGAACGACGGCGTTGCGAAACACGACCTCCAATCGGCGCACTCGACAGCTTTTCAGCGAAACCCGTGAGCTGAATGCTCATGCGGAAATTCCTACGTGGCCTTCCAAGAGTCGTCGCCAAACTTGCGCGGGACCGCTCAAGATCACTCACCAACGCGCATTGGCGCTACGCTCGCCGCGTGCGCCGCGCCGTGATCGATCCGAGGCTCGAGGTTCGCGTCGTGTCGCGACGACCACTCG
>WUUC01202942.1_pt1 | contig 12803 bp, 8 predicted proteins | sample 6278441 | NCBI WGS metagenome assembly WUUC01 (sample SAMN13675441, study PRJNA597444) | soil metagenome | isolation source: soil | place: USA: Washington | collected 2017-10 | reverse complement strand
TAACGCTATGCAGCCCTTCAGACCGTTCTTCCTAAAATCTCTCAAAGATCACTATCCTGATGAAGCGAACCTGATAATAGCCGCAACCGACATACATTATAAAAAGATCTCAACAGACACCGCATTTGCCGCAACCTCAGGAAATCCGGTAGACAAACGATTGGACTTTACCGCGTACTTCCTTGCACTTATCAAAACACTGGATGAGAGAGGTGAGTCTTATGAGACCATTAGAAAAATATGCATCGAGATCACGACTAACTATGTGCAACCGACAAATAAACTCCAGGCTTACATCAAACAGCTGATCCCAAAGTTAACGCACACCTGGATTGGCCAGCGATTGATAAAGGTGTTTCACAACAAGGTCAGTGTAAACTCAAGTCCCGATGGTTTCATCGCAAATATCATCACCGATAAAAATGAAACTTACGGACTCGGTTACGGCATAGACATCATTGAGTGCGGGATCTGCAAATTGTTCAAGAAGCACAACTACCAAAAATTCTCCGGCATCCTCTGTGAGGTAGATGAGATCACGTCAGGCCTGGCAGGATTACAACTGATCCGTACAGGAACGATAGCCAACGGCGCTAAAAAATGTGACTTCAGGTTTAAGAGGATCCAATAGGCCACTACCCTAAGATCATTTCAGGAGAATTTCCCTCAACTTATTGCACAGTGTCTTAAAATCCTCCGGTTTTTGCAGGTACGACTTCACAGACCATCCCGATGTTTCGTCAATGTCGCTCCTGGAAATCGATGTGCTATAGATAACTACCGGTGTATCCTTTGTCGCCGGCTCCTCACGGAGCATTTTAAGATATTCCTTTCCTGAAACCTGTGGAATGTTCAGATCGAGGAAAATTACATCCGGCTGGTAACTGTTGTTCGAAAGGGCAGCCTGGGCATCCCCGACGCTCCCGTACCAGGTTAGGTCAAAAGCGACATTTACCTGCGTCAGAGCCTCTTCGAAGAGCTCTACCTCCTCATAATCGTCGTCTACCAAACAGATTTTCACGCTAGAATTACGATAAAATTCCCTTGGGAAGCAATACCGTAAAGGCGGCGCCTTTGCCTAACTCACCCGCGGCCTTGATAAAACCATTATGTCTTGTTGCGATCTTACGGCAGAGAGCAAGCCCAAGCCCCGTTCCTTCATACATATCCTTAGGGTAAAGGCGCGTAAACGATTCGAATATTTTTTCGGCGTACAACGGGTCAAACCCTACTCCATTGTCCTCGAGAATGATCCCGAAGTGGCTGCCATTCTTGTCGCGGTCTGGTCCGTTGGGTGAATAGCTGACTTTGATAACAGGCTTGCCGTCCTTCTTTCGAAACTTCAAGGAGTTGTTCACCAGGTTGTAAAACAGCTGGTGGATAAGCGTAGGGTAGCCTTTGATCATCGGCAACCCTTCGTACTGAAACTCAGCCCCGAAATCTTTCATAGGAATTTCAAGGTCTTCGGCTATGCTCTTCATGACCACACCCAGGTCGATATCCTGAAGAAATTGATCGTGCCCGTCAACTGTTGAATATTGAAGCACGCCATCGATCATCGCAGATATCCGGCCTGTCGCCCGCTCGATCCTCGCCAGGTACTCGTTGCCCTTCTCGGGCAGAAACGTCGCAAAGTCAGTCGACAGGATATTGCCATACATTTTGATTTTTCTGACAGGTTCCTTTAAATCGTGGCTTGTTACGTGGGCAAACTGTTGCAGATCTTCGTTCGATCGTCTCAATGCTTCATTGGATGACTGGAGCTCTTCGTTGAGCTTTAGCAGATCCGCGGTACGTTCTGCCACTATCCCTTCGAGCTCAATGTTCAATTCTTTCTGCATCTGGATGTCAGACGCGGAGCCGATCCACCTTACCACATTACCTGACTCGTCGCACACCGGAACGGTCTGTCCGAAGAACCACCGGTAACCTCCTGTTTTCACATTCTTTAATCTAAACTCCGATCGCCATGACGATTTGTTCTGGAATGACTCGCGCCACCGGGCTCTCACATCCTCAACATCTTCGAGGTGGATCAGGCTCGAGAATAATTTCCTGCCTTCTTCCGGAGACACCCCGGAGTAGTTCTCCCATTGTTCCGACATGAACTCAACGTCTCCCTTCGAATTGGCGATCCATACAAACTGGGGAATGCTGTTGGCCAGGATCCTGAATCGTTCCTCTCTCTCTTTCACCTCCAGGCTGGCGATAGTCTGGTCGGTGACGTCGAAAGTAAACTGTAGAACTCCCTGGATGTTTTCATTGGTATCGCGCCAAGGCAGGTAAATGATACTGAAATAATAATCAACCTGCTTACCGGTTTCGTCGGGTATGACGGCCTTGCTGACCGGAAGCGACACGGTTTCGCCTCCGTGATAAACTTTGTCCAGCAATTCAAAGTATCCTTGGCCGATGTCACCAAGAGCGTCACGGATCTTCATCCCGGTGATATCCTTACCGATCAGTTTTTTGCCCAACGGGTGAAAGAACTCAACAACGTGTTCCGCTCCCCTGAAGAGATGAATGTGAGCGGGCAGTTGAACAAACAGTCTGAAGAATTCCTTTTCGGTCTCGCTTCTTGTTTTGTTGATGGCGATCTGGTTACCGACTCTCGCCACAAGTTCCCTTGATGAAAATGGTTTGACCAGATAGTCATCCGCGCCGGCCCGTATACCTTCTATCCTGGCCTCCTCTCCTGCACGAGCCGAAAGGAAAATCACCGGCGTGTTCTTGGTCACGAGATTCTGGCGCAGTTTCTTTAACAGGCCAAAGCCGTCGAGCTTTGGCATCATGACATCGCTAACTACCAGTTCGGGATTGATTTCCAGGCTTTTTGCATAAGCCTCTTCGCCGTTTGTCACGACGTGAACGTCGAAGTCGTCGGCGAGAATACGGGCTATGTATTCGCGCATGTCGCTGTTGTCGTCCGCTACCAGCACTTTTGGCCTGCCCGATGCCTTATGCAAATTCAAAACAGGTTTAACGTTCACTTCCGTCCGTGCGGAATTCCATTTTGACGCTTCCTCTACGAACGCACGGCGCGCTCTAATGTCTTTGATCCGACCGTTTCCGGAAGTCGCCCTTGACCCGTCATCTTTTATGACAGGAATCTTTACAGTAAATGATGCGCCTTTTCCTGCGTTACTTTCAACGGTGATATTTCCCTGGTGCAAATTCACCAGTTCTTTCACCATTGCCAGCCCAATGCCCGTACCTTCCTGGCTTCGCCCGCGCTTGTTATCGATCCGGTAAAAGCGCTCGAAAATCCTATCAACATGCTCGGGGCTGATACCAATACCCGTGTCGGAAACCTTCAACATTACACTACCATCTTCTTCATAGAGATCGACATTGATACTCCCTTGCTCTGTGTACTTGAAAGCATTAGAGATAAGGTTCAGAACAATTTTCTCCCACATGTCGGGATCCACCAGGACCGCATGCTTCAATTCAGACACAGAGACTTTGTATGCAATGCCTGCCGACTCGATGGCAGATCTGAATGTGCTCGCCAGATCGCTCGTCACCTGGCTTATGTCCACTGGCTGGAACCTTGCCTCGATCTTTCCCGCTTCGATCCGCGAGAAATCGAGAAGCGTGTTCACAAGCTTGTGTAATCTTAACGTATTGCGAAGTGAAGTCTGAAGATGATCCCTGTGCTCGGCAGACAGGTCAGTTGCATCGTTAAGAACCTTCTCCAGCGGGCTTAACATCAATGTCAGCGGTGTTCTGAACTCATGCGAGATGTTGCTGAAAAATGCCGTCTTGGCTTTATCTATCTGAGCCAGCGACTCCGCACGTTCACGTTCCCTGATAAGTGACTGTAAGGTGTTCAGCTCATTTGAAATTGAATGGGCGGCCGCTTCGTAAAACCCGCGGTAATCCTTGTCAATTTTCCTTCGTGAGCTCGCACCCCCAACGAGGAACCCGGATGTGAATCCGTTCGGCAACTTGAAGGGCACGATCAGGGCTTCGGTCGGTAGCTCAGGCCAGTAACCGTTCGGAACTTTGGAAAGGTAGTCTTCTATGTTATCGACGGGCTTCACCGCCCCATGCCTTATCACGTTGGCAGCCGGCCAATCCTGTTTCAAACTGCCATCAACGGTCACCGAGTGCGCACGAAGCACCGGGACACCAGAAACAATTTCATAAATAAAAAAGAAGGGCACGTCCGCTACAGCCTCGTCCAGAATATCGGCTGCATTGCGAAAGATGTCGGCTGACGCGAGGTTCCCGCTAATGGTTTCCGCGAGTCGTTGAAGGGTTCCCGCCCGTCTCTCATTAATGACACGATATGTTGTTTCGATAACGGCATTGAAGATCCCCTCCACCCTTCCCGACTCGCCGTAGATAGGTGTAAACGTAAAGTCGAAGTAACACTCCTCAGTATAGCCATGTCGCTGCATCGGCAGCAAGGCATCCTTCGAACCGCCCGGAGTTCCTGTAAAGGCCTTTTCAAATTGCGGCTGGATCTCCTCCCAGATATCCGGCCATACCTCCACCGCCTGTCTTCCAAAAGCCCATGGATGTTTGTCGCCGGGAATCGCGCCCCATGCTTCATTATACATGAGCACAAGCTTCGGTCCCCAATAGATCGCAATCGGAAAATTTGAATTGATACAAATACCTAAGGCCGACCGAAGGCTCTGGGGCCATGACTCCTTAGGTCCGATTGCCGTCTTAGACCAATCGATCGAGCGAACAAGTTCGGATGACAGCCCCCCTTCCTTTAAAAAGTCAGCCTCCCTGGGGTTTTCATGTGACGGCATAAACGGGTTACCTGATCGGGAAAAGTCGATCACCAATGTCAATAAAATTCTTACAAAATCAATTCAGGAGGGCATGTTTTTATGCTTTTGTTCAGGGAAAAGTGGTGGGGAAAACTTTCCGCAGTGATTTTAACTACAAAAATGATTTTTAAGGTTTTACTACTGACAAATCTCACTGGGGGGACTTGTGGCTTGATTAGTCGTTAAAATCGTTGTTGGTTGTTCGTTGTTCGTTGTTAGTTGTTCGCGGCTAGACGAATGACACTCAGCTCTGCCACGAACAACGAACAACTAACAACGAAAATGACCTTTCGGGTTACTCCAAATTTTTCGATATTTCCGCCTGTACATATCGAAACTCATAAGGAAGACACTGACCGATCGCGAGTTCGTAACTAACCCTGAATCCCCGGATCCAGAAGCTCCGTTGAAACAACAATAAGATGAAAAGATCATTAATCGTTATAACGATCATCCTGTCACTGGTATCCTCTGCTTTCTCACAAACCGAAGCATTCATTACCGTAGATGGTGAAGTCAAGACGCCATTAAAACTCTCGATGGCAGATGTCAGGAAGCTTGCTCCTGCAGAAGTAAAGACAAAGGACCGCGATGGTAATGAACATATCTATTCAGGTACTCTGCTTGCAACTGTATTGGCGTCTGCAGGCGTGACATTAGGCAAAGACCTGAGAGGCGAAAATCTCGTCAAGTATGTTGTTGTTAAAGCAATTGATGGCTACGAAGTGCTGTATTCATTGGCAGAAGTCGACCCGGAACTCAGTTCCAGCATTGTTCTGCTTGCTATACAAGTCGATGGCAATCCGCTACCTAAGGGCAATGGTCCATTCAGATTGGTTGCACCGAATGATAAACGCCCGGCTCGTTGGATCAGGGAAATAAACTCGATTAAAGTGGTGTTCTCCAAGAACTAATTGAGAGTTAAGAGTTGAGAATTGCATAATAGTAATTGGGAACTGTCCGGCCCCAATTGGTCTGCACCAATTCTTAACTCTTAACTCTTAACTCTTAACTCTTTCAGAACCGGTCAAGCTCCATCACCTTATCCCACACTGCAACGAAGTCTTTTACAAATTTCTCCTTCGAATCAGAACATCCATAGACCTCCGAGATTGCTCTCAACTCCGAATTAGAGCCGAAGATCAGGTCAACGCGTGTACCAGTCCACTTCACGGCGCCAGACTTGCGGTCACGGCCTTCGAATACGTTTTGCGAATCGGATGTCGCCGACCAGGTGATACCGAAGTCGAGAAGGTTCATGAAGAAGTCGTTCGTGAGTGACTCAGGGTTTTTTGTAAACACTCCGTGGTTCGACTTATCGAAGTTGGTATTGAGGACACGCAAGCCACCAACAAGAACCGTGAGTTCCGGTGCAGTCAGTGTCAGCAGTTGCGCTTTGTCGATCAGCAATGCTTCGGCCGATGCCGTGTGATGTGTCTTCAGGTAGTTACGGAAGCCATCTGCTGCCGGCTCCATCACTTCAAATGAATCAACATCGGTTTGCTCCTGAGTCGCATCCGCACGGCCCGCTTTAAATGGAACCTTAATATCCTGTCCGCCATTCCTGGCAGCTTTTTCGATAGCCGCACATCCACCGAGGACGATCAGGTCTGCAATCGAGATCTTTTTGTCACCCGACTGATCGTTGAATTCTTTCTGAATCCCTTCGAGTGCGTTCAGAACTTTTGCGAGCTGCGCGGGATTATTTGCTTCCCAATCTTTTTGCGGAGTAAGACGAACACGTGCACCGTTGGCGCCACCACGTCTGTCAGATCCACGGAACGTCGAAGCCGAAGCCCAGGCCGCTGACACGAGCTCAGATATCGAAAGACCTGATGCAACTATCTTGTTTTTCAATGCAGCGATGTCGTTGTCGTCTACCAGCTTATGCTTTACTGCGGGAATTGGATCCTGCCAGATTAATTCTTCTGCAGGCACTTCAGGTCCAAGGTAACGTGCACGCGGACCCATGTCGCGGTGTGTGAGTTTGAACCATGCGCGCGCAAACGCATCGGCAAATTCATTGGGATTTTCGAAGAAGCGTCGTGAAATCTTTTCGTAGATCGGGTCAGCCTTCAATGCAAGGTCCGTTGTAAGCATCGTAGGTGCATGCGTTCTTGACTTGTCGTGCGCATCGGGTACAGAACCTGCGCCAGCACCATTCTTCGGTTTCCACTGGTTCGCTCCTGCCGGGCTCTTGCTCAATTCCCATTCGAAGCCGAAGAGGTTTTCGAAGAAGTTGTTGCTCCATTTGATTGGAGTCGTTGTCCAGGCTCCTTCAAGTCCGCTTGTGATTGTATGAACACCGTGTCCGTTACCGAAAGTATTCTTCCAGCCCATGCTTTGTTCTTCGATGGAGGCGCCGGCAGGTTCTGCGGCTACATACTTACCGGGATCGGCAGCACCGTGTGTTTTACCAAATGAGTGGCCACCGGCGATAAGCGCTACGGTCTCTTCATCGTTCATTGCCATACGGCCGAACGTTTCACGAATGTCGCGTGCGGAAGCAAGAGGATCTGGCTTTCCATTAGGGCCTTCTGGATTCACATAGATAAGTCCCATCTGAACAGCACCAAGCGGCGCTTCGAGTTCACGTGATTTTGTATAGCGCTCGTCTCCAAGCCATTTGGTTTCAGAACCCCAATACACATCTTCCTGGGGTTCCCATACATCTTCACGTCCACCGCCAAATCCAAAAGTCTTGAAGTCCATCGATTCGAGAGCACAGTTACCTGCAAGAACGATCAGGTCTGCCCATGAAAGTTTTCTGCCGTATTTCTGCTTGACGGGCCACAGCAGCAAACGTGCTTTATCGAGGTTAGCATTGTCGGGCCAGCTGTTCAGCGGCGCGAAACGTTGCTGACCTGCACCGGCGCCACCACGCCCATCTCCTACGCGGTAAGTTCCGGCAGAGTGCCAGGCCATGCGTATGAAAAACGGACCATAGTGACCATAATCCGCAGGCCACCAGTCCTGGGAAGTGGTCATCAGGTCGAAGATATCTTTCTTAACGGCCTTCAGGTCCAGCGACTTGAACTCTTTTGCGTAGTCGAAGCCCGCATCCATGGGGTTCGACAGGGATGACTGCTGGCGAAGGACGCTCAGTTTAAGCTGGTTGGGCCACCAATCACGGTTTCTTGTTCCACCGCCGGCAGTTTGTTTGAGTGCTCCGCCATGAAACGGGCATTGTGCCACGCTGTCGTTAACGTTTAATGATTTCTGATTTGTCGGAGTCCCGTTTTCCATGATTGTCGTTGGTTGTTAGTGGTTCGTTGTTCGCGGCGGGGTTGAGGGGCCTTCGTGTAGTCGCGATTAACGACTACGGATAACGAATAACGATGTAAGGTGCAAAAGAACCACAATTGCCTCTATAGATCAAATCGATTGTTTTTATGATAACATAGATACTATCTATATGATCACATTCAAATTATTGTAGGGCAAGAACCCGTGCGGGCCGTAAGCTAACAGGCACGCGTCGAAGACGCGCACCAAACAATAAAAAAATAAACTATGCCAGGCTGGCTGCAACTTTCTTTGCGCGTTCAAGCAACTTTGGCTCACCCATCTTTTCTGTGAGTTGCGTGAAGCCTGGTGTCGGTCCCTGCCATTGCAGTTCATCCACGTCGTTGAACAAGGAAGCATCGGTTCGCAAGGTGGCGAGATCCTTGAATAGCAATGCCCTCTCACGTTGTTTGCCTAAAACGTTTTCAGGAAAGGATTCGATGGGTCCGTACTGGTTGAGCAGGCGAGCCGCCCCGATGAAACCGATGCCGGAAATACCCGGATAACCGTCAGCGCTGTCGCCCACGAGTGCGAGAAGGTCAGGGATGAGCGAAGGCTTCACCCCAAACTTTTTGACTACACCTTTTTCATCGCGGATTATCTTTGCCCTGCGGTCGATTTGCACCACGCGGTCACTACGAACGCACTGCGCGAGATCTTTGTCAGGTGTCCAGATGCAGACTTTAAGTACCCGCTCGTCGTCATCCGCCAACTGTGCAGCAGAAGCCAGGGCGTCATCGGCTTCGAGCTCCACCATTGGCCAAACGACCACACCCATCGATGCCAAGGCTTCCTCCAGTGGTTGAAACTGTGCACGGAGGGCGCGCTCGATACCGGCACTCGTTTTATATTCGTCCCACAGGTCGTTGCGAAAAGATTCGATCACATGATCTGTAGCAACCCCGACGTGCGTCCCTCCTTCTTCGATCATCTGCAGTACTCCATGCAGTACGCCTGCGACAGCCCCGTACTTTTTGTCTTTCCCCTTGTTAAATCGACGCTGCCCGTAGAAATGTCGGAAGAGTTCGTATGTGCCGTCGATAAGGTGAACGATCATGCTGTTATTTCATATTCGACTTTACACATCCCAACCCATTCCAAAATTCATCGGGGTATTTAAGTTTGATCGCAACTCCCTTAGTTCCACTGAAGGTGGTAGCCTTCATTGTCAAATTCAATTCGTACCCTGAATCCAGTTTTGTGTATTCCACGTTGCTGAAGGATGACGCAGAATCCATCGCAGGCAGGAACTTCAGATCTTTTAATGATTCAGGATAACTCCCAAACCTTGTCTTGTGGAGTTCAATCAGTGCTATCTTATTCTTGAACTCCTGGTCCGCCATCATCTCCTGCATTTTAACGATTTGATCGTTGATCTCCTGTTTAGCACTTTCCGGAATGCAGGAAGACAGCAGCGCTCCCAGGGCAATGACAGTTATTAAGTGTTTCATGACGCCACAATTGATGGGACAAAAATGTAGTGAAAAAAGGTATAGGATCGATCTCCAGTGATTTTCTCTATATATAATAGGGGTAGAAACCTCGATTTCGAGGCTGAGGGCATTCCAAAAAAACTCGATCCTTAGGCAATAAACGCCACTTCCAAAATTATTCTACCAGAACTGTAGCCATTTAACTTCATGTTTCTATATTTGTAGCCATACAGCTACACATCACGAAAATACTTGTGAGATGAAACTAAGGAGAGACCCATTTCAGGCGATAGCCGATCCGACGCGCAGGGCAATACTGGTATTGCTTGCGGCGCAGACAATGACTGCCGGAGCGATCGCAGACAACTTCGATGTGGCCCGGCCAACCATTTCGAAGCACATGTCGGTATTGTACGAATGCGATCTGATCACATCCACACAAAAAGGGCGTGAGATCTATTACGAACTACAAGTTGAAAAAATGAAAGAAATAGACAACTGGCTCGCTCAGTTCAAGAAGATCTGGGAAAGCCGCTACAGTCAACTCGAAAATTTATTAACAAAATTCAAAACAAAAGAAAAATGAATCCATCACTGCAATTCGATTTTATCGCCGATAAGGAGAAAAACACAATTACAATCAAAAAAGAGTTTGCTGCCGATCGCCAACTGATTTGGGATTACCACACAAAAAGTGAACTCCTTGACCAATGGTTTGCTCCTGCCCCATTCACTACGAAGACTAAATCCATGGATTTCCGCGAAGGCGGTCATTGGTGGTATGCTATGATTGATCCCACAGGTCCCGAGTATCATGGCCGGATGGACTATCTGAAAATAAAACCGTCCACAAACTATTCGGTGCTCGATTCATTCACCGACGACAAAGGCGAGATCAACCCCGATCTTCCGCGCGCCGAATGGAACGTAAACTTCCGCGACCATGGCAAGAACTCGATGGTAGAAACCGTTGTCACTTACAAGTCGCTCTCCGACCTGGAGACAGTGCTACAAATGGGTATGAAGGAAGGGCTGGCTTCGACACTGGAAAGACTTGATGAGCTCTTACTGACTTTAAAAAAGTAACCGTCTTTGCGCAACTTTGCGGATTCTTAGCGTTCCTTTGCGTAATAGCACCGATACGAAGCTATTGCACAAAGTGACGCTAAGGATACACAAAGGTGCACAAAGAAATCATTCAGACCTCAAACTCGTCACAGGGTTTGCCTTCGCCGACTTGAGTGCCTGGTAACTTGTTGTCAAAAGTGCAATGCCTGTTGCCAGTACCGCTGCGAGTACAAAGACCCACACTCCTACGTCGATGTGATAGGCATACTCCTGCAACCATTGGTTGGCTCCGAACCAGGCTATCGGGAACGCGACAACGTTGGCTATCAACACAAGGACTATAAAGTCTTTCGAAAGAAGCTTCACCAGTCCGAAGACTGACGCGCCCATCACTTTCCGGATGCCGATCTCTTTGATCCGTTGTTCGGTAGAATACGTGGCAAGTCCAAACAGGCCAAGACATGCGATGAATATACTGGCGAGTGCGACCCAGGTGAGCAGCGTCTGGCGGCGGCCGTCTTCGACATAGAACAACGCCAACTGGTCATCGAGAAAATGATATTCGAAGGGTTCACGTTCATCGATCCTGACCATGGCTGCCTTCAGTTGCTCCAATGTTTCGGGAATGTTGCTTGCTTCTACTTTGACTGAGTAGTAATCGATGCTTTGAATCGGGTTTTCATTGTACGCAATGATCAACGGCTCAATCTTGTCGCGCAACGATTGAAAGTGAAAATCCTTCACAATACCGACGATCCGTGGTTTAAACGGTTCATCCAAATCATTGAATGAGGCTTCACTTGCTACCGCACCAATATCCAGTAACTGCCCGTATGCATCGGTTATATTGAATTTCTTCGCGGCAGTTTCATTCAACAGGATCGCTGTTGAGTCGCTGCGACCTTCGAAGTTTCGACCGGCTACGAGTGTCATTTCATAGGTTGCGATGAAATCCTTGTCTGCACCGAGCAGGTACGTTGTAGTGTAGTCGTCGGCACTACCTTCGTTCTTCGCTTTCACTTTGCGGAAGGACTTCCACTCTCCCGGAACCCTGGATGTCACCGACACGTGTTTCACCGCGGGAACCTTCTCCATCTCGTTCTTTATAGTCTGGAACTGCGATCTCGCCGCTCCCGTATTGACGTCGATCACTACGAGGAGGTCTTTACCGAAACCAAGCTCCGTATTATTCATAAATCTTACCTGGAGCAATAACACGATCGTGCCGATGATCATAACGGTCGAAATCGTGAACTGGAGGATAACGAGACCTTTCCGCACCGTAAGGTCTCCTTTTTGCTGGATCTTCATTCCCCGCAACAACGTCACTGGTTTAAGACCTGACAGCAACAAAGCCGCGTAGCTGCCCGACAAAAGTCCAATACCGATTACGAATGAGATTGCCAGGAGCCAGTATTGATAACCGTTGACTATGTTCAGGGCGAGTTCCTTTCCCGTGAATGTATTGAACACTGGCAGCACCATCCAAACTAAAATTACCGCGATGACAAACGACATCACGGTAGTGATCAAAGATTCGACGAGGAATTGCCCGATGAGGCTGCTTCGGATAGCGCCGATAGATTTCCGAACGCCAATCTCCCTGACTCGATTCGAGGCGCGTGCCGTGGTAAGGTTGGTGTAGTTGATGCCTGCGATAAGTAATACAAAAATTGCTGTGAACGTAAACACCGTGATGTACATTGGGTTGCCTTGTGCTATACTTTCAACGTTTGAATTCCTGGCGCCATCGACGATGCCCGCAGAATGAAGGTGCATGTCGTTCAGAGGCTGCAGCGTATAACGCAGCGTCGTGCCTTCCTCCGGTGTGTAATTCGACAGCACCAGCTTTGTCATTTTACTGTCGACTGAGTCCGGGTTTGAATGAGGTCGCAACAACGTATAGACCGCAAAGTTCCCCGATGCCCAGTCACTTTCCATGGCGTTCTTAAAATATTCGAAATTGTAATTACTCGACTCCGACATCACACAATTGAAGGTGAAACTTGAATTCCGGGGATGCTTTTTCAGAATACCAGTGATCTTCAGTGGTTCAGGAAGATGGCTGAATTGAACATTTCGCCCCATGATGTCCGTCGTGCCGAAGATCCGCATTGCGAGGTCTTCATCCACTACGATCGAATTGGGTTCTTTCAGGGCCGTCCGTGGATCTCCCTCCACCATTGGGAAGTTGAATATTTCAAAGAAATGATCATCGGCAATAGTT
>WUUC01103163.1_pt1 | contig 12803 bp, 9 predicted proteins | sample 6278441 | NCBI WGS metagenome assembly WUUC01 (sample SAMN13675441, study PRJNA597444) | soil metagenome | isolation source: soil | place: USA: Washington | collected 2017-10 | reverse complement strand
TTGCCAGTATGCCCAAAAAGATGATCCCTAAGGATATCGTTATGGCAAGGACTGGCCTATGTATGAATCGGAGAAACATGTTTCTTGCTGAATTAAGTTGAATTGTTCTGACTACTCCGTGTACAACTTCAGGTGCGAGATCACCTCACCTGGTTCCTTATAATCGTAGGTGATCTTATCGTCGTCTCTCACCTTACGGATCCCCTCCAGGAGTATCCTCTCGTCTTCAGCAAGACCATCTTTTATAACATACAGGTCGGGAATTTCTGCGGCGACCGTGATCTCCCTCGACTTCACAACGTTATTCTTGTCGACAATGAAAACGTACTTCTTATCGAGAATCTCGAAAGTTGCTTTCTGTGGAATGATCAGCGCGTGCTTCAATGGCACCGACATTCTTATGTTGCCGGTTTCTCCGTGACGCAGAAGTCCATTGGGATTTGGAAATGTTGCCCTGAAAGCGATGTTTCCGGTCTCATTGTTGAAATCAGCTTCAATGGTCTCAACGACGCCGGGGAATTTGAATACCTGGTTGTTCGCCATCATCAATCCCACTTTCGTCAGGCTGTCCTTCCTTGTATTGACTTTGTAATTGAGGTATTCTGCTTCAGGAACATTGAAGTACACCCACATCTTGCTGTTATCTGAAAGCACGGTAAGAAGGTCGCCTTCTGCCAGCAAGCTGCCCTGCCGCACATGAAAGCGATCCATGAGTCCATTGAAAGGAGCTCGTATCTCGGTGAATCCGAGATGAACCTGTGCGAGTGCAAGCTCGGCTTTAGCCTTATCGAATTTGGCCTTCATCAACGCCAGCTCATTCTTCGATACGACATTACTATCCGCGAGCGACTTGGTATTTTGATATTCTATTTCCGCAAAGTTGGCTTCAGCCTGGGCCTTTTGTAACTCGGCTTTGTATAACATGGGCATGATCTGGAACATCAACTGCCCTTCCTTTACGAACCGTCCCTCATCAACATAGATCTGTTGCAGGTAGCCTCTTTCGAGAGCCCTGAGTTCAATGTGCTGAATCGAACGGATCTGACAAACGTATTCCCTGGTGGTGAGAGTGTCTCTTCTTAAAGGACTGGTGACCAGAAACCTGGTCTCTTCGATCTCTTTTTCTTTCTCCGATTCACAGCCTGAGTTCAAAAACATAATTCCCAGGCTCACGAACGCAAGGAGTAACTTGAATTGATTAATATTTTTCACACTAAAGATTTTTTGATTTTTTTAGAAATGGCGGTGTGATTGGATACACACACGTACCCGATCTGGGTGGATCGGCAGGATCAATAAAATCTTATAGACGGAATACCTCGAATGAAAGATATAGTCTGCTGGATGAGCTGTTAGTGAAGTGTCGGCTGACAGCAGTCAATTCCTCGCTGACGAGGCTAAATGAATCGTCTGTGGAGCGGGTATAAAAAAAAGCAGTAAAATACTTACTGCTTTCTATTCGTTTCCTTAAAGACTGGAGTTCGTTTTCGTCGTCTTCTTCTTCCCTGGTCTCGCGTGCGTCGATTGCGACGAGCCTTGCAGTTTTATCATGTGAAGTGGACCTGGAGAGACGTGTGTTATTGGTGATGTCTGTTTGGTGTGAAGATAACTGGCCATATCCTATGCTCAGCATCGATAAGCAGAGCGATAAAAATGATATGGTAAGAAATCTCTTCATTCGCGCGGGCAAATGTATGTACAGGTATACGTAATGAATGATATTTGTAAGCTTAATTTTAGCTTAAAACGGTCTAAATATGACCTTAAATCCGGTCAACGACGCGCTAAAGCGCTCGCAAGGCTTATTGCTAACGATTGTTGCCATAGACATGGATGCACATCAGGCACTCAGTAGATCATGACACTATCAGCAACTTAGTGGGCGTGCGTGCTTGAGGCCGATTAACGGCATCCTTGTCGAAAGGCGACTATTAGAAACGTTCTTTTCATAAAAGGTGTCTTTGTAAAATGAGCCTTTTCAAATTTAGCACATTAGCTCATTCAACACCTGTTTATTATCTTACGCTAAGCGCCCCGTCGATGAGACGAAATAGTGAACCATCTACGATCACATAGATTCAATAGCGATCGTTACGTAGAGATACCGAATCATTAATGACCATTATGAAAAAAGAGATCAGGGTACGTTGCTGGATCGACGTAGATGATGAAAAGTTCTTTGGCCTGGGACGTGTAGAGCTGCTTCAACAAGTAGACAAGACAGGTTCCATCGCAAAAGCCGCAAAATCGATGGGCATGTCGTACAAGAAAGCCTGGGCGATGGTTGAAGATCTGAACGAACGCGGCAACAGACCTTATGTAGTCTCTCGCAAGGGCGGAAAGAAAGGCGGTGGAGCGGAGTTAACCGACACCGCTATGAAGGTCGTCACTGCTTACACAAAAATGATGACACAACTGGACTCGGTTGCGAAAAAGCACAGTAAGATCCTGAAGCTGGTATAGGTCGCTCCCTTTTTGTCTGTCCAACGTTCGCATTTGCCTCAACAGGAATTCTGTCTCGACGGCAAAATTCCGGAGCTGTGAAAGCTGTCGGGGCACTTAACGACAGTCTGCGAACATACAATCCCGATCCGATGACCTGGAAATTTCCGTTGCTCGCGGTACACCTCTTCCATCCACCCGCGCTTGAACCCTTGTTGCAATTAATAATCAGTCAGGTGATCAGGCTCATTAAACAAACTCTTTCGTTGTAGCGATCGGCAATAATGATCATTTCAACTATATGATAAAGTTACAGTGGTGGCACCACTAGTGGTGCCACCACTCCGGAATTTCGCCGGATCTTTGCCGGATTTCCTTACACTCATGCCAGTTAGTGGCTCCAAATGTCGCGTCAACGTCCGAATGATATCATAAGGGAAGCATAGGTCTGAACGAACTTTTGCAACGCAATCAAAGCATCCCTCTTCCTTGTTCCTTTCTTAATATCTATTTCAACTGCAAACGCCCAAACTCCTTGCTGGGATTCAAATCAAAATCCAAACTTATACTCGTCGGTCAAACTCGTCTTCTTTCCGTATCTAAACCGGTACAAATCCGCCGGCCGGCGTTTATTCGTCGTGTCTTGTCCTACTTTCATAAGCATATCTGACTTCAGAACCTTCCTCCTGAAATTGGGACGGTCAATGCTTCTTCCAAGTATAGCTTCAATCAAAGCCTGTAGCTCAGGCAATGTAAATTTCGAAGGCAGCAAGTTCGATGCTATTGGCGAATGCGGAAGTTCTTTCATCAACGATTCTCTTGCACTGCTCACAATACTTCCGTGATCCATTGCAAGACTCATTGCCTCGTCCACGGGTAACCATTGAGCAGCTTCGAGGAACCGGGTTGGTTTAAGATCTATCTTATCGAAGTCGACCAGGGCCAGGTAACAGATAGTCACAAATCTTTTCGACACCCATTTGATGATCTGGCGATCCGGATCACTCAGTGTTTTCTTAATAGAAGGGAACTCTTCCCCGAATGATCTTGAAGCGTTGCCGAAAACTTCGAATTGCTTGCACATTATCTTTTCAAGGCCGGTGCTTTCACGCACGATGCGTTCTACAGCGTCGGTCAGGTCCTCTGCCTGTCCAATGTAACCGCCCGGGAGAACCAGAATATTCACTGGTCCCAGGTCAACGTTGTTTACAATTACCTTTAGCTTCTTTTCATGAAAGCCGAAAATCACACAGTTGATCGATAGCTGCGGAATCGCGTCTTTTTCCAGGAACCTGATGTATTTTTTGATCTTGTCGATCACAGACGGTCGTTATTGAATGGCAACAAATTTATAGTATATTTGAGTCAAAGTGACTCAAATCGTTGAATTTAATTCCTGCAATACCTCCTCTTTATGAAAAAACGGTACAAAATCCTCATCGCACTGGTGATCATGCTTGTCGCGGCCTATTTCTGGATCACCCGCGACACACGGGAGATCAAAGTGCTCGTCTTCTCGAAGACTGCTTCTTTCCGCCACGAATCTATTCCCGCCGGCATCGAAGCAATAAGGGCGCTCGGTAAGGCACACGACTTCACCGTCGATACCACCGAGAACAGCGAGATATTCAAAGAGAAGACCCTGAAGAATTATAACGTTATCATATTCCTCAATACCACGGGCGAAGTGCTAAGCGACGCACAGCAACTTGAAATGAATCGGTGGGTACAGGCAGGCGGTGGCTTTGTCGGCATTCACGCCGCAGCCGATACCGAATACGAATGGCAATGGTATGGCGAACTCGTCGGCGCTTACTTCAACGGGCACCCCAACGATCCCAACGTACGTGATGCTGTTGTGAAAGTCATCGATAAGAATCACCTCTCCACTAAACACCTTCCAGAAACCTGGAACCGTACCGATGAATGGTATAATTATAAAGACATCAAACCGGAGATCAATATCTTATTAAACCTGGATGAAACATCATACCAGGGCGGAACAAACGGTGAGAGTCACCCGATCGCCTGGTATCGTGACTTCGACGGCGGAAGAACATGGTACACGGGTCTCGGTCACACCGACGAATGTTACAAAGACGAGGCCTTCCTTCAAATGTTGTGGGGTGGAATCGAGTATGCTGCAGGTCCCGGCGTTGAGGTCGACTACAATAATTCACGTGTGGCTCCCGAAGAGAATCGTTTTCAAAAAGTTGTTCTCGATTTCAACCTGAACGAACCGATGGAACTCGACATGCTTCCCAACGAAGACATTCTGTTCGTCGAACGTCATGGTGGCATTAAACTCTTCAGGAAATCAGAGAACAAAGTAACACTCGTGATGACATTCCCTGTGTTCGATAAACTGGAAGATGGATTGCTTGGACTTGCCGTCGATCCTGATTATGAAAAAAATCACTGGATATACCTCTATTATTCTCCTGTGGGCAAAGAACCCATGCAGCGACTGTCCCGCTTTGTGTTCGCAGGAGATTCCCTGGAAAGGGCGAGTGAAAAGATACTATTGACCATACCAACGCAACGCGACGAATGTTGTCACTCGGCTGGTTCTGTTGAATTCGGGCCCGACCGTTTGCTCTATCTCTCTATTGGTGACAATACCAGCCCACGCGCCACGGGATATGGACCGATCGATGAATCGCCGGGCCGTTCTGCCTGGGATGCACAGAAGTCCTCAGGTAACACTAATGACCTGCGCGGCAAGATCCTCCGCATCAAACCCGAGGATGATGGAACATATTCGATACCTGATGGCAACCTGTTCGACGATCCATCGAAAGGAAAACCGGAGATCTATGTGATGGGTGTACGCAATCCTTTCAGAATCTCTGTCGACCCGAAAAATGGATTTTTGTATTGGGGCGATGTGGGACCCGATGCCGGTAAAGACAGCGTCGGCTTTGGATCACGTGGGTACGATGAAGTGAACCAGGCGCGTAAAGCAGGTAATCATGGGTGGCCGTACTTTGTCGGCAATAACCAGGCTTACAATGAATACGATTATGCTACGAATAAATCCGGAGCATTGTTCGATCCGAAAAAACCGGTCAACAATTCTCCGAACAACACGGGTTCAAAAGAACTTCCCGAAGCAACGCCCCCGATGATCTACTACCCCTACTCGACTTCGAAAGAATTTCCTCTTGTAGGCGAAGGAGGACGGAATGCGATGGCGGGACCGGTGTTTTACATCGATCGATTCCCTGAGTCGGAAAAGAGATTTCCTGTGTACTACGATAAGAAGCTTTTCACTTACGACTGGATGCGTGGGTGGGTGATGGCCGTTACGCTCGATGAGACCGGGACCTTCGTGAGAATGGAAAAATTCCTTCCCAACATGTTATTCAACAACCTTGTTGATGTTGTGTTCGGTCCTTCCGGCAATATGTATGCCCTGGAATACGGAACCAACTGGTTCGCTCAGAATATGGATGCGCGATTGATCCACATTTCGTATTCATCGGCTAACCGTGTACCGGTAGCATCCATCAGCGCCGATAAGACAATAGGAAAAACCCCCTTCTCTGTTAAGTTCAGTTCTGAAGAATCGAAAGACTTCGACGGTGACGATCTGACCTATGCATGGACATTCGGTGATGGCGAGAAATCATCGGAAAAAAATCCGACTTATGTTTTCAAGAAGGCTGGTGAGTACCAGGTAGCTCTCACTGTAACGGATCCTTCGGGTGAAACGGCTACGCACACCGTGGCAGTGATCGCGGGTAACGACCTTCCAGACATCAAACTCACGTTCAAAGGCAACAGCAAATTCTATTGGGATAAGTCGAGTTTCGAATACAGTGTCGACGTCACCGACTCTGAAGATGGAATCGTGGGTAAAGGAATAGATCCCTCATTGGTCACGTTCACGGGAGATTATCTTGAACGCGGGCATGATGTAACCGAGATCATGCAGGGTCACCAGGCCAACCTGGAAGCGTCGGCCCACCTGGTTGGTAAAGCTTTGATGGAAAGTTCCGACTGCAAAGCGTGTCATAACGTTACAGAAAAATCCGTTGGACCTTCGATCAAAGACATAGCCGACAAGTACGCTGGTAACGAAGCCGTTGTGAAGACGCTGGTGGAGAAAGTGATCAAAGGTGGCTCAGGGGTCTGGGGCGACCTGATGATGTCGCCGCACCCGCAGCTGACCAATGAAGAGACCGAAAAGATGGTGCGCTACATGCTCTCGTTCAATTCGAAGAGTGTGACGCCCGGTCTTCCGTACAAGGGTACGTTTGCACTCAATCAGCATAAGGCTACCCAAAAGGAAGGGTCCTACATCTTCACAGCTTCTTATACCGACAAGGGTGCGAATGGCATTAAACCACTAACGGCAACGAAAGTGGTGACGCTCTCCTACCCGCTCATCAGCGCGGATAAGTTCAAGGAAAAGAAAAAGGCAATGACTTTCCTGGTTACTAAAGAAGTTTGGTCGGCACTCGAAACCGAAATGACCATCGTGCTGCCGAGCGATCAGGGCGTACTCCGTTACGGTGACATCGACTTCACGGATGTGGGACAGATCAAGTTTGGCGTAGCAGTAGCTCCGAACTACTTCTCCGGTGGAACTTTGGAAGTATACCTCGACGACGAGAACGGAACACCTGTCGCGAAAGGTGAACTTGAAGTTGGACTGACCGACCTCGGCTTCAAAGAGTTCACGTTAGACATCGCCCCCGCTACTGGAATCCACGACCTTGTATTAAAATTCAAGTGTAAGGATGCAAGTAAAATATTCGCTGGCGTTGCCACACTGGAGTTCATTAAAAAGAAATAAGACATCAATTTTATGAAACGATTTCTAAAAATTGCCCTCTGGACTGTTGGCGTCCTCGTACTGGCGTTTGTTCTATTGATGTGGGGTTTCATGTACAAGATCCAGCATGGCTTCCCGGTTTCTTATGAAACCGATGCACCTGCGATCGAATTTCCGACAGGCAAAAGGACCGTACTTCTGTTTTCAAAAGCGACAGGATTTCGTCATGGAGAATCTATCGATGCCGGTAAGAAGGTGATTGCAGACATTGCTTCGAAGAACGACTGGTTTCTTTACGAGACCGAAGAAGGCGGAGCATTCAATCCCGAACAACTCGCGAAGTTCGATGTGGTCGTTTTTAATAACTCCACCGGCCGCGTGCTGACTGATGACCAACAAAGGACACTTGAAGATTACGTGGAACAAGGTGGAAGCCTGGTGGGTATTCATGGCTCAGGTGATAACTCACATCATTGGGATTGGTATGTGAACAATCTGGTAGGTGCGGTGTTCTCACATCATGCCATCGACCCACACCTGCAGGCGGCTGATGTGAATCTGAACCCGGTTCCTGACAGCACGGTGGTTGACGGGCTACCGACGACGTGGAGCAACACCGATGAGTGGTATGTGTTCCTCGAAAATCCGAGAGAGAAAGGGTTCAACATCGTTTATTCGATCGATGGTGATAAGATCATGGCCAGTGGTGACATTCTCTGGATGTCTGGTAAGAATTTCGGGATGGGTAAAGATCACCCGGTAGCCTGGTATAAGCCGACCGGCCAGGGACGAACGTTCTATACATCGATGGGTCACGATGCTGCTGTGTGGAAGCAGGAGGGATTTGTGAAGCTGATCGAGAATGCATTGAAATAGGACGTGGGCACTCTCCTATGGAAGGAGATGACGCTTCGTAGAATGACGACATGGCCGAACGCCGCACCAAGGAGATCGGCATCCGGAAAGTTGTAGGTGCTTCGATGTTCAACCTCTGGAGAATGTTGTCGAAGGACTTTGTGCTACTTGTTTTCATTGCCTGTCTCGTAGCCATCCGTCTTCGTACTCCCTGATGAATGAATGGCTGGGCGATTATACTTACCATACAGATATTCCATTGTGGATTCCGTTAACCGCTGTGTTAGTGCACTGCTGATTCACGCTACTTACTGTGAGTTATCAGACGATTAAGGCTTGGAAGATGAACCCGGTGAATAGCTTGAGATCTGAGTGAAAATGTGCAGGGTGTAGGGTGCAAAGTGGAAAGTGCCGGGATCTCATAAGTTGATTGATTTGGTAGACCCAGGAGATGTCTCGGGGGGGTTGCTGACGCCGAACAAGAAACCGATCCACTTCGATCTTCTGATCACGAACTCGAATACCAGGAAGCATCCCGCCACGGTAATCAACAGCACACCAACGAATTTCAGTTGGACCGGCATAGGCATCGGGAACAATAACAGTCCGCCCAGGTACAGGAAGATCATGTGGAGAATGTACACCGGGTATGCCGCCTTGCTCAGGTACGTGAGTGCCTTACCCCCACGATTGAGATACTTGTGTCCGAAAGCAAACACCGAGAATATCCAGCAGTCGGACTCGGTGACCAGAAGGTAATACGGCGCCTTCAGGTGAAAGAAGAATACCCTTGCTATGAACAAACCCAAGGCGATCGCCACAAACACCCACCTCAACTTTACGATCATCTTCAGGAAACCGTCGCCACTCAGCACAAAACAGAATCCAAACAGGAACCCAAGGCCTCCCAGTATCCATCCGTGCCAGGTCATCGCGTAGAGTTCATAAGGATTAGGCTTGATGATGAATGCTTCTAGCGTAAAAGCGCCAACGACTAAAAGTAAGCCCAGCGGGTTGCTAAAGATCTTTCTGATCCACTGAACCACTTTGCCATCTTCGTTATGCTTCAGGTAAAAGAACAATGGCGAAAAGATCAGCACATACACAAAGATATTCCTGAGGAACCAGAGATGGCCCGGATCCGGACTGTAGATCAGGGCCATGTTGTAGTAATAACGCCAGATTAAAATATGGATCGGAACGATCACGAAAAAACCGAAGATAAACGGAACGAGAATACGCATCGCACGCTCGGTGATGAGTTCCTTCCAGCTCCTCCTCTGCAGCGCGAAGTACACTCCCATTCCCGATACAAAGAACAGCAGCGGTATGCGCCAGATGTTGAGCATCATCATCGGTGCCCAAAGCGGCGTCCACGATTCTTTATTGGTCGGAAACCCGATCATCACACCCCAGGGTTGAAAGGATATTGCTACGTGGTAAATCAGCAGCAGTCCTATCGCGATCACCCTGAGCCAGTCGATATCGTATCTTCTTTCGGTCATGTTATTTCAGCATTTCTGCGATCTCGGGCCTTGTCTTTTCGATGTGAGCATAATCGAGTTTCAATCCCATCGGACCGAGTATGTTACCCATCATGTCGTACGCGTCTTTCACTTGTGCGAAAGGCAGGGCCACCGATTCCTGGGCCGTCGCGCCAAAACTGTTGCGAATGGTCTTGTCGGCGTTTTTCTCCAGCAACATAGCTACAATGTCTTTGTGGCAAAAGAATGCTGCGGTATGAAGCGCCGTCGAGCCGTCGTTATTCTGAAAGTTTACATCTGCACCGGCATCGAGCAGGATCTTTGCGGCTTCGGGTTTACCAAATACGGCTGCCGAGATCAGCGGGCTCGATCCGCCGAACGGGTCTTTTTCATTGATGTTCGTTCCGGCGGCGATGTGTTGTTTAAGGGCATCCAGGTTGTCGGTTACTACGGCCGTATGAATGTCGACTTCGGGTGCCTTAGTGGTGCCTGCAGACGACTCTTCTGATTTTTTTTCTCCGCAACTGACCAGCACGATGATGATCCCGAGTACGCAGAGAAGCCTGATGGAAAAGATGACAGTTTTCATGGTTTTGGCGCCGAAGGGTTAATGATTTCGACGACGTAAAGAACGGGTGCCAGGGTGCGGCCAGTGAATGAGCCTTGCGGAGAAAACCATCAAATTTGCTTGAAAACATAGAAATCCTGGCGAATCGATGCAAATCCTGACGAAAAAGCCAACGCCGACGAGAATCGCGGTAGATTGCGACCTCAACCGCACCTATATAATATTATGTCCGAACCTCTATCGGTAGACGGTGAATTCCTGGACCAGGTGATCTTCACCATCGGAGAGAATATGCACGACGAGCAATTTGGGGTGACGGAACTGGCCGACAAGATGAACATGAGCCGCTCGAACCTTTTGCTAAAGGTGAAAAAGGCCGGGAATACTTCGGTTAACCTGCTCATCAAGGAAGTCAGGCTGAAGCGGGGCATGGAACTGCTGCGGACCACACAGATGAACGTGTCGGAGGTCTCTCACAAGATCGGTTTCAACAGCGCCTCTTACTTTATTAAGTGCTTTCGGGAATACTACGGTTATCCGCCTGGTGAGGCGGCAAAGAAAACAGCCGAAGAGATAAACCCATTGCCCGTGACTAAACCGGAACGGCGGATGATACCCGCGGCGATGGCGATCGTTTCCATTGTGATCCTCGTTGCTGTGGCGGTCATTTGGCTTTATCCCTCCGGACCGAAAACAGCTCGTGAAAAATCCGTGCTCGTACTCCCATTCAAGAACGACAGCAACGATTCCACGAATGTTTACCTGATCAATGGATTGATGGAGTCGACGTTGAACAACCTGCAGAAGATCGAAGATCTCCGGGTGCTAAGCAGGACATCCGCAGAGAAGTACCGCAACCAGCAGAAGTCAATCCCGGAAATGGCGAAGGAGTTGAATGTATCTTATTTCGTAGAAGGCAGTGGGCAAAAGATAGGCGATCAGATCCTTTTAAACATTCAGCTCATCGAAGGTGCAACAGATAAACACCTTTGGGCAAAACAATATCGTCGGGAGGCTAAAGATATTTTCGAGCTGCAACAGGAGGTCGCCAAAAACATTGCGCAGGAAATAGAAGCTATTATCACACCCGATGAACAAAAACGGATCGAAGAAAATCCGACCGACGACCTGGTGGCTTACGACCTTTATCTAAAAGGTGCCCACGAATGGACATCCGGTACGCGCGATGCGCTTGTTAAAGCTATTCCATTCTTCAAGCAGGCTGTCGAAAGGGATGATAAGTTTGCCCTGGCCTATGCCGCCCTTGGGATATCATACTATTACATGGACATCTTCCAACTCGAAAAGAAGTATGGTGAGGAACTCAGGACGTACTCGGATAAGGCTCTCTTGCTGGAACCGCAGAATTCCACATGTCTTCTCGCGAAAGCGATGTCCTACATGCACGAGCAAAAGCCTGAGCAGGCTGTCCCCTATCTAGAGAAAGCCCTGGAATACAATCCGAATTCTCTACAGGCGATGAACTTCCTTTCTGATATTTATAACTTTTACATACCAAACACCTCTAAGCATTTATACAACGCGTTGAAAGCAGTCCGATTGGACATGGGCTCGTTTGATTCAGCGACGGCAAGCCTCAATTACATGCATTTGAGTGCCGCGTTCTTACAGGCAGGTTTCAATGAAGAGTCAAAAACGTACGTCGAAAAGGCGTATTCCTATAATCCCAACAACCCATTCTTAGGTTGGTTGAAAGGGGCCATTATTTTCAGTACTACTGGCGACTGTGATTCTGCGAAGAATTTTTTGATCCAGGACTTTGCCAAAGACACAACGCGTCTTCCTCTACTACAAGAGATCGGAAAGCTGGAAGCTGTTCTTGGCAACTACGAAAGCGCGTATAAGTATTTTGAGAAATTCAATCACGCCCGGGACATGTACGGTATCGATATCTTCCGGAACATGGACCTGACCATTGGAATTGTTTATAACAAAGTCGGTAAGAAAGAAGAAGGTGACAAATACATCAAGCGATTCCTTGAATTTGCCGAAACCGACAAAACCATGTACAGGAGCTTCCACCTGGCGTTGTATTATGCGTGGATGAATGACAACGAGAAGGCGCTCGAGTATTTCAAGTTATTTTCGAAAGAAGATAACTATCAGTATTGGCTATTACTCGTCGAGTCTGACGATCTGGTCAAAAATCTTCGCAACAACCCTGAGTTCAAGAAGACCATGAAAACTATCTCCGACAAATTCTGGGATAACAATAAGAAGATCAAAAGGCAGCTGGAGAAGGACGGATTGATCTAAGGGCTGGCTACTATGGCGAAAGTCAGAAAAGATAAAAGATAAAAACTAAAAGATAAAAGTTGGCAGTCAGCGCTGGCGATCGATCACTTTTTTAATGCAGTGTTTAACTCATGGATATACCCTTCGCTGACGGGGACAAGGTGCTTGCCGATGGTGACCTGGTGGCGTTCAACTTTATCGATCTTGTTGACGGCGACGAAAAATGAGCGATGTACCCTTACGAAGTTGTCGGCCGGGACCAGATTGATCGACTCTGCAAAAGTGCCCCTCGATAAGACCTTCTTGTCTTTCAACACGAACGTCACATAGTTGCCTGTTGCTTCCAGGTAGAGGATATCGTCGTACATCACCTTTACCTGTTCGTAGCCGGTCTTGAGGAACACATGATCCGTCGTGC
>WUUC01104455.1_pt1 | contig 12804 bp, 12 predicted proteins | sample 6278441 | NCBI WGS metagenome assembly WUUC01 (sample SAMN13675441, study PRJNA597444) | soil metagenome | isolation source: soil | place: USA: Washington | collected 2017-10 | reverse complement strand
CTCAGCGCGGGTCCGACCCTCACGTAGTCGCCATTGACCAGGTACCACCAGCCGAGATCCGCATCGGGAGCGATCCACTCGTCAGTCAGCTTCCCATAGTCAGTCTTCTCGAACCTCAAGGCTTTGGTCGGCTGTGGATAAGGAGGAATGTGCTCGAGATGCGTCGGGTCGATGGGATGGCCACCGACCACGATGCCTCCAATACTGCCGCCATCCTCCGCGCCCGAATTGTTGCCCGCGCCGCCGCCTGTGCCGCTGCCACCACTACCGTTGCCGCCATTCGAAATCCCGCTGCCAGGCCCCACGAGGCCGGTGGACGCGTCGTCCGTGCCTCCGGCGCCGCTCGGTTGCGAAGGCCCGCCGGCAGCACATGCAGACATCGTCAGAGCGCACGAGCACGCCCAAAGAAACGATCCGAATCTTCGAGTTCTGCACAGAGGCATGATCCGTCTCCTCACGCATCAATCAAAACATTGTTTAGATTGGGGCACGGTAAACTCGCGCTGCGCGAGCGTTTCGCAGAGCAGGGTGTGCGCCGCTATCCACTACGGCTTTCGCGAGTTCCGCGGTGAGCAACGGCCGCAGGGCAGCTGGTCACCACCAATCTGCACAATGTATAAATAGAGCACACCCCGGTCAACACTTTTTCCGAATTGGAAGCACGCAACCTCGAATTCAGTTTTCGGCCAAAGCAGCGGGTTGGGGCAAGCGGCGAGCTTTCGGAGCCCAGCCCCATCGCTGCGGACCTAGAAGAGGAGGCGCCTCCTTCTCGCGGGTCGGACGATCGCCGAGCACAGCTGAGTTGGGCATAGCCGCATCCTGAGGCCGCCGGCGCCCAGACTCGCTTCGTCGCCGAGCGGATGGAGACCAGCACGGGCGAGGTCATGCTCGCCGAGGGTCCGTCGAGACAATACGATAAGTGTTTGAATACTGCCCCTGTCGAATGCGATTCTGAGCGAGGCATGATCACTACTTCGGCAACACGAGCAGTCTTTGATGACTTGGATGCGCGATCTCAGTTGGCGACGCAGGCAGAGGACCTTGACGACATGTTGCGGGAGCTCCTCATGAAAGAGGCCTCAGTGAAGGCCGACTGGATGATGGGACGAAATGCGCTCTTGGAGTTTCAGCTCAAGCACATCGAGCAGGCTTACGACGCTCTGCGGAGCCGGCTCCTCGCGCGCCGCGCGGAGCTTCTCAAAAGCGCCTGACGGTTCAGGCGACGGCGCTCTTCGCGCCCCGAGCCGTTAGAGCGAGCCTGAAACTCCGACGCCGCAGCCTCTCCGCGAGGCTTACGCAAGTCTCAAAGGCGCCGAATTGCAGTCTCGGCGGGCAATGCATGATCACCGAGCGCACAGCTCGTAGGATTGTCGTCATTGCGTGATCATGTTGGATGATGAATTCAGGTATGGGGCAGCTCGATGAATGCTCGCGTGCCCCGTTCTTGACGAGGTGCGATCACGAGCCGCCCGCCGTGGCTCGACACGATTTCATGGGCGATCGCCAGACCAAGTCCGGTGCCACGACCCGTCACGTTGGATGTGACGAAAGGATCCTTGGCAGTACTTGCAGCCTCGGCGCTGATTCCCACACCTTCATCGTCCACCACGAATGCCAGCCTTCCGTCAGTGCTTCTCACCTGTAGCAAGACCTCTGAGCCGCGCGTGCTCGCGTCGCAGGCGTTGAGCAGTAGATTGGCCAGCGCCTGCTCGATCAGAGGTTGATCGCAGGTAAGCAAAGAAAGGTCTGTCGCGATTTCGCGGCGCAAATTTACTCCGCTGGCGCTGAAGCGGTGCTCCACGAGAAGAGTTGCATTGGCAGCGATCTCTCGTGGTTCTGCAACGACTCGCGAGGCTCGCTGGCCACGCGCAAGTCCGAGGAGGGCTTGGACGATCAACTGAATACGTTGCACCTGTTGGGTGGCTACCTGCAGAGCGGCCGTCGCTCGCTCGTTGCCCGATACAGTCGGTGACACCTGTTCGATACGCGCCACGATCGTAGAGAGCGGTGTTGCGATCTCATGGGCAACTCCGCTCGAGAGTGCGGCGAGGGTCGCCATCTTGTCTGCCCTCGCGAGCAGTCGATCTCGCTCACGCGCCAGGGCCTCGATTTCCAGCGCCCGCGCCACTTCGAGCTTACGTGTCTGTTGCCGAAGAGCGAGTCCGCCAAAACCAGCCACCGCGACGGCTACGATCGCCAAGCCGACCAGAAACCGTAGTTGAGCGCCGCGCTCTCGCGCCCGCAGCCGCTGCGCCGAGGCGAGTACGACTACGCCCCAGGTTCCGTGTGGCGTGCGCACACGGCTCAAGCCCGCAGCTGCTACGCGTGCCGGCAGGCCGAAGTGCGCAGCCAACTCGCGGGGCAGCTCGAACTCGGTATCGCCAGCTTCGAGGGCAGTGCGGAGCGTGGGCGCACGGACTTGTCGCCCCGCGGTGGTTACGAAAGCCTGTTGCCAGGGAGGTTTGACCAAGAGGGCTCGGGAATGGGGTTGCTCGAGTTGCGTCGCGCCGCCGAGCAGCCGCTCTACGAGTTCAGGCGACGCGAGATGCGGTCCAGGCGGCAATGTCGATATTCGCTTCTCGAAATCCGCTGCGATGGCCGTGGCGATGGCCGCCTGTTGTTCACGTAACGCGGCCATGGAGGCGTCGAACTCGCGACGTTCGTAGAACAGCATTGCGCCCGCAAAGAGGAGTACCGCCGCCACCATCGCAGCGACGAGCCAACGCGAGCTCCTCATTCGGGATCCACCGAGAGCCACTTCGCGAGCGTCTTCGCGTCGATGCCGAGCTTCTCGCACGTGAGCATCTTGCGACCTCCCAACCGTTCTAAGGCCCAAGCCGCATAGCGGCGCTGCAGCTCTCGCACGGGAATGACGTTGCTTCCGAAGTCTTGCTTCGACGCTGCAGCAGGCTCTGTGATCGTAGCTGGAAAATCGTCTCGGGCGATTTCTTCGGATCGCGCCAGCAGCACGGCACGCGTAACGGCGCGCTCGAGCTCGCGAACATTGCCGGGCCACTCGTAGTCGAGCAGCACCTTGGTAGCCGCGGCGGAAAACCTCTCAGCCACCGCACGCGGTGCTTGCGCCTTGGCCTCACCAAGAAAGCCCGCAGCGAGCACGGGGATGTCCTCTCGGCGGCGTCTGAGTGGAGGCACCTCGATCACCATACCTTCCAAGCGATACAGTAAGTCCTCTCGGAAGCTGCCGTCGGCGACGAGCTTACGGAGGTTTCGATGGGTGGCGGTCACGATGCGCACATCTACTGAGCGCTCCTTCGATGCACCGAGCGCGCGAACCTCACCGCTTTCGATTACGTGCAAAAGCTTGGCTTGAAGGCCCAAGTTCATGTCTCCGATCTCGTCGAGAAACAGCGTGCCACCGTCTGCCTGCACGAAGAGACCGGAGCGCGGGTTGTGTGCGCCCGTGAACGCGCCCTTTACATGGCCAAAGAGTTCACTTTCAAGGAGCGCTTCGGGAATGGCTGCGCAATTGACGGCGACGAACGTGCCTTGGCTTCGTTCACTCTCCGCGTGCAGGGCACGGGCGAGCATCGTCTTGCCCACGCCCGTCTCGCCCACGATGACGACGGGGAGCGTGGCATCCGCCACACGCATCACGAGCTCGAACACATCGCGCATCGCAACACTCTGCCCAACCAGTGCACCCAGCGACCGATCGTGAAGCGCCCGTTGCAGATCTCTCGCGGTCCTCCTCAGCGCCCGTTCTTCGAGGGCACGCTCGAGAAACAGCTCGAGCTCTGCCACTTTGAATGGTTTCGTCAGGTAGTGGTACGCACCTTGTCGCACGCACTCGACGGCAGAATCGATGGCGCTGAATGCAGTCATGATGATGACCGGCCGGTCGGGTGCATGACGCTTCGCCAGCGCGAGCAGTGCGAGCCCGTCGAGCTCAGGCATGCGCAGGTCTGTGACCATGGCATCGAACTGCTTGCTGCGAACGGCTTGTGCGGCGTTCTCTGCGTCTCCGAGCGCAGTGGCACGGAAGCCGCGCGCACCGAGGCCCTCTGCGATCGTCTCAGCGAACGTGAGATCGTCATCGACGACCAATACGTGCACCTCCGCTCTTCTCACCTGCTGTGCCATGTGCCTACGCTAGCGTCGTTGTGCAGGATGCAAAAGGGGAGGTTTTCGCAGCGGACGCAGCGCGCAAGGCGCAAGGGGCAGCAGCGGAAACTACATCGAGGCTGACCGCGTCACTCTACGTACAAGTTCACGTGCAGCGGCCGACCACGGTGGAAGTAAGCGATATCGAGCCGATCTCGGCTCTTTAGCTGACCATAAGCTTCCAAGGCGCCGCTCGCGGTCGCCAACGGGAATCCATTGAGCGTTCGCAAAATGTCGCCGCTCCGCAGGCCGAGCCGATAGAGCAAGCTTCCCTTGCGTATCCCATACACCTGTAGCCCTCGTGTATGACCGCGACGCGGATGAGGAAGGAAGCGAAGCCCGCGCGTAAGATTGGCCTTCTCAGTAAGCACCTTTCTCAGAAAGGCAGATTTGACCCGATATTCGCCTTTCGCAAGCTTGATCAGGCCCGCGTTGTAGTCTGCTTCGGAGGGGGAATAGCCTTTCTTCGAAGGCGCCGCTTGTGACGTCTTTGCGCCTACAGCCGAGCTCGATCCTCTAGACTTCGCGAACAGGTACAAGCTGCACGACGTGCCGTCCCGACTGGTGAAAACTGCATGCGGTGGAGCGACCGCGACCAGCGCTCGCCCTAGCAGCTCATCTCCCAGCCGGAGAACCTGTGTCCCCTGCGACGTCGCCACGAGCGCGCGCGTGTTTTCTGGTCGCGCATCGTTCAACGCATATCCGACGAGTCTGGTTCCCGGGCCGCAAGGCATCACATGGGTGTATCGATCCGTGTCCGAAGCGCCTTCGACGCTTCCGCTAGAGCGACGCGAAGGCGGCGGGAGCCAGGAGAGTGGACCTGTTTTGGAGTCGAAGATATTGCGTTTCAAGATGGCCTTGCCGAGCTCCACCGCGCGCTTTCGGTGCTCGGATACCTCTGCTTGCGCACGCTGATCTGGAGAGAACGCAGATTCCTGGCGCAGAAAGTCGGCGGGTTCTGCGAGTAACCAGCAGCCCTTGATCACGAAGTAGCTCGAAAGGAGAAGCGCGCTCGCCATGCAGCTGCCCATCACGAACCGCTTTCGCCAGCGATCATCGCACGGCGGTAAGCCAAGCCAGCCGGCCCGCGCTCGCGCGCTCGCACCGAGCCCGCGACCTTTGCCAAGGAAGGGCATGCAAGCCCTCAGGTCCTGCCGTTCGTGGACGGCTCTGGTGCGCAAAACACCGTGAGCTCGGCGACGTCCCGCTGCAAGTCGATGTGCTCTATCTTGAAGCGCTCGACTGGAAGTCTGGTTCTACTCGTCAAGTCTTGCAGTAGCTCCGAGCGGCGTTCGGCTGGCAATAGGTCGAGCCTATCATAGCGAACCGATCGGGAAGACCCGCGTCCTACCCAAGGGGCTCCTTCGAGCAGGTAGGTCGTCGCTACAATAGCCACATTGACGAATAAGAGCTCCGCGAGGCTGATGCGCTTATTCGACAGCGCGTTGACCAGGGCGAGCCCGATGGCGACGAACAGATAGGTCAAATCGCGGATCGGAATCGGGTCCGTTCGATAGCGCAGAACACCGAATACAGCGAACAGACCGAGCGCAAAGCCGAACTCCACCGACACCTTCCGCAAAAGAAACGCCAAGGAGAAGGTGATCACGTTGAGCAAGAGATACGTGAACACATACTCAGGTCGCCTGTGGACTTTGTAGTAGACCCCGCGCACCACGATGATCGCGAACAGTAGATCGAGGGCGAAGCGCATGACGAGTTTCCCGAGGTCGTCCACGTCGATTAAGGCTTGAGAACCGAGAAACTCGCGCATCGCATCCTCCAAATGGCAGCGCTGCACGCTCTTTCAGGATCAGAGCGCGCGACGCTGACGTGGGGCTATGGTCCGCTTTCGTTGCAGTCAGCGTGCCAGGCGCGGAGCCCTCTCACGGCACACAGAGCAGATGGCAGCCACTAGCAACGCTCGGATTTTTTCCGAATGGGTTGGGATATTTTCCGAATCTGATTCACGCGACCACGCAGCTCCAAAAATCAGCTAGAACGGCGTACTCGTGCAAGCCGATCTGCCTCAGGAAGTGCAGCAACTACTACTGGAGCGCGTTCACTCCATCGAAGAGCTCGAGGCCCTCTTGCTCCTTCAATCGGAGCCTTCCCGCGCATGGAGTGACCATGAGGTCGCAGAAGCATTGCAAGTGCCGGAGAGAGTCGTCCGCTCAGCGCTGTTGCGACTGATCAAGAATGGGCTTTGTCGAAGTGGAGGCAAGACCTCTGGACCCACGATATTTGAACCACGCACCCTTAGGCTCGAGGCCGCAGTGCGTAAATTGGCAGAGATTTACGCCGAAAGGCGCGTTCCCATCCTTCTCCTCATTTCGCGCTCCGCCATCGCCCGAGTACGCGATGATGCCCGTCGCTCATTTGGGGAAGGAAAGCTTCCGGACAGAAAGGGTAAGAATGATTGAGTTTGCGAGCGGCACGACTCACTCACATCGGGACCCAGGTAAGGGTCACGCTACTTCACTACGCTGAACGTACTTCGCAAGGCCCACGCGCGCGCCTGCCGGTAAAGCCGCTCATTCACGTCGACAACGTTCTCAAAGTCTTCGAGCTCGATCGCCCCACGGTGCAACAACAGGAGCGCTTTGTAGAGCGTGGCTGTGGGCGGCCTACACGGGAAGGGTACGCGCGTGCGGATGAGCCGGAGCTCATCCTCGGTCGGCCGCAGCGGGCTCGATTCCTCGACAAATGCGGCCCACTCGGCTTGTTCGGAGCCGTCGCGTTCAAGGAGTTGCTCGATGCTGCAAAAGACCATTCTGTATCTTACTTATCTCGGTATGAGGCGCGACCACGAACTATGTTTACGAAGGCCATGCAGCACGTACGGCTCTTGTTTTTGATTCTATGGCCGCATCTTCGCTCTCTTTAGACTTGGCTCGGCGAGCGGCCCTGGAATTTTTCGCCATGCGATCGTCTGGCGCATTCGTTGCTTGAGGAGACCGATGTCCGTAGCCGCTCAATCGAGTCCGAGACGGTATGAACGATCGTGACTCACTTATCGGACTATCGGCCATCCAAACACGAGATATCGAACGTGTTGCAAGCGTGGAGTAGGTTGTGCCCAGCACTACGTTGTCGCCGCGAGTGAAGGAGCTGATTCAGCGGAGTATTCGGTCGATCGACCAGCTCGACACGATCATACTGCTTCGCACTCCTCCCTTGCGCAGTTGGAGTGACGCGGAAGTGGGGCGTGCGTTGCATATCCCCGCGGATTTCGCTCGGCTCGCGCTAGAGGAGCTGGTCAGCAACGGACTGTGCCGCTGCGCCGAGGAGGAAAGCGGCTCGCAGACCTTCCAAGCGGCAGCTCTCGGAGACGAGAGTGGCATGCGCGAGCTTTGCCAGGTCAATCACGAGCATCGGCTGGCCATTGTCTTCTTCATCTCGCGGCAAACCATTGCCCGCACCCGCCTCGCGGCGCCGCAGACGGTCTTCGAGGCGGTTCGAACGCTCGCCAAGAAGTCTTGAGTACCGCGGTGTTTGCAAGAAACAGCGCGCCTTCTGCACGCGGCCGTCAGGGCTCAAGCCCCACCGGCGTTCTGTCGAAATATGTGAGCACGATCGTGAGCCCGAGAGCGGCCACTGGCATCAACCAAGCGTGCATCAATCCCGCGCCGAGAGGAGCAGCGAAGAGAAAGCACCGCAAACTCCAGCTGTACAGAATCCCTGCGCGTTGCACATAGGCGATAGCGACTTCTTCGCGCGCAGCGCGCTCGGGGGTGCCGACCGGCAACGACATAATGAAGCCAGCATGGTGGTAGTAACGCATAGCGATCACCGAACAGACGAATGCGGCAAACAGCGAGGTTCCGAGACCGAGCTCGAGCAAATATCGGGTCGACAGCAGCGAACGATTCTCGATCGCTCTGCTAGCCAACAGGTTAAACGAGCTCACCAGGACGAGCACTGCGGTTGAGGCGGTGATGGTGGCCGACATGAGAGAGTTGCGAAGCGTCTGCACAGCCAAAATCTCGGTGCCAGCTTGTCGAGAAAGCGCTCTCACCCACTCACCGCGAAGTGCGCTGTGAGCAGCCCGCGCTGAGCTCCGCAGGCCTCGTCTCGTGACGAGATGTTGCCGAAGCTCATACGCAGCAACGATCACGACGCCAACTGCGAACGGCGTCACTGATGACAGATCCATCACGCTTCGATTGGCGCACATTGGTGTCCGGCCTGCAACGCAATGCGCTACATCCTGGCGACTTCAGCGCATCCTACGAAGAGTGCGTTCACCGCCATCTGGGCAGCGAAAGGGCTCACGAAAGCACGCCAATGAAAGCCGCAAGTGAGCGCGCGGTCTACAGAGCGACCGCTTGCGCGGTCAACCACAAGCCCGCCGCAGACAAGAGTAGTCCGCGGACATAGCGATGAAGATCAGCGGACGTGGCTGGCTCCCCGTTCGCTGTCTGACCGGCAAATCTGGAGATGTCGATGTAGCGACACCAGATGGTTGCTCCGACCGCGAACCATAACCACCCGTCCCGCCAGCCGAATGTCCACTCTGGCTGCGTCGCGATCGACAGCGTCGCTGTGAGAATGGCGACCACGCCACCTATCATCCATGCGATACGCACGAGAGCCGCAGCACCACTACGCGGTTGCACATTCGTTGAACGTCGATCCTGTCCAGGCATTGCGAACCTCTCGAGGTATGCACCTCGAGAGATGGCGGCCCGACCATCTCGGATCCTGCTGCCAAGCGGCAGCACCCCCTTGTCTTCTTCCACCCTAGTCGGCGACACCTGCCGGCGCAAGTTCAGTCGCCGCGTGCGCAATGGGTTGACTCGACTCGTGCGCATCCGCGATGAGCGTTCAAAGAAGGCACGTCGCAGTGCGATGTTGATTGCACCATCGCAGAGATCGAACGTAGAGAGCTCGAGCATCTTCTTCAAGGCGCCCACGTTGCCAGCGCACTTGCGCGCACGCGCAAGCTGGCGCGCGCTTTTGCCTGGTCGCTCGTCCATGGTTTGCTCGCGCCTCTTGCCGGCCAGTGGTCGAGACGCGAGTCCGCGTCGAGCGCGGTCGCGTGGATCTCTGGCGCGTTCAGTTTTTCGATGGTCCTTGTCCAAGCGACGACAGCGACGCGTCCCCTTCGCCTAGCGATGGGGTGAATTACGATCCTTCTGCGCCACCCCCGGGACCGCAATTGTCAGCACCAAACGCGGTTGAGGGCAACGGGCGTCGCGCCGATTGATAAGATGCCTTTTGCAAGCGAGCCGTTGCGCTCTCGAGGCCGCCGCTCATTCCATCCGTTGTCTGGGACACCAACGACACGATCTTGAGGAGGCCCCTTCTATGCTTTCACGCGTGCGCTTCGGCGTCTATCTGTCACTGGGCTTGGCCGTGCTTGCTTGGGGCGGTTACGAAGTCCTCACGCGCACGACGCGCCAGTGGTTTCAACGGGACGTGCAGTTGCGTGCAGAGCTTGCGGTGCGCAGTGCACAACAGAGCCTCGCGGCGCGCTGGAACTCCGACAACGCTGCGGCAATGACCAGCATCCTCGACGACATCACGCGTGACGAACGCGTCATGGGCGCTGCCGCCTGTAGCGACGCTGGGGTGGTGCTCGCTGTCACCGGCGCCTTCCCCGAAGAACTGTCGTGTGCGGTGCTGCGGCAGAAGATGCGCCAGCAATCCGCAGACCAGAACGCCACTTGGACTTTCGTGAGCGAGTTGGCTTCCGGGTCCGTTCACATCAGCAGTGTTCCGCTCGTCGCGGGGGGAGTCTCCGGACGTGTCGTCTTGGCCCAAGACATGAGGTACATGTCACGGCGAGAAGCGACCACGCGCAATCAACTGCTCGTCGCATTCTTCATTCTCGCGCTTGGCGCATCTGTGGTCACCGTCTTTGCGGCACGGATGACACGCCGGGGTTGGGTTCGCGAGTTGCGTCGCGCCTTGCGTGGGCAACCGTCGCGCGAGTTTCAACCGCTCGTTCGCGACGTGCGCGACCTGGTCGAGAATCTCGCTCAGGAGCGAGAAGGTGAAGCACGTGGCGGAAGATGGAGTCCCGATCGTCTGCGCCGTGCGCTGACGGAGCACTTGCACAATGAACGCGTCGTCGTGCTCGCCAACCGCGAACCCTACATTCACGAGCGGACCGCCGCGGGGAGCGTTCGTGTCGTTCACCCAGCAAGCGGCCTCGTCACCGCAGTGGAACCGATCATGCGTGCATGTTCAGGCACGTGGATAGCTCATGGAAGCGGATCAGCCGACCGTGAAACGGCGGACGACAAGGGTCGGCTTCGTGTGCCCCCCGGCGAAGCCTCCTACGGCTTACGAAGGGTCTGGCTCACGCCAGAACAAGAACGAGGCTACTACTACGGCTTTTCGAACGAAGGACTCTGGCCACTCTGCCATTTGGCTCACACGAGACCCGAGTTTCGCGCCAGCGACTGGGAGCACTATCGCGCGGTCAATCAGAAGTTTGCAGACACCGTCTGCGAAGAGGTCAGTGCTGATGATCCGATCATCCTCGTGCAGGACTATCACTTTGCCCTCGCTCCGCGCATGATTCGCAAGCACCTGCCGCGCGCGACCATCCTTACCTTCTGGCACATTCCGTGGCCCAACGCTGAACGCTTTGGCATCTGTCCATGGCGAGACGAGCTGCTCGAAGGTCTGCTCGGCTCGAGCATCCTTGGCTTTCACACACAGCAGCACTGCAACAACTTCTTCGACGGCGTGGACACGTACGTCGAGTCGCGCATCGATCGCGAACGACACGCCGTCATTCAAGGGCGCCGAAAGACGCTGGTTCGGCCTTATCCAATCTCGATCGAGTGGCCTGTCCGCTGGCTTGCCTCACTTCCAAGTCACGAAGTCTGCCGTGCGGAAATCTTTCGAGAGCTGCGACTCGGCCGCGGTGCACTGCTCGGCGTCGGCGTGGACCGATTGGATTACACAAAGGGAATCGAAGAACGATTTCTCGCCGTCGAACAGCTTCTCGAACGGTATCCAGAATTTCGCGGTCGATTCTCGTTCGTACAGCTAGCTGCTCCGAGTCGCACCGAGATCGACCGCTATCGCGAGCTCAACGAACGCATCGAAACGATCGCGAGCCGCGTAAACGACAAGTGGGCAAGCGACAGTTACAAGCCGATCCTACTGCTTCGCGCGCATCACGAGCCGCCGACGGTGTTTCGATACTTACGCGCTGCCGACCTTTGCTACGTGAGCAGCTTGCATGACGGTATGAACTTGGTCGCCAAGGAGTTCGTAGCGGCTCGCGACGATGGCCGAGGCGTCCTGATCCTCAGTCAATTTACGGGTGCCGCGAAGGAGCTGACTGAGGCGCTGATCGTCAATCCCTACGATCTGCGGCAGGCGAGCGACGCCTTGGCCGCTGCCCTCGGGATGCCCGTCGAGGAACAACAGGAGCGCATGATGTCGATGCGCAGCATGGTTGCCGATCTCAATGTGTACCGCTGGGCGGGGCGGATGCTCATCGATGCCGCTCAACTTCGTCGCTCCGAGCGCCTGGCCGGCCGGCTCTCGGACAGCGCTGAGTCGCCGAGGCTCGTGCGACTCGCCTGACGCTGCCACTTCGAAAAGCGCATGCAGCCGCTTTAGCGACGCTTGTGCCGCTTGGCGCGCGGCACCGCCTTCTCCGCGGGCAACAGCAACTGCTCGCGCGCGGAGGTTACCAACGCGGCGATCGCTGGATGTCGAATCCGGCGTTCGGTGGTGATGGCATAGAAGCGCTCCCGCACGCCCTCGCATGCACCGACAAAGGTCACATCGCGCAGATCCTCGACCTCGCTCTTGAGAGCCGCGCGCACGGGAAAGATGCCTAAGCCTGCGCTGCCGAATGCGCGCAGGATCCCTGCGTCATCGACCTCCGCTCTGATCTCCACCCGCAGGTCGAGTTCGGCGAGCCACGCATCGAGCCGCTTGCGCAGTGGAGAGCCGCTGGATGGCATCACGAACGGGACGCCTGCAAGCGACTGCGGCCAACTAGCCTTACCTTTACGGGCGAGCATCGCACGACCATAGAGCAAGATATCCGTCTCGCCCAGAGCGTGCGCGTGGACGTTTGCCGCCGGGCTCGTGGTGGGAGGCTCCTGCGCGAGCACGAGGTGGAGTTTGCCGGCGGTCAGGGCGTCAACGAGCTCTGGCAGGGCATCTTGTCGTACGACCACAGACCCCATGCCAATCTCAGCGAGCGCAGGCGCGAGCAAGCGATGCACGAGCGTCTTGGGTAGACCGGCCACCACGCCGATCTGTAACACTTCGCGCCCAGGGCTGACGCGCCCTCGGGCTACGTCGTTGAGCTCGCGCCCGAGCCGAAAAATATCTGCAGCGTAACTCGCGGCATCCGCCCCGAACGGGGTGAGTACCAGGCGCTTGCCTCTGCGCTCGAACAAGGGCGCCTCGAAATGCTCTTCCAGCAGACGCAATTGTGCACTCAGCGTGGAGTGGGTGAGATTCAGCTTGCGAGCCGCCTTCGCGAGCCCGCCCTCCTCCGCGATCACGGAGAAGTAGAAGAGATGATGATAGTTGAGCCAATCCACCCCTCCGCTTGTCGTCTATTGTGACAAGTGTTGTCAACATTGCGTTATTCACGACAAACGATCGATGTGAGACAGTGTAATGAGATTTGGAGATCCGATGTGAACATTGAAACCAGAGAACTGCGCGCGACAGGCACGCTAGGAGCGGTCGACG